>Ga0206838_10277_pt1 | contig 12163 bp, 11 predicted proteins | sample Alteio_BWOrgCont_26_FD_152879 | JGI IMG/M metagenome (GOLD analysis project Ga0206838, IMG submission 152879) | Enriched cells from forest soil in Barre Woods Harvard Forest LTER site, Petersham, Massachusetts, United States -... | ecosystem: Environmental > Terrestrial > Soil > Temperate forest >...
AGAGTTGGAAGACATCTTCAATCGACGGGTGGACTTGGTCAATCGAAAAGGACTAGAGCTAAGCTCAAATGAGGGACGAAAGACAGAGATTCTCCAATCCGCCCAAGTTATTCATCGTTATGCCGCGTGATATTGATTCGGTCCGCGATATTATCGAGTATGGCCGTAGAGTTATTCATATTATTGAAGAAATGACTCCCCATAGTCTGCAATCGGATGAGCTTCGTTATGATGCGGTTATTCGCAATTTAGAAATTATGGGGGAAGCGGCACGACGAGTTTCCAAACCGATTCGGTGGCGGAAGTTTTGCCTCAACTGCTGGAAATTTTGCGATTAGAAGGAGCAAATCAGATTTGAAGTTTCTGGATAATCTCTTCATCTGAGGCGCTTTGAACCACAATGGTTTGGAATGCCTTGCCGGAGATACCCAAATCCGCCAGCAAGCGCTGGTCGGTAGTTGAATAGGCAGATCTTGCATGTATTTAGGATAGCGTATAATGAGAATAGCCACAAGAATTGAACAGGAGTCCATTTGATGTCTGAAACTACCGTGATTGATCTGGTGAAGGTGCAGCAAGTGCTCGATACTTTGCGGCCTTATTTGAATGCCGATGGTGGAGATTGCGAGCTGGTGGATGTGACGCCTGAAGGTGTCGTGAAGTTGCGTCTGCATGGGGCCTGTGGCACTTGCCCCAGTTCTACCTACACGCTGAAACTGGGGATTGAAGAGCAACTCAAACAACACATTCCGGGTATCACCGAAGTGATGCAGGTGATGTAATTCTCTGTCAAAAATCCGGTTTACATGGGTTTTATACATGTAAGAGGGGGGTTTTTGCGGATGGATCATTGTGTCAGGGGTTCAGCTTTTGGTAACGAGAGTGCCATTGTAGGCCCACCGGCGCCTACCGTGCCCGGTTATTACCCTTTGTCAAATTTATCCCCAGAGGACAGTTTTCACCAGACTGCTAAACAACAACCGCCGCCGTGTGAGAACTTTTTTGTACGGAACTGGCATGACCTGGCAGAATTTGTGAGCCAAACTTGGAACGGTTTGGGAGACAGGCTTTGCCATATGGTCAAAGGCGCATTCTCGTTTCCTCAAACCTTAGGGTACTCTGTGGCGGGAAAGCCGCTGCCCAATAGTAAGGAATATCAAATCGAGCATGATCCGAAGTTTCAGGATATCTATGCCATGGGCCAAAAGGCACAGGAAATCCGCCGTTCTGAAAAACCCTATGGTTGATGGATATGGATTCGCGGCATTGAAGAATGCCCCCAATGAGACCGAATCTGTGGTAACGATTCAGAAGAATAGGAAAACCAATCATGGGACTCGATGGGCTGAGCCGCCCGGACCAGATATTGGGGTATCTCGATCCCCTGGCACAAATGGGCCGCGCTGAAAAAGCCATGAAAGAACTTCAAAAGGGTAACAAGGTGCCGGAGGACGATGTTGTTCAGGCAGCCAGCGAGCAGAACAACAAAGACGACCGTAAGCCCAAAAATTGGCATCATGGCCAGGAAAAAGACGATTCTCTGGAAGAGGATTTAAAAGATCTCTTCGCCCAGCAGTTTAATATTATGCTTGATCCGACGTGTAGCTACCGGTTTTGGTATAACGAGGTGACCAATAAGTTTGAGCTTGTGGATGTGGATACCGGAAAAGTTCTCTTGGCGCTGACACTGGAAGCCTTTCGTCTGGCGAACGAAAAAATGCATCACGAAGATACCGGCATGATCACCGATCGGTCGGCGTAATTATAGCGAGGCGATTTTTTCGTGGTGGATGGCGTAATATTGTCCGGGCTTTACTCGGGCGTCCTGCAGATCGTAACCCAGTTTCTGGTGAGGATGTCGATATTCGTGCTCCCCTTGAATCAAGATGATATTTTTAATGTGCGCCAAGCTGTACTCCACGTAATAGTCAAAGTTATGAATCCAGACAGGGCCGCCATATAAGGGACTTAAGGGTTCGCCGTCACATTCCAGAACCAAGCGGTAATTCATCAACTGGCTGCGTTCAATCAAGATTTCTTCATTGTTCATGGTTTCCAGACGGACCCAGGGGTATAAATGGGTGGTGGCAAACAGGTTGAACAAGGTCTGGAAGGACACGCCTTTCCACTGGCCGTAATAGGTCCAACCCGCCTGGCTGCTAACACGGCGGCTTTCCGTAAAGCCAGGTAAAGTACTCAGTTGCTTAAGGGTCATACCGCGAGGCAGTTGATTTTCACACCGGACCTGCATGCTGTATTCACCGGTCTGGAGCTTGGGGAGTCCCTGCGAATAGGTGGCAGGCCAAGGCCGCGACTTTTCACCCAGATGCTCGGCGGTTTGAGTTTGCTTCAGATAAAGGCTTCGAAACTGTGACATATGCTGGTTCATCCTTTATGATTATGGTAGAAAAGAGATTCAATCGGTACAAGCAGGATACCTTAATGAAAAGACAATGGATAGTATGGCTGGGGTTGTTGTGTTTAGGGCTTGGAATACGGGTTGTGGAGGCTTCAGGTCCTTCCGGGGCTGTCCAGATCTCGTCTGACGTCCAGATTTACCAGCCGGTAGACGGCAAAACCCAGTTTGTCGGCAATGTTCGGGTTGCAACCGATACGGCCGATATTTCCGGATCCGATGCCAATATCCAGGTAAAAGACGGTCAGGCCGACACGGCTGTGTTTACCAACGGGGCAAAACTGGTGCGCAAGGGAAACCAGCGTGCCAAACAGACGATTCAGGCCGATACGATTCAAATGGGGTTTAAGTCCGAGGATATGACGGCCAAGGGCCATGTGGCGACCATGATTGCCAGTAATCCTGTGGATACGGAAAAACCCACATCTCCGGCCACTCCTGCTGCTGCCCTAGCTGTACCAGCTGCCAAGACGCCGGAGAGTAATTTCTCCATTGTCTCTGACAACCAGGTTTTTGAGCAGGACAAGCACTTGATGCGCGCCGAGGGCCATGTGGTTGTGAAAAAAGAGGATACCACCATTTCAAGCCCGGATGCGTTGGTTTTTATGGCGCCTTCAGGCGGGGTGGATAAGGCGGTATTTGTTCATGGGGCTCAACTGTCCCAGAAAGATCAGGATATGAAGGCGGATACCATAACCTTTGCAAACACCTCAGGTTCAAGCTGTCTGACTCGTTCTCTTGATTTTTTAATCAAGTGACCAATTTCTCTTAGCAACATTGGCTCCGAACCTTCCTTTTCCCCAAATAACCTCAGCCTAGCAATAAGTCTATGTGGGGCTGAGCGTGTATTCACAATCGCTTTTTGTAAGGATACTTTATCCAGGGTCCTTAAATAGTTCAAGGTCAATTCACCCCCCAAGAGCTTATATAAAGCTTGGAACGATCCCGGCTTCTGTAGAAATTGAAAAAGCGTTTTTAGCTCATTTGAAGTTTCTTGTTCAATTCTGGGTAGTTCAGTTTCTGAAATACCCAATTTTTGTGCAATTTGAAAGGGCACCCGTCTTCTCGAATTAATCTCCCCATTGTCTTTGAGGCCATGATGGTATTGAAAGAATTTAAGAAGAGACGGTTTGTTCCTTCGAAAATACTGAAGGATAAATTTTCGTTGGGAGGATGAAAGTATGCTTACAAAACTAGGATAAGTTCTCTCTTCTGACATTACAGGGCATTTTTTTTGAGTCATATATCGATGGAGGTCTTGGAATCTGGTCCAAGAAAGGTATTTTATGCAAGTACCTTGTATCACCTGGAGTAATCCCTTGTAGATTTCTTCTTCGGTAAAGGGTTTACCGGCAGTTGTGAGATTCTGATGCACTGTCTTATACGGAACAATGTAACGTCTTATAGAAGTATTTAAGCCAGCAAGTGCTATTTTCCGCTCATTAAAAAATTGTGGCATTATTTTTCCCAGTATAGTAGTCAATCGTTGTGACTTGCCGCTGGGATCATAATAATTATGGGCTAATTCATGAAGCTTTAAAAGTGCCTCTTGTTTTAAGCTGTCTAAATCTTCTGTAAAGTTACGAAACCTGCCCGCCGAACGGTACACATAGCGATAATACCCCCTTGCAATCTCATCTTTTGCTTGTTTCGCCTGTTCTAAAGCCTTCACGAATTCCCCGTCAGAAGTGCCTTGCACAGCGTCACATAGAGACTTCCATGCGGCAGGTCTCGCCACAAGCGCTTCAGTGTATTTTTTTTCCTTAACAGCATAATTTATTCGGGTTTTGTCCGAGGTGGGAGGAAAGAGGGGCAATAGTCTTAACTCATGCTCTGCTTTATCCCCCGCAACAACTTGATCTACCAGCGCTACCAAATGGGCCTTTTGTTTCAGGGCCTTTATAGCCTCATTCCCTCTTATAATGGCTTGATTACACTTCTCATGATCCTCATGGCTAATAGCAGGAGGTATATCCTTTGCTGCAGTCTCTTGAGCACCAAAAAACAAGACCTTCGCTATATTTATGTTGGAAACCCACATATAAGTCACAGTCACGCTACTTTTATACCCTATTGAAAAACAAACCCTTAAAAAAATTGCCCTCTGTTGGAGCAGCAATTAAGAAATGTAATGCCAGACTCCCTCAAATGGTGGAGTTAGTGACTTTACAACGCTTCTATAATAGGACAAGCACTTTCTATATAAAAGGAAAGCTATGGAATCCGACGATTCAAAACTGTTGAACCTGGATTTGGCCATTGCCCAAAAGCGCGTTCAGGAAGTCTTAATCAGTATTCAAACCCAGCCTATGGACACGGAACTCATTGAGGAGGGGCTGTCTGCCGCTTCTGCGATGAAGGCCCTAGCCGCGGTGAAGGGTGTGCCTCATCTGGAATCGTTTGCAGCACAATTAAACCAGGCTTTTCTCACGGTTCAGAACAGCTTGGCCGCCAATCGACCGGTTAAATTACAGCAAATATTAACCCCCATTGCCCGATCCTTCAACAAGGCCTGTACGATGATGGGAGATCCGACCGACTACGACTCCCGCCAGAAGGTCTCCACCACTAAACTCGACAAACTCGCCGATCGTATCAGACGATCCAGCCAATTACAGCAGGAAACGCCTCGTCATAGTCATGTTAAAACCGAAGCACAAGCAGATGAAGTGACGCTGGTCAGCATTTTTCAAGGATTTATCCCCTGGATTCGTCAAGCTGCGGCTGCCTCGGATAAACAGATTCGAATCCATATCCGCACGCCGGAAACAGCAGCGATTCCTGCCGAGAAAGCAGTCGTGATCCAGATTATCCTGATTCATTTACTCAGAAATGCGATTTTTCATGGCATTGAACCGGCTGATATCCGGGCAGTCTCTCATAAAGCGGTTGAAGGAACCCTCGAGTGGCGTGCAGAAATTGAAGATAATTATCTGGTCATGGTGTTGTCTGATGACGGAAAAGGCATGGACAGTACAGACACTCCCGAGCCTGTGTTCAGTCTGGATTGCTTTACGTCTGTGTCTAACGACACGATGGCCGACACATCTATTTATTCATTGACCAATCAGCAAACGGGGTTAGGATTGGGGCTGCATATCGTCAAAACGCAAGCCGAGAAACTCGGCGGCGAGATGCTCATCACCTCTGCCCCCGGCATCGGCACATCCATTAAAATTCAAATCCCGGTTTCAAAACTGTCTTAGTTCACTTGCGCGCTTTGTGCAGCTTGAGCAGAGATTGATACAACGACCGCTCCTCGTCCGAGAGTGAATTTGGGACGCTAATCTTCACAGTGATGAGTTGATCGCCGGTGACGCTTTTTAAGACCGCGCCTTGGGATTTCAATTTAAAAACGCGGCCCGAAGAAGTCCCCGGTGGAATGGTCATTTTGACTTTGCCATGAAGCGTGGGGACATAAATTTCGCATCCCAAGACGGCTTCCGGAGGGGACAAAACCAGGTCGTAGTGGATATTAGCGCCTTCATGACGCAAGGCTTGATGATGGCCGATTTTCACCAGTAAATACAAATCGCCGGGTTCGCCGCCATTTCGCCCGCGAGCCCCTTCCTTGGCGATGCGCACTTTAGACCCGTTTTTAACATCCGGCGGAACCCGCACATCCAGCTTTTTGCCATGCATCACGTGTTTTTCCCCATGGCAGACAGAACATGGCATGCCGTTGACCTTTCCGGTTTTGGAACAGCGGGTGCAAGGAACCGCCTCTTCCACGTGAACGGTTTTGATGACGCCCTCTTTGGCTTCATCCTGCGTAATAGAGGCTTCCATCGTGATATCTTCGCCTCGCACAGGTTTGCCTGTCGAAGGTTTGGGCGGGGGTTTAATTTCCTCTTTGACATCTGCCCCAAACAGCGAATCAAACATCTCCTTAAACCCGGGCCCGGGTTCCACGGGAGGATCCGGTTTCGGCGGCGGTTTTTTATAAGCTTTTTCGGCAGAGCGCACGTCCGGCTTTTCCGGAGGTGGGCTCAGGGATTGATCATAGATGCGCCGTTGAGCCGGGTCCGAGAGAATTTTATAGGCTTCCCCCAAAGATTTGAATAACCGCTCCGCGTTGGCGTTGTTCGGGTTGACATCGGGGTGATATTTTCGAACCAACCGACGATACGCCGCCTTAATGTCTTCAGGAGAAGCAGACGGCGGTACCTGTAAGATCTCGTAATACCGCTTGGATTCCATATCACCCCTCATGCTAGCAATACGCAGGCAATATGTTATCCTTCAGATTTGCGAAGTTTCAAAATCCCGAACCCGGCCAGGCTTATCAAAACCAGGGGCAGCCCCGCCGCGATAAAGGCCGGCAGTACCCCGATACTACCCAAGGTGGTGCAAACGGCAACAATAACATAGTAAAAAACCAGCAGGGCAATCGCATAGGTAATACCCAGATTACGGCGCGCCCTGGAGCGTTCCACGCCAATACCCGCCCCAAACAGGGCCAAAATTAAGGGGGCCCAGATGAGCAAATATCGCTGCGCCAATCGGACCTGGTAAAACTCGGCATCTTCAGTTTGTCCGCTTTTTTCGAGCAAGCGAGTGTACTGGCCCAGCTGCCTCAGATTGAATTCCTGAGGGTTACTACTGGGGAAGGCCAGCAACTCGTAAGGAATGGAACTGGTGGGCACCTGCAAGGTTTCAAAGGGGTGGACATCCCTGTAAATACCATCCGCATCAATGCTGTAGATAATCCCATTTTCCAGATTCCACAAACCGTGATGCTGGTCCCAAGTCCCATGAATCGCCGACATAATGGCGCGGATGCGGGTATGATCTCCCACCCCTTCGTAAAACAGAATAATAAATTCGTTTTGATCTTTGGCCGCATGAGGGTTAATCAATAAAAATTTCTGAACCTGTCCGTCCGGGGTTTTATCCACAAACGTCACCTTGGGATCCAGCACATGCTGAACGGCAAACCCTGTTTTGTCGGAAAGTTCTCGTAACCGACCTGCCGCCTGCGGAAGCAAATACTCCTGAGCGATAAAAAACAGAACTGTAATACATAACCCAAACACCCCAATCGGAATCAGCAGTCGCCGGAAAGAAACACCGCTGGATAAAACCGCAATCAACTCCACGGACAAACTGAATTGCCTAAAAAACCACACACTGGAAATAAGCGCCGCCATTGGCACCGAGTAAACGAGAACAGGCGGTATCTGGTAGAGAATATATTGCAGCCCCTGCATCACCGTCAGCTGATGCAGGGAAATACCTTGAATGGCCTTGGGCATAATTTCAGGCGCAATCCAAAGAATGGTAAAAATCAGGATGGCAATCACTGCAATCAATAAGAGTTGCCTAAGAAAATAGCGGTCCAGGATGGTCACGGACATCACAAACTGAAATCTTCTCCAAGATAATACGTTCGCACCATGGGATTTTCGGCCACTTCTTGAGAAGAACCGGCAAAGATAATTTTGCCGTCATGAATAATATAGGCCCGGTCCACAATGCTTAATGTCGCCTTGGGGTTGTGATCGGTCAGTAAAATACCCAAGCCACGCTCTTTAAGCTGCACAATCAGCTCCTGAATGTCTTGAATGGCCAGCGGATCAATCCCGGTAAACGGTTCATCCAGCAGCAGATATTTGGGGTTGGCCACAATGGCCCGTGCAATCTCGACGCGTCGTCTTTCTCCCCCGGAGAGCTGTATAGCCAAGGTTTTTCGGTGACGCAGCAAGCCAAACTCCTTGAGCAGGTTTTCCAATTGCTCCCGCTTAACCTCAGCCGGGCCTTCCTGAAACTCCTGAACCAGCTTCAGGTTTTCCTCGACGCTCAGTCGACGGAAGACCGAGGTTTCCTGAGGCAAATACCCCACCCCGGCTCGTGCCCTGGCATGAATAGGCAAATCGGAAATATTGCGGTCATAAACCCAAATTTGGCCTTGATCCGGCTTGATAATACCCACAACAGAGTAAAAAGAGGTTGTTTTGCCGGCACCATTGGGACCCAACAGCCCCACTACTTCTCCGGCGCTCATGGTAAAACTGACGTCGTTAACCACGGGCCGCCCGGCATATTGCTTGTGAAGCCCTTTAACCGTGAGCGTCATGGGGTTTTAACCAATGGTTTGGTTTCCTGTTCAATTAACAATTCCTGATTCAAGGCGTCTTGTGAGGAAGCTTGTGTTTGAGCCGGCGTTTTAACTGGGGCAGCGGCATGAACCGTTTTGGTCGCCTTGGTGGTTTTAGCTGTTTTTCCGCCTTTAGAAGCCGGTTTTCCTGAAGACGAAGCATTCCCGCCGTTCTGTTTTTGCTTGATAAACGTCGTGACGTTGCCTACCGCATGAAACTGCTTGGGATCGGTCAAAATGATGACCTGATCACCGTAAACAATTCGGTCCGCATCATCCATCTGCGCCCGGCCCGACAAGACAATGCGATCCAGCTTGTTGTTGGTGCGATAGAACACCGCTTTGGGGCCTTTGGCAATGTAGTTGTCGTAATGAATCACGACATCGCCGTTGGCAATCAACGTGCCCGTGGCTTTGTCGATTTCCTGCAAGAGAGACGTAACTTTGATTTTGGTCGGCTGACCCTGGCTATCTTTGCCCATCACGGTACTTTCGGTGTTTTTTTCAGCGTAAATATCTCCTGAGACAATCTTAATGGTTATGGTATCCGCCTTCATATCCTGATCTTTCTGGGACAGTTGAGCCCCATGAACAAATACCGCCTTATCCACCCCGCCTGAAGGCGCCATAAAAACCAACGCATCCGGGCTTGAAATGGTGGTATCCTCTTTTTTCACAACCACATGGCCCTCGGCGCGCATCAAGTGCTTGTCCTGCTCAAAAACCTGGTTGTCAGAGACAATGGAGAAATTACTCTCCGGCGTCTTGGCAGCTGGTACAGCTAGGGCAGCAGCAGGAGTGGCCGGAGATGTGGGTTTTTCCGTATCCACAGGATTACTGGCAATCATGGTCGCCACATGGCCCTTGGCCGTCATATCCTCGGACTTAAACCCCATTTGAATCGTATCGGCCTGAATCGTCTGTTTGGCACGCTGGTTTCCCTTGCGCACCAGTTTTGCCCCGTTGGTAAACACAGCCGTGTCGGCCTGACCGTCTTTTACCTGGATATTGGCATCGGATCCGGAAATATCGGCCGTATCGGTTGCAACCCGAACATTGCCGACAAACTGGGTTTTGCCGTCTACCGGCTGGTAAATCTGGACGTCAGACGAGATCTGGACAGCCCCGGAAGGACCTGAAGCCTCCACAACCCGTATTCCAAGCCCTAAACACAACAACCCCAGCCATACTATCCATTGTCTTTTCATTAAGGTATCCTGCTTGTACCGATTGAATCTCTTTTCTACCATAATCATAAAGGATGAACCAGCATATGTCACAGTTTCGAAGCCTTTATCTGAAGCAAACTCAAACCGCCGAGCATCTGGGTGAAAAGTCGCGGCCTTGGCCTGCCACCTATTCGCAGGGACTCCCCAAGCTCCAGACCGGTGAATACAGCATGCAGGTCCGGTGTGAAAATCAACTGCCTCGCGGTATGACCCTTAAGCAACTGAGTACTTTACCTGGCTTTACGGAAAGCCGCCGTGTTAGCAGCCAGGCGGGTTGGACCTATTACGGCCAGTGGAAAGGCGTGTCCTTCCAGACCTTGTTCAACCTGTTTGCCACCACCCATTTATACCCCTGGGTCCGTCTGGAAACCATGAACAATGAAGAAATCTTGATTGAACGCAGCCAGTTGATGAATTACCGCTTGGTTCTGGAATGTGACGGCGAACCCTTAAGTCCCTTATATGGCGGCCCTGTCTGGATTCATAACTTTGACTATTACGTGGAGTACAGCTTGGCGCACATTAAAAATATCATCTTGATTCAAGGGGAGCACGAATATCGACATCCTCACCAGAAACTGGGTTACGATCTGCAGGACGCCCGAGTAAAGCCCGGACAATATTACGCCATCCACCACGAAAAAATCGCCTCGCTATAATTACGCCGACCGATCGGTGATCATGCCGGTATCTTCGTGATGCATTTTTTCGTTCGCCAGACGAAAGGCTTCCAGTGTCAGCGCCAAGAGAACTTTTCCGGTATCCACATCCACAAGCTCAAACTTATTGGTCACCTCGTTATACCAAAACCGGTAGCTACACGTCGGATCAAGCATAATATTAAACTGCTGGGCGAAGAGATCTTTTAAATCCTCTTCCAGAGAATCGTCTTTTTCCTGGCCATGATGCCAATTTTTGGGCTTACGGTCGTCTTTGTTGTTCTGCTCGCTGGCTGCCTGAACAACATCGTCCTCCGGCACCTTGTTACCCTTTTGAAGTTCTTTCATGGCTTTTTCAGCGCGGCCCATTTGTGCCAGGGGATCGAGATACCCCAATATCTGGTCCGGGCGGCTCAGCCCATCGAGTCCCATGATTGGTTTTCCTATTCTTCTGAATCGTTACCACAGATTCGGTCTCATTGGGGGCATTCTTCAATGCCGCGAATCCATATCCATCAACCATAGGGTTTTTCAGAACGGCGGATTTCCTGTGCCTTTTGGCCCATGGCATAGATATCCTGAAACTTCGGATCATGCTCGATTTGATATTCCTTACTATTGGGCAGCGGCTTTCCCGCCACAGAGTACCCTAAGGTTTGAGGAAACGAGAATGCGCCTTTGACCATATGGCAAAGCCTGTCTCCCAAACCGTTCCAAGTTTGGCTCACAAATTCTGCCAGGTCATGCCAGTTCCGTACAAAAAAGTTCTCACACGGCGGCGGTTGTTGTTTAGCAGTCTGGTGAAAACTGTCCTCTGGGGATAAATTTGACAAAGGGTAATAACCGGGCACGGTAGGCGCCGGTGGGCCTACAATGGCACTCTCGTTACCAAAAGCTGAACCCCTGACACAATGATCCATCCGCAAAAACCCCCCTCTTACATGTATAAAACCCATGTAAACCGGATTTTTGACAGAGAATTACATCACCTGCATCACTTCGGTGATACCCGGAATGTGTTGTTTGAGTTGCTCTTCAATCCCCAGTTTCAGCGTGTAGGTAGAACTGGGGCAAGTGCCACAGGCCCCATGCAGACGCAACTTCACGACACCTTCAGGCGTCACATCCACCAGCTCGCAATCTCCACCATCGGCATTCAAATAAGGCCGCAAAGTATCGAGCACTTGCTGCACCTTCACCAGATCAATCACGGTAGTTTCAGACATCAAATGGACTCCTGTTCAATTCTTGTGGCTATTCTCATTATACGCTATCCTAAATACATGCAAGATCTGCCTATTCAACTACCGACCAGCGCTTGCTGGCGGATTTGGGTATCTCCGGCAAGGCATTCCAAACCATTGTGGTTCAAAGCGCCTCAGATGAAGAGATTATCCAGAAACTTCAAATCTGATTTGCTCCTTCTAATCGCAAAATTTCCAGCAGTTGAGGCAAAACTTCCGCCACCGAATCGGTTTGGAAACTCGTCGTGCCGCTTCCCCCATAATTTCTAAATTGCGAATAACCGCATCATAACGAAGCTCATCCGATTGCAGACTATGGGGAGTCATTTCTTCAATAATATGAATAACTCTACGGCCATACTCGATAATATCGCGGACCGAATCAATATCACGCGGCATAACGATGAATAACTTGGGCGGATTGGAGAATCTCTGTCTTTCGTCCCTCATTTGAGCTTAGCTCTAGTCCTTTTCGATTGACCAAGTCCACCCGTCGATTGAAGATGTCTTCCAACTCT
>Ga0206838_10278_pt1 | contig 12147 bp, 13 predicted proteins | sample Alteio_BWOrgCont_26_FD_152879 | JGI IMG/M metagenome (GOLD analysis project Ga0206838, IMG submission 152879) | Enriched cells from forest soil in Barre Woods Harvard Forest LTER site, Petersham, Massachusetts, United States -... | ecosystem: Environmental > Terrestrial > Soil > Temperate forest >...
ATTTGGTGATATTTCCCAGGTGACCCGGCCAAGAGAACAATGTGGATAGCTCTCGCGGTCTTCGGCACACCCATGGGACATCGGACAGTGGTTCCAGACGCCGAAGAGGTCCTCCTGCATGAACTGAAGGCTGTAGGACAGTGCCGGCTTGTGATGGTGTTGCGATCAGCCAGAGAGGACGGTTATTGTCCCACTTGCGGACAACCAATCAACGAATTCGCGGATTGCATGCCTGTACCCCCGTTGCGAATCCAAGTTTGACAAGCTGTTCAGTATGGCTGATTTCGCGTGTTCAAGATCGGGAAGGCGCAAAACGGTTCTCGCCTTTATCCCCTTGGCTCAGTGATGCGGCTTACGCTACATGTCGGTGGCCTCCATCGCCCCCGACCGTCGATCCCGGCGAAAGGGCGTTGCGGCCATCTTCCTCACATCGGCCGCTGCGGACGCGAAACCCCCTGACTGGAGGGCTGGTGGAAGCGCTCGATGAGCAGAAGCTCGAGGGCATCATCGTAAAGAGCCGTTTATCGCAATGTGTCGAAGTGAGGACCTCCGGAACATGGATCCGCCTTGTCTGGCACCAGATCGGCGAGTTCGTCATTTGGAGTTATCTTAAGCCGGAGGACCGCTACTTCGATGCCCTGATTGTGGGAGAGCCGAGGTCCCAGCAAGCTTCTGTACAAAGAGAATGATCGAGCTTGATCTCTTAAATCCCACCAAACAAGGCGGCCACAAACAACGCTTACGCTGATTCGCCGGTGCGGGCGCTGCGGCATGAATAGGGCCCGATTGACTGAATCGCTCAGCTACTCTACGACCCCGATTTTGCACCCATATCGGTTTCCTGGCCTGAGACCTCTTCCGAAGATCCTCGCTGTCAGTGCGTGCAATGGCGGGCCCGTGCAGACTCGAACTGCAGACCTCCTGCGTGTCAAGGATGTAAAACTTAGGCATTTACAACTTACAAGACCCCGGTGGCTCCCTAAGTCCTTGTAAGCAAACAAAACACGAGAACCAACGTATCGCAAAACGTATCGCGTACGCTGACATTTCACCGGCTCACATTAGCCGAGGCAAGGGCCTCCTCAGCGCTGTTTTGCAGCTCGGCTCACAGAGTTGCTCCTCAGCGGTGTGAGGCTCTGGCAGAGAACGCCTACAGAGCGCGCAGATTCGCCCTGATCTAATCCGCCTGACGTTGAGGAACGCTCGCTGACTACTGCTTCCACAGGCAAGTTTCGCTTTTATTTCGCCTATACTCAATCCATGGGCAGCGAGCGGGCATCGACGGTAAGGAGATCCGCTCCGGCCAAATCTGTGCCCTGTGTCGGGCGCCCATTCCGCCACCCCATAGCTCCGGCGAGCAGCTCTGCGCGAAATGCCGGGGAGAGCGAAAGCGCCATCGGATCTATATGTTTTTCCAGAATCGAAAAGGCTGGCATTGCCAGTTCCTTAGGAGGACCCGCTTCCCAGACGCTTCACTTTCGGCAGCGAGGAGAAGGTAAAGGAGATGGCCAAGCGCGGTGGCGCCACCCTAAATCTCGAAACCCTGCAGGCTCTCGATCACGGCATAGAGATCGAACGTGGAGGCCATATGGCTGAAGCTGACGCAGGAGCAATATGCAAGACTCCTGAAGAAATGATGGTACCTCGGAGACTCATTACCCTGCAAATGGGAATTCTACATTGCGGGCGATGCGTCAGCGTTCAAGCCATTATGTCGACCGGACAATGAGGGGCCGTTCTTCCATAGCGCCATCACGACATCCAGCTGGCTATTGTGCGCCTTCTCAGGGTCATTCGACACTGCCCGCCACAGCTCCCCTATTGACCATTTCCGGGCTTCCTTAGTCAGTAACGTCGCCGCCTTCACGGCATAGGCCTTATCGTCCTTTGACGCGGTATAGTGGCCCGGAGGGACGCCCTTGACCAATCCCTCTTCGCATAACCCGAGAAAAGCCCCGCGTGGGCAGCCCTTCTTCCTAGAAGTCGGACTAGTCGGAAGAGCGTTTCCATTGCACGTTCCCATCGGACTACCGGATTGGCATCGCCAGAAGACTGTTGCCGTGCGGCGATGAGTGCCGCCTCTCCGTATTTATTGGCCATCGTTGTTCCCTCGCTCCACGAGGTCAATCTTACAGAATCAGGCAGCCAGATGTGTCTTGCCACTGGTTCCCCGCCTCTGGCATAAAGGTCGGACCGACACCGCGCCCGCAAGACGCGATGCCGATCTTCACCACGCAAAGCTGAAAGAACTGCGTCATGGCTGAAGCCGATATATCCGCTCAGGAACCTTTGGGCAATAAGAGCATTGCTATCGCCCCATCCGCATTCGAAGTCTGGGCTCAAGCCAACGGGTACAACGTAGACCCCGCCCTGTCTCCCTGTCCTCTTCGCCAATATGCTGACCGTGAAACGCAGAAAGCATTTCAGGCGTATCAAGCCGGTGTCGCGAACACCGCGCGCATAATCACCGAGAGCATGCTGGAGACTGAGGCACTCAGGGGGAAGCTTCTGGCAATCGCAATATCAGAATGATCCTCGCATCTTCCGTTCACCTCCGCAATCGGGCAGCCTGCTTGGCTGGCTTCTTAACAGATTCTTTGGCGGCTTTTTTGGCCGGGGCTTTCTTAGCCGCCGTCTTTTTGACCGCAGCTTTTTTAGCACCCTTCCTCGCGGGTGCTTTCTTAGCAGCAGCTTTCTTTGCAGGTGCCTTTTTGGCCGCCTTCTTCGGCGCCGCTTTCTTCGCGGCCTTGTTGGTAGGTGCCTTCTTCAGAGCCCCGCTCACCGCCGCTACCGTCGAATCAAATGCCGCCTTGACAGCGCCCGCCGCATCCTCCGCCGCCGCAATTCCTAACCCAACCGCAAATCCAGCCTTCTCAGCTATCGTTTCGTCTGCCATTTTCAGCCCTCTCCGTCTTTGTGTTCACATTCAGTCACGAATTGTAGAGGTTTATCGAAGTACGCGCAGCAAACTTTTACTTCTCCTTCCGGTGTTGATTTTCCTGCCTAGCTCTGCCCCGCGCTCCTTCTGTCAAACGTTTCCGCACCAAGCGACCGAGAAGCCGTTTGACAGCGCGCGTGCCTACGCTTTTGCGGCAGCGTCAACACCAATCTAAATTTAAAAGGACCATGACGATGCAAAGCTTCAGTGACCAAGCGAATCCTCCGCCAGGCCTGCCACTCATCATCGACAACTTCGCCGGCGGAGGTGGCACCAGTACCGGCATAGAAATGGCCCTTGGCCGCTCTCCCAATTACGCCATCACAATCTCGAAGCCGACCTTCACGCTATATCGAGAGTGCGGGATCGGCGGAAACCCAAAGAACGTCCTTTTTCCTACGGCCCAGGGACGCACTGGGAAGCTCTCCGATCGTCCGATGACGCAGGCAGATGAATCAGCGCGCGCGACCGGCCTTTATGATCGGCGGGACGACGAGATTTCGCTCGATGAAGTCGAGCGGATCGGAATTTAGAATTGTGCCGTGGAAGCGAATTCGGTGGTATAACCCAAGCTTGGGGGGCTCGTATGCTCAACGCACTTTACTATCCGCACACGTCGGTTCGCGACGAAAACTTTATGAAGCACGCGCTGCTCTATTGGGACGAAATTGAATACATTGCGCCGTGGGAAGGCTTCAATCCGTTACCCCGATATTCGAACAAGACGACGCAATTGCTTGCAAAGTTTTTTAAACCACATGTGCCGAAACAAACAGGATAAGGACCGAGCACATCAGGAAATCATGAAGCTCATTGAACCGCGTCCTTCCGCTTTGGGGTCTAGCGGGCGACGGGCTTCTCTGGAAGATTGAGGTCAGTCATTTACTGCGAGGTCGTTTACATACACGGATTGTTCATCCACTCTCTCCCATAATCCAGCGACTCACCTTTGTACATAGCATCAGCCCTCGCTAAAATGATTCCCGGCTTCTGAGGACCCAAGACCCAGGTCACGGTCTGTCCTGATACATTATGCGGTGAATAATGGCGTATTAGATTGCCGCCAGAGATGATGAAGTCTTTCACCGGCTTTGAATCTTGTACGCGATCGATATTGAAGTAAGTCAAGTCATTCTTATCAATGACCGGCAAATTACCGCGCCAGACGCGCACTCGGATCTGATCTACATCGAACCCGACCCTTCCTATGTTCTCCACCGTAACATGAAAATCCATCCTGCAATCATTCGAATCGTCAATGGTCTTCACAATCAGATGTCCCTCAACGTCAGCGGTAGCCGCAAGGGATGGTGCCTCGCCGAGATCAAAAGTACGATATGTCCAGAATCCTGCCAAACATAGCGCAAGGACTTGAGCCCATTTCGAGATTGGATCGGTATTTTGCCACACGAGGGTGCCGAAAGCACGCAGTCGTAAAAGCCATTTATTCATGAATAGAATCTACCAATGTTTTGACTTATCAGCGATACTTTTCTTCGGTGCGAAAAACATCGCTCGTCCCTTCACTTGTGCTGTTGAACCTAATTCATCGGCTCGCTGCATCTCGGTGTACTGGGAGTTTTAGACGAGGCCGATTTCCTTCGGGTCGCTACAGACCCATCGCTGTCTCAGCTTTTTCGAGAGCCGTACCAATTACCTTCGCCGCTATGTCCGAAGCAACGTCCCACCACTTTTTGCGATTGGATTCTTCTTGCCGCGCTCCCGATCGTGAAAGGGCCTTCCCAACGACCGGATATCCCTTTCTGTGCATGATAAAGGACGTAATCGCGGGAGGCGATCAGCTTGGCGCAGAGCCCGTTTTGCATCAACTTGATTCGGCAGTTGCAGGACTCTAGCGGCGAAGACTGTCGACAATGAATTCAACTTCCCGCCCGCGTGTCGCCCGATTCCGGACGCGAAATTACCTGCCACAAAGAATGTCATATCCCCTTTTCCGGTTACTGACCCGACACTGAACTTGGAGTGGTCGTGGTCAATTGACGCCTCTTCGGTTGGTTTAGGCGCACAACGCCCGGACGTCCTCTCGGCCCCATCGTGAGAGCAAATTCTGCTTCGGAACTGCAAGACACGAGAAGCAACGCATCGAACAGGCGCCAGCTAGAAAATCTCTTCTGTCAAGCGGACCGTTCGGATACATGTGGCCGAGGGATTCATCGCTTGGGAGCCTTCGCGAACTACCACCCTGATCGTCCCGGCCATCCATGTGGAACCACATAGTGAATCGTGTAGCCACCTCTATGGATTGAATATGAGGGCTTTCCTATGCTTGTCCCTGTAATGCACCCGGATCGGATGTGAAGGCGGTCGGGGCACCGAACAGGAAAAGGAAGGTCATGAATAACTTCAAACTCAAACTTGCGATCGTGATTTTCTACTTGGTACAAATCAAAATGGTTTTTGGCCAAACGCAGCCTTCGGCGCATCCGTCCCAGATCGTCGTCGCGACCACGCCAGCTTCCGGCTCAGTCACGGTGCAGCTCACGATTCCTGCCGACGTACAGCGGGACACACTGTCGGCCAACCTGAATGGCAATGACATAAGCAGCCAGTTTGCAGCTGTTACCTGCCCGCAAGGTAATTGCGAGCAGGCCACTCTCGCGGTTGCGGACGGCCTCAACGACAGCAAGAACGTTCTCTCGGTGATCGCGAGGCGCAACGATGGCAGCCTGGTCAGCAGGCGCACCCGTTTTGCCGGGACGGTCCGCATTGCAAGCGCACGCGCAGGCATTGCGAGTCCGCAGGCTATACACGCCAACGCCGTCAGCGGATTGCCAACCCTTAGCAGCTTCCTGCCGCCTGCGATTGCATTCAACACGGTTGAAACCGGGGGATACACGGTGGGGAAGCCCTGGCTGCAGATCGGCACGCAGACGACCTATCCGGCCGACACCACTTCCTTCACCTGCCAGAACCCCAACCGGTATACATTGATCGTTCTCGACCGGCGGACACTGGTTGAGAAGACGGCGGCGCCGGAATCGTCGCCGCAGTGCATCGATAACGGCGTGGATCTCAAGACTTACCTCTCCACCAAAGTCACATCGAGCGACCTGGTTATCGTGGGTTCCAACCAGGGCATCGACTCCGATGCAACCGTTGCGCCTCACCAGCTGGACACCTCCGATATCGGGGGTACCGCCTACAACTGCATTTCCGCAACCGACTGCAAGAGTCTGCCCTCAACCACCGTCACTTCGCAGGACATTCCGCGCGGCTACATGGCGATCGGCGTGGGTGGCGCTGCCGGCGGAACGGCCTACGAGAATTATTACGTTCCAAATAACCCGTGGTGGCCGGTCGTTCCTAATGCCTACGGCATGCTTGTAGAAGACGCCAACGGCAACTATAACTTTCAAACATCGCGTGTTGTTGAATATACCGTGGTCCCGAACGATCCGAATAACAGCAATGTTTCGACCATTTCGGTCGGCACCGTACCAGGAGATCCGTACAACTCGAAGGGCGTGCTCACCAAGACCTATCGTCCCCCTGTCTCGACCACCTCGAACGGTATGTGGTTGTTGAGGCTGCAGCGCAGCACGTTGTTTTCTATACCTTTAGACCTGCCGGCACCGCCACCTCCGGTAGACGACAAGGACGCCTGCCCGCAAACCTCGACGTCGACAGATGGTAAAACCGCTTATTTCAATAGCTGCGGTCAATTTTATGATACCGGCGACTCCGATGCGGCAACCGCCACAAAGGCCTACACGAGCCTGATGGGCGATCTTGAAAGTGTTGATCCGAGCGAGCTGGTCTTCCTGGTCAGCATCGGTAATCAACCCGGTTACCCTGACACGAACGGGCACAAGCTGATACCGGTTGGTCTCGCCAATACGTTTTCTAACATGGGGGGAACACCCGAAACGCTCACTAGCCTGAGTACTTACGGCAGCACTTATTCCTACGTGGGTTGTAAAGCAGCATGCGGCAACTCACTGGGCGGTCACGTTGTTATCTCAACGAACCTGCAGCCGCAGCAGGGGCAAAACGGCTACATTCACGGTCTTTTGCAGCCCAATTTGAATGGCCTCTTCTGGCCTACGCAGGCTTCGCTCGATCAGCCCGGGACTGATGGAAAACCAACAACGGACTTCACGATGCAGGAGGTTGGCGCGACGGAGCCCGTGGAGTGGCCAGAGCTGAGCACCACACAGAAGCTCACCGCCGGCTCTTACACGGCCGACAGCACCGACGGCCAGAATGCTGCCTATTTCTACATCAGCAATCAGTTGATTACGCAGCATTACATCGTTGGCGCGCAAGGTGACTACCTCGATGACATTCACTACTACTTCACGGGAGGCAATAACACGTTCCTCGATTACCACACCTTCGACCCTGCAAACCTTCCGTTCCCTGGCTCACCGTCAAACCCCTGCTATCCCTGGTCCAATCGTTACGGAGTGCAAACGTGCTTCACGCAGAATGACTTCAACGCTGTTCGTGCGCAGATGCACAATGAGATTGTTTACCTGACCAACGTCCTCCAGTTCATGGTTACCGGCTCCACCAACCTAAAAGACGTCGTGGCTTCGGGCAATAGCAGCGCCGCGCTGGCACTGATCAATGCAGCCGCTTCGGTGAAGGGGAGCACGCTGCAGCCTCCCCCGGCGACTCCGGTGAAGAGCAACGTATCCAACATTCTCAACCTGGTTGGCAACGTCGTCAGCGTTGGGGCGGCCATCGCAACCGGCGGCCTTTCCATTGAGGCGAGCGACGCCGCCAAGGCGGCGATTAACGTTATTGGGCCATCGGCGGGGATCATCACCGGTACATTCGGTATCGCAAGCTCGGTTACCGGAGGACTGCAAAGCGGTGGCGGTCCGGCGCCACTCCCGAGCAAGGACTACACCTTCCTGACCACGATCGGAGATCTATCAAGCAACACGCTGCAACAGACGTTCACCGCGGGTTTCGACGTCGGCCTCGACACCATCCTCGGTGACTGGTACAAGCTCTCAGTCATCGGCCCGAAAATCACCGACACGTCCCAAGCCGGCTTTCAGGCGCCCACGCAGGCCTCTCAACTGGTGGGCACTCTACAGATTGGACAGGCCTCGCAGCGCAATTTCTACATGGCATTGCTGCCTATCAACTACTCCGTGCAGCATTACACCTACTGGTGGGGTCAGTCCGGCGCGACGAACTACCCCGACATGGGAGCGCGGACGGACAACGACCCTGCGTATTGTAATACCTGGTATTTAAACGAACCCGCGCCATCCACAATCAACCTTGTGAGCAAGAGCTACTTCAGTTATTCGGACGAAGGCCCAACGAAGTTCGCTTTCTGGTATGGCGACGGTACGCAGGTGGCCAATCCAGCCCCCATAGACTGGTTCATCCTGGCCTCATCCGCCACGCCATCGAACGCGGGGTCAGGGTCGCAGCGGATTCAGCTGCTCGACACGCAGGTGGCCTCCACGCTCTTCGATGCGGCCCAGCTGAACATTCCCATGGACGCTTTCCTTGATCAAGGAGGTCCCATGGCCAGTGTGTGGTGGGATAGCGCAACCAACGGCTTCGATCACTTCGCTGCGGACCAGACCTGCTCGTTCTACGTGGCAGGAAAATATGGCTCGGTTAACGGAGGCGGCCATCTCGGGGGCCCTGGGGCCAACGCGGTTCGCCTCACCCTCAGCACTCCGGGAACGGCCGTGCTGGGTGACGACGTCGCGCTGAAGGTGACCGCAGGTGTCGCTGGTGCTGCAGTACCTTCGGGAACGATCTCCTTCCAGGACGGCAGCACTGCGCTTGGCCAGGCCGCGCTGGACGGAACCGGGACCGCAACCCTGACCGTCAATAACTTGGCCCTGGGTCCGCACACCATTAGTGTGTCCTTCCTTGCTACGCCGCAGTACACCGCGTCCAGCCCGGTAACAGCTTCGTTGACGATTTATGCCAACGATCCCGCTCTCACACTCTCAACCTCGGCTGCGAATCTTATGGTGACCAGCGGTTCCATCTCTTCACCGCTGACTCTGCAGGTCACTTCTAAGTGGGGTCTGGCTGGCCCTGTGATCTTTACCTGTTCGGGGCTGCCCAAAGGGACTTCGTGCAACTTCGCGCCGGCGCAGGTCACGCTCACGAACGGATCAACGGCAACCACTTCGCTTACCATCACCAGCACGAAACAGACAGCGGAACTGCGCTCCTCGATAGGCCTCTTTGCTGCCATGATCTTGCCGCTTCAACTGTTATGGTTGCGGCGCAAACGCCTGGCCATCCAACTCCTTTGCGCAATGTTGATCGTCGGTACGCTCGGCCTCTTCAGCGGTTGTGGGGGGAGCTCCACCGCGCCGGTTACGCATCCCGCCTCCAGTACCGTCTTGGTGACGGCCACCGCCGGCAACGTCTCGCGGAGTATTCCCATCAACCTCACTGTGCAGTAACAAGGTGACGCAAATGGAATGCAATCACAAGCGGCACTTTATCCGCACCCGAAGTGCCGCTTGTCGTCAAACCGGTTAGTACTCATGAGTGGATGGGGTTCGGCGATCTGTCGGCCCCAACCAACTGGAAATCCACGACCCGTACGGGCTGATGCCCGTCGCGTGGAGACTCTGATTAACCACATTGCCGCAAATTGGGCTTTGCGAAAACTTGCCCTCGCGTTGAACATGCAACAGATTACTCGCGACGGCGGGTGTCGAATCGCCAACGATAAAGGACGTTATCGTGGGAGACGATCAGCTTGGCTCGTCGAAGAGATTGCAAGGCTAAAAGGCGACCAGCCTCTTGTACGGTAACGGAACCCGGTTGAGCATGCTGGTCAGGGCTATGTCGAAGATGGAAGCCCGCAGTCGGCGGCGATTGTATCTCCAGCAGAAATCCTCATGTGACGGTCCAGATGCCAGGGACTGAGCTTATGTAGTTCCTGCGCTTGTAAGCCTTCTGTTTCAATTTTGGTTGCCAATTCAAGATTCTCATGCAAAATGAATGTCTACTCGAGATTCAGATCAAAGCTGTACGGAAAAAGCCATGGCCGATAAGATCAGGATCAACATCAGCGCAAAGACAATGGAGGGACGGCCCGCGAGTGATGCCGAGGTCAGGATCACTATCTCCGAGGCGACCGGGCCCAGCCAGGAGGTCGCATCCGTCACGCTCAATAATTTCACTGGCAATGCCATCGTTGATGTCACAGCTCCAACGGATACTTTTCCGACCTGGCAGGTGAACGCATCGTTCTCCCGCTATGACGGCGGACCCGGTTTCTTCTTCATGCCAAGAGGAAAGCCCAATCCCAGCCACGAATTTCTCGTGTCCCGGCTGCCAAATAAATGGACGCCCTCATTCACGAAGCTGTCCGATCTGCCTTCACCAAGACTCGACCGCTTCAAACAAGTTGTAGCCGTGAGCACGGATGTCGATCTGAAGAATGGACCTGCCGTCGGTGATCTCAGTGCCAAATACGATGCGCTCGCCGGGACACCGCAGGTGCTGGCAAAGACGGCTCTGTTGAACCTCTATGCGGTGCTCTCGGATGAGATTGATCCGATCGGAAACGTCCCCTGGTTCAGCTATGTAAGAAAATTCGTGCGTCTCGACCAGGAGCGCTTCCTGGCCGAAGTCGATCCGGCATTGTTTGAGAATGTTCAGACAATTGTGAATGAGCTGGCCAGCACATTCAAAGCTCAAGGTTTTTTCACGGAGCCTCCGGCCGATCTCCCTTTGCACGTCCCCAACATCCCGACCAAGTACCACAGCGACCAAAACCTCGTGCAGATACTGACCCTAAAAAAAGACTATGAACAAGGCAATGTACAGCTAACGCCGTCCTTCTTACGCGTCGACGACGCTGCCGTCCATTTACTCGACTGCGATATGGATGAGCATCGGAATATTGTGCTTCACAGCTTCGACATCGTTAGTCACATGGTCACCGGCGGCACGAGTCCCATTTCCATGCATGAATACATCGTGAGAGATTCCGCCGAGGCGGCGGCGGATGGAATTTCCACCATCGATCTTGGCTACACGCTGGTCTGACGGAGCGTCACAGTCACAGTCGCAACTCGCCCCCCGGGGCGAATAATCCCCATGGTTCGATGAACCGCTGCGCAGACGGCGGGAACCGAGGGGATAGATCGATCGCAGGGGTCTTGACCTGAATGTCCCTTTATCATTCGCTATTGGACGGCTAACACACTAGCGCAGCATGCGTACGAGCGGGCCGACGCATTCTACTGGCGATAGACTGCGCGTCCAGCCGGCACCTTGGCGCAACGGCCGTTTCGAGGCAACTTTACCTAGGCAGCGGAAAGACCTGTTGGCTTGCCCGATCTTTTGCATTGGCTGACTCAAAGTGATGAAGCGTTTACGCCTGTTTCAAAACCCTCTCAAAAACCGGCTAGCTAAACCCTGTCAGATGAAAGGCCGGATCTCCCCGATCCGGCCGTTCCACAAACTGTAGGTTCAAATACAGACAACGAAGTGAATAGAACAATCGGGACGGTTACCGCCCAGCGCCATGCGGTATTTGTTCCACCAGTTGTAGGTGGCCCCGTACGGGACAAACATCGTGGCGAGAAGCCAGTCGAGGCTTTGAGACACTGTTCGATTTCCCCGACGTCGCCCGTCTTGAAATCGAATAGCCCGTCGTAAAGCCGGACGTTGGAGTTGGAGAGATCATCCGGTGGTTGGCACTTCCAAAGCAGCACATCATTGCTTTCGGTGCCCGTAAACTCGCCGGGCAGCTCAAGGTTCGCCCTCAGCGAGAATTCGATGCACCTGTGGCCGGTGAGACTGAGATTCAGCAGAACGCCTTGCACGTCCGGATCATCGGAAAGCTCCTGACATTCTTTGATCAGGTGCTTCGCGTTGCCTGGGAAGATGAGCGGTCTCCATTCTCCTAGCTTGTTATACCGGCAGCGAGGGCGGGATTTCATAAAGCCTCTAGCCTTCGACTCTGTACTCGTTCAAACTAATCTCCATCGAATAGTTTAAAAATCGGCCGATAAAAACAGAGGCAATATCTGCCGGCTGGAGGCCGGAAGGTGCACCGACCAGTGCTTCCCCGGTAATCGCCCTGCTTCCCCAATGCCCTCTTCAGCTCCCCGGTGAGTCGGTGCATCGCCAGGCCCATCTACAGATCCTTGAAACGTTTCTTCTCGGCATCCGCGATCTGAGCGCGCACCTGGAGTTCACCGGTGGTTTCGAAGGAATGCGATAGGGATTCTAAC
>Ga0206838_10279_pt1 | contig 12139 bp, 10 predicted proteins | sample Alteio_BWOrgCont_26_FD_152879 | JGI IMG/M metagenome (GOLD analysis project Ga0206838, IMG submission 152879) | Enriched cells from forest soil in Barre Woods Harvard Forest LTER site, Petersham, Massachusetts, United States -... | ecosystem: Environmental > Terrestrial > Soil > Temperate forest >...
GGTTGGCGTGCTCGCTGCCGCCGCCAATGTTGTAGGTTTCGCCCACCCGGCCTTCGCGCAATACTTTCCACAGCGCCGAAACGTGGTCTTCGACATAGAGCCAGTCGCGCACCTGCTTGCCATCGCCATAAACCGGCAGCGTCTTGCCTTCGAGCGCATTCAAAATCACCAGCGGGATGAGTTTTTCCGGAAACTGATACGGCCCGTAATTGTTCGAACAATTCACGGTGACCACAGGCAGATGATAACTCTTCCAAAACGCCCGCACCAGGTGGTCGGCGGCGGCCTTCGATGCCGCGTAGGGCGAATTCGGAGCAAAGGGCGTCTCCTCGGTGAAGGGCGCATCATCCGGCGCCAGCGAACCGTAAACCTCATCGGTGGAAATATGTAGAAAACGAAACGCTTTTTTCTCTTCGGGCTCCAGCTTCAACCAATATCGGCGGGTGGCATTGAGCAGCCGCATCGTGCCAACGACATTCGTTTGAATAAATGGCTCCGGCGAATCGAGCGAGCGGTCCACATGCGTCTCCGCCGCAAAATTGATGACGGCATCGATGCGGCGCGCATGGAGCAACTCGGCCACCAAAACCTCATCGCCAATGTCGCCCTGCACAAACGCGTAGCGGGGGTCCTTCGCGGCCTCACCCACATTTACGGGATTGCCCGCGTAGGTCAGTTTGTCGAGATTCACCAACTGGCGCAATGGCGACTCGTCCTCCGCCAATTGCTGGCGGATAAATTGGCTGCCGATAAATCCGCAGGCGCCGGTGACGAGAAGATTCATGAGACCAGGGCCGGTTCCGGCGTTTTTTGCCAATGACGCAAATCGCGCGTAATCGCTTCGTGGACTTCCGCCAGGACAATACCGGTGGCTGCCAGCTTGGACGAATCCAGCACGCAATTCGAGCGCGGCGTCTTCGCCGCCAAGCGCATGAACTCCTCCTCGCTCGTGAAGAATTTAAATTCCTTTTGGCACACGCCGCTTTTTTGAATGAGCTCAACCACTTCGCGCGTAGTAATGGCGCCGGGGTTGGTGACGTTATAGATGCCAAACGGCACGCGCCGCTCCCAAAACGCCAGCGTCGCCTCGACGAAATCCTGCAAGTCCGTCAGGGAATTGGTGGCGGAGAGTAGCCGCTCATAGCGCATCAGTTTGCTCAGGTAATTGCGAGGCTCGTCAACGCGGTCGAACGGCATCCGCATGCGCCAGATAAATACATTGGGACGTCCCGCCAGCGCCTCCTCGCCCAGTGCCTTGGTGCCGCTGTAAAACGAGCAGCGCGCATCGCGAAAAGTAAAATTCGGCGCATCCGTCTCACGAAAGCCGCCACCACCCGGCCGCTCACCCGAAAATATGCAGCCCGATGAAACATGCCCCCACGGCACGCCCGCCGCCTCGCACGCGTCGGCAATCCGTCCCGGTAATACAGCATTGGCAAACAGGCACTCGTCCTTGTGCTCCTCGCACGCATCCACCGTCGGTTTGCCGGTGTAGCCTGCGGCATTTATGAGAAATTCCGGCCGATCCGTCCGCAGCGCCGCGAGCAAGGTGTCGGTCTGGGTATAATCAAGCTCCCCGCGCCGGATGACTTTAAACGGCCTTCCCTGCCGCCCCAGCCAGTGCTGGTACGCGCGCCCGACATAGCCCGAACCGCCCAGGAGGTAGATCATGTTTGGGGAATCTGCCTGACTTTAGCCGACGGATGGCGAAAGTCCACGCAGGACTGCAATAAGCAGAACTCGCACCCGCCTACTCAAACTCATACCCAAAATACTCGATGTCTTTGGCAAAACGCCGCCGGATCCAATCTGCCGTTCTTTTGTCGTAATATTCCTGATAGGGTTTCGCGCGCGACGAAGCATGAATGTGCGGCAATGCCGGTGGTTTTTTAATTCCCAGTTTCTGGCAGATTTTTTTGAAATCCTGGTCCAACGACTCAAACCGCCCCACATAATCCATCGCTATTTTACCCGAGGCAGCGAGCAGATAGTCCAACTGGATTGCTCCCAAATCATGGCCATGCATCCGGTGATCGGTTTCGCAATAAATCCGCAAATTTTCCCGAAAATCACCGCTCATAAAAATCTGCCGCTTCTTTTTTGCGCGCAAGTACTCAATTTGCGACACCGCCCGCGCCCAGGGGTTGCGCACAATGGCAAATTTAAAGAATTTCTCCAACGCCATCTCTCTCGCATACGCCGCCAGCTTTGCATGCTGGCGTCCCCGCCCCCCCGGCAACCAATGAGCCTTTCGCTCGGTCGCAGACAATTTATCCAGCGTCGCGGCGCCTGTCGCCAGCGGCAGAAGGGCCCGTTCAATGCTGGTCCCCGCACAACGCGGAATATGAATAAAGATGAACGGGTGCGGTTTCTGGCTAATCATGTCCGTTCCGGGAGTTCGCGGCGCGCCGATTATGAATTTGCCAGCAGGCGCGGTAAAATTGACTATCGTGATTCATGGGTGAAGTCATTCCCAAAATCCGCCGACCCAATCCGGCCCGTACCGTCAAGCTCTCCGGTTCATTGACGACCGCGGCCGCCGGGCGTGTGACCGTCGCACTCCGCCAGCTCGTCGAAGTCTCTCCCTCGCCCATCACTTTGCAAATCCACAACAGTGGCGGGGAGGTCGAGGCTTTTTATCAACTCGTCGGCACGATTGAAACATTGCAATCCGGTGGGAAAAAATGCCGGGTATTTACCTTTGCGGGCAAGGCCAGCAGTGCCGCCGCTTACCTGCTACTCGCCGGCCATTGGGCGTTCGTCCTGCCCAATGCCAAAGTGGGGCTGCATGGCACCCGCGGAACCTGGCCCAAAGATGGCAAACGCCTCTCCCGCGAAAAGGCCCTCGCCCTGGCCATGCGGCTGGATCGCGAGAACCGCACTGTCGCGCGAATTTTGTCCAAACACCTGGTGTTTCGTTTGGCCGCCCGCCAGCAGGAATTGCGTCCGTTGAGCATTCAATCGCTCCCGCACACGCCCCTGGCCATTTTAAAGCAACTGACCAGCCAGCTTGCCTCGCGGCTGGACTCCGTTCGAGCCAAACGAATGCTTGATGAATCTTTTGATCGCCTAAAAATTGTCCTGGCGCTCTCCCCCCACTTCCCCACGCAAACCCGGCCAACCACCACCCGACAACTTGCCGCCCGCGAAGCCAAGATTTTTCAAAGTTCCATCGCGTACGAACTGGCCGCCAACCGGGGCAAAAAATGGCGGCTCGATGGGACTGCTGGCGCCGAGCTCCTCATGGATTACCTGCTGGCCAAGGATTTCCTTCCCGGCGACCACCTCAAGCTCGCCCGGCGACTGGCGCGGCGTTTTAGCGGGAATTTTTTACCTGCCGCCTCGATTGCCCGCTATGAAAAATTGCTGCGAAAAGACCCGGCTCTGGGCGAAGCCTTTTTAATCAAAGCCGCTCTGCCAGGCGCACTCGGCCTCTGGTATTTCACCCTGACGCTGTGCCACCGTTTGCTGACTGGCGAATACACCTTCTCCGCTCAGGATGCTTACTGGCTCGGCCTCGTTGACGAAGTACTGCCCGCTGAGCCACCCCCGCTTGACGCCTCGCGATCGAGCCACTAAATCATTCGTCCTCTTCTCCTGCCCTCATCATGGATCTGCGCCACGTGCTATTTGTAGGAGGAAACGCGCAAAAAATGGCCAGTGTCCAGATCCGTTGCGTGGATGTGGCTAAGCGCCTGGGCTGTGACTACCACCTCTGCGCGCGAAGGGCTCACCAGGTGCCTGCGGGCTATACCGCCTTTGTCTGTGTGAAGGCGGAACTGCCGCCCCGCGAATATGCCGAACTGGCGAAGCGCGGGAAAATCATCTGGGATATCATCGACGTGCCGCCGTTGCGCGAACACATAACCGCCTACCTTGCCAGCAACAGCTTTACCCAGGAGTTATTTGAGGACTATGGACGGGTCGAAGTCATTCCCCACTATCACTGTAATTTCACCGCCCGACCCAACCCTGCGAAACTGCGCCAACCCGTCTGGCTGGGAGCGCGGCATTGGCAACCGCCGCTGACTGGTTTTGATTATAAGGCCTATGCAGTCGAGGGCCTTAAGCGCGCAGACGTGGTTCGCATTTTCCGCAAAACTGGCATCGGCTTGAACTTGCGCATCCCGCGCACCCAGTACAGCCCGCCACGGCGCTTTGCAAAAATCACCGATCCGGCCCGGCGCGCCCAGACGGTGCGTGATTTTTTTGAATTCCACCTCGCAGTCAATTCCGGGATCAAACTGATTAACTGTCTCGGCTTTGGGATTCCATCCATCTCCAGCGATGAACCGGCCTACCGGGAATTCGCCCCGGAGTGCACCCTCTTTTCCACCCTTAAAAACTGCGCCAAAAACGTCCGCGCCTTGCAGGAGGATGACGCGCTTTACCTCGATCTGCGTAAAAAATGCCTCCGGAAAGCCCGCGATTTCCACATTGATACCATCGCCGGGCGCTACAAACTCTTCCTGCAGTCCCTTTAACCCCCTCCGGCAACCCGATCCCCACGGCATGAGCAATATTGTGGTTTATACGGCTATCACCGATGGCTATGATCCCTTGCGCAGCCCGCCGGCCAAATGGCGCAAACACGCAAAATTTGTGGCCTTTCTAGGGGAAGACACTCCGGCGCCAGGGTGGGAAATCCGTCCGATTTACCAGCGGTTTCGCGATCCTTGTCGCAACGCGAAAATTCACAAGATTCTGCCTCACCGCTTTTTTCCGGACGCTGACTACAGCCTCTGGATCGATGGTTCGATTGTCATCAAGTCACCCCTGCCCATCCAAAAATGGGCCGCCACTTATTTGCGCCATCACGACCTTGCGGTGTTCAAGCATCCAGTGCGCCATTGTATCTATCAAGAAGGTCTTTACTGCATAAAAAAACAACTCGACCGTCCGGAAGTCATCGACCGGCAGATGCAAAAATATTACCTGGACGGCTACCCGCTTAATAATGGCATGGCGGAATGCACCATCCTGCTGCGCCGCCACACGCCGCAGATGCGCCGCTTCAATGAAGCGTGGTATGCGGAAATTCAAGCCCATTCCCGCCGTGACCAACTCAGCTTCAACTATGTGGCCCACCGACTGGGCATAGAATACAACCTATTGCCTGGACGGGTGACCCAAAACCCACATTTCGCACGCCTGCGCCATACCGGGGAGCGTTCAGCCCCCACTAACCGCTAGCGCTTGCCCTCATACAAACCGCCATGGCCGTTTTGACCATCCAACCCACCACCCGGGTGCAGCCAAAGTTTGATCGACCCTACGCCATTATTGTGGGCCATCCCCGAAGTGGCACGCATCTGCTCGAAGAATGCCTGGCCAGCCATCCCAAAATTCATAAGCGCTCCGAGTGTGTATTGCGCTACCGGCAATGGCTTGAAGGGGAAAACTTATCCAAAACAATCAGCAGGAAATACATCTTTAATAATCTGCCCAGAAGTGTGAATATTGCCATCGTCATGTACAAGGAGCTGCCACTGTTAGAAACACTCTGCGGCCCTCTGGCTGGCTTTAAACTCATCCACCTCTTGCGCGACCCGGCAGACGTCGCCCGCAGTTGCGCCCAATGGAAAGCCAACAAGGCCAAGTATGGGGAAAAAGCCCGCGCCCACTATAAGATTACCGAAACACCCCCGCCCAACGCCAAATTTTCCGCCGCATCTGTTCGCACCCTCACCCGCCAGGTTAAAAAACTTCAAGACCAACACGCGGCTTTATTTGCGCAACACCCGGCCACGCTCACCGTACATTACGAAGAGTTTACGGGCAGCCGCGAGGTCAACCAGTTGCCCGATGCCTTTTCCCGAAAAATTCTGAAATTCATCGGCCTCAAACCCTGCCCGCTGTTTTGCGATCTGCGCAAAACCGGGTCCTAACTGCGCACCCTGCAGTGCCCTGCCATGCCGCCGCCGATTGAACGCCCCATTCCGCCGTCGATGGTGTTTCTCTATTACGATAATCCCCGGATGCTCGAAATGCAAATGGACTGTTGGAGCACCTACTCGGGTGTGTTGGCCCGGCCCCCGCGCATCCTGATTATTGATGACGGCAGCCCCAAAACCGCCGCCGCCGATATTGTCCGCCGCTGCAAACACAAGCTTCCCCTCCGGGTTTTCCGCATTAAGGAAGATATTCCCTGGAATTTTGCCGGCGCACGCAACCTGGGTTGCCATCAGGCGGAGGGCTGGATCTACATTTCAGATATCGACACCTTGCTCCCCGCCGAAGAAGCGAAAACCTTGTTTGAATCGCAACCGCTCGATCCACAGTGCTTTTATATGCCCAAACGCCTCAAGATGCGCTCCGGCACCATTGCCAAGCAAGCCCTCGTCAATTTGCTTTTTCACAAGGACCAGTACCTGGCGGTGGGCGGATATGACGAGGATTACGCCGGTCACTACGGGCGCGAGGAGACGGATTTCTACCGCCGACTTCAGCGCATAGCCGCCAAAGTCGAGCGCGACGACGTCACCGTCAAAGTTGTGCCGCTCAGACTGGTGCCCGACGCCCATACCACCGGCCGCTCGCGCGATAAAACCCATAACGCAAAAGTCTTTGCGGAAAAAGAAGCGGCCGGCTTCCCCAATCCCGTGAACCCCCTGCGGTTTTCCTGGGAACGCGCTTTGTGACGAACAGGCAAAATTATTCGTTTCATCAGCGCGAAGAATTGCGCCTGGCGTTTGTTTCATTATCGTGAACCTGCATGTTACGGAATCATCCGTCCGCATTTTTGCGTGACTTCAGCCAAGGGACCCAATCGTGAGTCACCTGCTGTTTTTTGGCGGCTTGGCCACCCTGTCCGCCTTGCTCGCGGCCACGGAAGTCCAAATCGAAGGCCCCCATGGCTGGGCAGCCAACCTGCCCACGTGGCGCGTGGACAACCGGCTGACCAAGGCCATGCTTTCCGGCAAGCCGCTGACCGGCTATCACGTTTTTTTGTTTTCCTTCGTGTTTGTTTTTGTGCACTGGCCATTCTTGTGCGGACTTGCCCCCTGGACCCTCGGCCATGAATTGCGGGTGCTTTCCTTCAATTTCCTGTTTTGGATTTTGGAAGACTTTTGGTGGTTCCTCTTTAACCCCGCCTTCGGCCTCTCCAAATTCAAACGCATTGATGTTTGGTGGCACGCCCCTGCCTGGTGGTGGATTGCCCCACGTGACTACTGGGTGCTCACCAGCCTGGGCCTGTTGCTCTATTACCTCTCTTTTCAAGTCGCCTAACCAGGCCCGCGAAAAGCTTGCGGCCCGCGCCTGAGCTTCTCTGAATGGGGACATGACGCCTGCCGCACCCGCGAAGCCCATTCTCTTTGGCGAAACGCTCGAATCCCTCACCGAGCGGCTCGTCGCGCATGGCGAACCAGCCTTCCGCGCCAAACAAATTCTGGAATGGATTTACAAAAAACGCGTGCTCGACCCCGCCGCCATGTCCAACCTGCCCGCCTCTTTGCGCGCGTGGCTGGCCGAGACTTTCGATATCACACCGGCTAAGTTCATCCTGACCAAGACTTCGTCCGACGTGACTGACAAGCTCTTGCTCGAATTACACGATGGCGCATTGATTGAGACGGTGGTCATCCGTGCGCCGATGGAAGGCGTGGGCGCGGATCGCTCGCGCAAAACCATCTGCATTTCCACACAGGTCGGCTGCGCCTATGGATGCCGATTCTGTGCCTCAGGCCTGGCCGGTTGGAAGCGCGACCTCGCCGCCGGGGAAATCGTCGCGCAACTGCTCGCCGTCTGCCAGCAGGAAGACATTAAAACACCCCGCGCGCGCGCCGAGCTGGCCTCATTCGACAACATCGTCGTCATGGGCATGGGCGAGCCGTTGGCCAATTACGACAACCTGCTGCTGGCCCTGCGCATCCTTAACGCCGAATGGGGCCTGCACTTTGGCGCCCGGCGCGTGACCATCTCCACTTCGGGACTCGTGCCCGAAATTCTACGGCTAGCCGAAGAAAAACTCGGTTTCCGCCTCGCCATCAGCCTGCATGGCGCGACGGATGAGGTGCGTGAGCAAATCATGCCAATTAACCGCAAGTACCCGCTGGCGGAGCTGTTGCCCGCCGTGCGCACCTTTGCCGAAAAGCATGGCCGGATGATCACGCTCGAATTCATCCTCATTGCCGATGTGAATGACAGTCCGGAACAAGCCCACGAATTGGCCAGAATCGCCAGCGAACTGCACGCGCATGCCAACCTCATTCCCTACAATACCGTGGAAGGCCTGCCCTGGAAACGCCCGAGCATTGAACGACAGGACGCCTTTGCGGATATTCTCCATCGTGCGGGCGTGTCGGCCACCCTCCGCCGCGAAAAAGGCCATGACATCGCCGCCGCCTGCGGGCAACTCCGCCTGCAAACTGAAACTGCCCGCGCCGCCGCCAAAGCAAAGCAAATTACTGAGAGCGTGGCAAAAGCTGTTTAGTGAAGTCTCTGACTTAATCCGTTAGCCAATTGTCGTTTCATGCGGTATCTGCGCCCTTAGCCTGACTTTTAGCAAGTAGCTCGCCACCCATACTAAGGTACGTCAGCCGGAGCCAGCGGGGCGTCGTTCGCATCCCGCAAAAGCGTAACGCCATGAATGCCCGGTGCTCTTGGCGTGAGCACATCAATCAGATCATGCGTGATCGCGGTTGTAGCATTCGGGGAATGGCCTTCGACCGCCGCCAGCCAGTAGTGGTCGTTAATCCAAAACAAAATGTTGCGACCGCTGGCTTCGTTGGCCCCGAAATACGGCAGATCGAATTCGGAAAAGTCCTGGGCCATAAGGATAATGCTCTCCGGTGGGTGAGCCTCCAACTCCCCCAGCACATGCGCCGGGCCGGCATAAGCGAGGGCCGGGGGATGGAAATCCACCTCGGCCAGCGGTGACCGGATTCGCAAATGGTAGTTTACCGCAATGCCCTCGGGAAATACCGCCAGTGTTTGCGCCTGAGGGGTCGCGCTTTTGAATGCCTTGAGGAGGTCTTTTAAAAACTGGCCGTTGTAAATGACATCCGTATTGTAAGTGTAAAAGTGGTCCCGGCCTTCACCGACTTCGAGATTTTTCTCCGCGTAATGTTGAAAACTGAACTTCGCCAGGGTCACAACCCCCGTTAGCAAAAGTAGGGAAAATACCACTGGCAATAACCAGTTGGCCCGCAAGCCATCCGGTGTGGGCCGTGCCGCTTCAATCAACATCAAATGCATCAGCCAGAGCGCCGCCAGCGGCATCATGAAAAAACCAAAATGGTAAATTCGGCCGTTTAACACCATCCGCGTCAGCATCAACGCGGCCGCCACCCCGATCACGGCCAGCCCCAACGGGCGGACCCAGTCAGCCCGGCCTGTCCATGCTGCGCGGAAACTCCAGACGATGGTATAGGCCGCAGCAAGCATGACAGGAAAATTCAACGCCGTGCCAATTTCCCTCCACTGCCCCGCCTGGTCATTCGCCAGCCATGCACCCAAACCACCCATTGCAGCAACCACCGCTGACAGCCACCACCAGCCTGCGCTAAATTTTGGGGCGCGGGTCCACACTCGCGCCGCCATCGCCATAACACCGCAAATCACCACCAGGACCAAACCCGTCAACGACTGCTGGACAAAATGGCTCCAAGGTTCATCTAAGCCGGAAAAGATGAGCTGCGAATGTTCGGTTAACACCGTGTGGCGGAATCGCGTGGCCAATACCGTATAGGGCACATAATTGGTCGCCAGGATCGCGTAGCGCAATCCGCCCCGGATAAGGAAATATAAAAACACCGGCAACCCTAAGCTGAAAAATCCACCTGCCAACCAAAGGGTTGCTTGCTTCAACCATCTGATACCGGCCTGCCAATCAATTTCCTGCGGCTGCAACCGGGCGGCGCGAATGAAGCGCACCGCAAAATAAACGCCCAGTGACCCCATGGCCGCGAGCAACGCTTCCGGCTTGTCCAAATAGGTCACGGCCAAACCCAGGCCCGCCACGCCCAGCCACCCCGACCGCTCCGATTTCAGGTGGTGAATTAAACTCCACAAGACCACGATCAGCCCGGCAAATGAGTAAGTGGACTGCGCCACATAGGGCGCGATAAAATTGTAATTGGCCAGAGGTTGATAATTCCCAAAAGCAAACACCGCCAAAAACACCACCGAGGCCAGCCACCCCGACCACCGATTGCCCATGGTGCGGAACAGGTCGCGTAACACAATCACCACCAGCGCGGTCAGCGCGATGTTCGTCCAGATCGTGGTATCGATGCCCACGCCAAATAATTTGAACGCCGCACCCTGCACCAATTGCGCCAGCGGACCGTACCAATTAGCCAAATTTTTATACAGCAAATCTCCCTCACCCACCCGCCAGGCCAGATATAAGTCGCGTGGAAAATCTATCATCGGGTCCATCCAGCGCAACCAACTGTGTGCCAGCAGATAAATATATAGTCCCGCAATAGACGCCGGTTCCACCACCGCAAGCAGCACCGGCCATTTGCGTGGGTTGAGACGCTTCCGCCCGGAAGATTCGGCCAGCACGACGTCCGGGCGGAGACCCTCCACGGGGCGGGGCTTGGTTCGCTTCTTTTTGCTCATTGGGGGCGCGGCGTAGTTTGGGAAATAACAGCCGCTCAAAGCGAGCTTGAAGACAGGGGAAGCCGGATTGCCGGCAGGATTTGGATTGTACTTACCAGCGACGAAGCGTTCGCCGCGATAACCTGGCTAATCCCAACTACTCAATTAATCGGCGCGACTTGGTATAAGGGTTGGGCTCCAGGCTTTAGTTTGGGCTGGAGCAAGTCGACCAAGTTGCCAGTGACTGTGTACTTCGTCTGACCGCCCTTGCCCACCCGCTCATAGTTTGCCGCAATCCAGACCATGATGGGCCGGCCTGAAGCTTCATCAGCGGCAAAATAGCTTTCACCGAATTCAGCGTAACTGCGGAAATGCAGCAAAACTGCATCCGGTGGATGGCTTTTCAATTCTTCGAGTATGTGGTCCGTGCCGACGTAACCCAACGCCACCGGGTGAAATTCTTGTTCTGCCAGCGGGCTGCGCACCCGCAGGTGATAGTTCGCTGCAATGCCCTCTGGAAACACCGCCAGGGATTTTGCATTCGGCGTTTTGACGCGGAACAAGTGGATCATTATATTTAATAGCGAGCCACTCGACAGATCGATTGACCGATGGTCGGCAGCTATTCTTGTCGGAAAAGTGTAAAACTGGTCCCGGCCCTCACCCACACTGGCGGTTTTGCGGGCATAGACCCGCAGGCTGATACCCGCCAACGAACTCACCCCATATAAAACCAGCGCAGCAAAAACCACCGACACCAACCAATGCGCCCGGGGGCGGGCCGATGGCAGCCAATGGGCCTCGCCCACGACGAGATGAATCACAAACAAAACCGCCAGCGGCATCATGAAAAAACCAAACTGGTAAATGCGCCCATGCAATACCATGCGCACGAGCATTAATGCCGCCGCTGCGCCCACCACCGCCAGGCCCTTTAAGTGCGCAGCCTCTGCCCGGCCCCGCCAAGCCGCCCACCCACTCCAGATAAACGTCACAGCAGCAGAGACGATGACGGGGAAGACAAAGGCGGTCCCTACATCCATCCAATAATTAGTGTGAACACCCAACCAGCCACCGGCGGCGGCCGTGGCCAGCATTACCAGCAGACTAAAACACCACTCTGGACTGAATCGCGACGCCCGCGACCACACCCACGATGAGCCAAGCATGACGCCCACAATCAACAGCAGCACCGTACCCGCCTCCAGATGGTTGATTAAATTCACCCATGGCTGGTCAAAACCAAAAAATCTCTGCATCAGCACCGAGTGTTCGATGGTATTCTGAAATCGCGCATCCAACACCGTATGCGGAACGTAGTCAGCCGCGAGCCAGGCATAGGCAAATCCCCCGCGGTAGAAAAAATAGAAAAATATTGGCAGCCAAAGGCTGAAAAAACCACCTGCAATCCAAGCTAAAGATCGGATGGCCCAACCTTGCGCCCGGCGCCAATTCAGCACCTCAGAATTCCTCCGCAACTGGGCCAAAAATTCCGCCGTCCCATACACTCCCAACGCTCCAAGCGCGGCCAGCAAAGGCTCTGGTTTGTCCAGATAAGTGATCGCCAAACCCAGCCCAACCAAGCCGCAAC
>Ga0206838_10213_pt2 | contig 12122 bp, 3 predicted proteins | sample Alteio_BWOrgCont_26_FD_152879 | JGI IMG/M metagenome (GOLD analysis project Ga0206838, IMG submission 152879) | Enriched cells from forest soil in Barre Woods Harvard Forest LTER site, Petersham, Massachusetts, United States -... | ecosystem: Environmental > Terrestrial > Soil > Temperate forest >...
CATCGCGGACAATTCGATCAAATGGGATCGACTCCGCACCCTGGTATGCGATGCGATTGCAGACGCTCTGGTTCAGGAGGCGTGCCGGCGAGAGAAGCGCGCCCTTTGCGGTGTGGAGGTGGCGATCCACCGTGCCAGCGTCTTCATCACCGGTCGCATCGCATGCCAGGGTGCGGAGTCGATCCCATTTGATCGAATTGTCCGCGATGTCCTGCACGGCGCGGGTTACGGAAAGGAGTGGGAGCCGCATTCGGACAACCTGCGGATAGAAACCGATCTTTGTCTTAGCCCGCTGCATGACGGTGAGTCAGAATTCCGTGCCGTATCCGATGATCAGTCGATCATTACCGGCTACGCGATCGACTCGCCGGGCACGAACTTTCTTCCGCCGGAACACTGGCTTGCCTACCGCTTGAGCAGCGCGTTGGAAGGCCTGCGCTTGAGACAACCGGAACTGCTATTGGGTCCGGATGGAAAAGTGACTGTGATCTACGAGCAGGACACTGACGAGAGCCGCGTTGTGGGGTTCAGCACATCCCTGCAGCAGAAAGTGAACGGGCCCGCGATCGAATTGCATCGCGCTGTGCTCTCAGTACTGAAAAACGAATTGGCCGCGGCTGCAGCGGCGATTCCGGGATTTGATCCGGCAGTTCCCGACGAAGTGCACGTGAACGGCGCCGGAAACTTTGAGGTGGGTGGGCCGGAAGGAGACAACGGTTTGAGCGGCAAGAAACTCGTCGTCGATGCCTACGGGCCACGAGTTCCCATTGGCGGCGGAGCTCTCAGTGGCAAGGATTTCTATAAGGCCGACCGCGCAGGCGGAATCCTTGCACGTAGGCTGGCCAAGGCTGTGGTGTTGACTGGGGCAGCACGCGAATGCACTGCGACACTTGCATTCGTGCCAGGTGCAGAGCGGGGCGGCTTGATTTCGTTGCTTGATGAAGATCACCATGATCTGCAGCGCGACCGATGGTCAGGGCTTATGAACCTTTCACTTGCTGCTGCGGGGGATCGTTATACCGGCGCAGAAGATCTCATCGATATTGCCGGCCACGGGCATTTCACTCGGCCCGAGCTTGCATGGGAGCAGATTCGGCTCAACTAGATTGGAGTCTCGGCAATACTTGAACTCGTGGCAAGGAGGAGAGTCAATGCAGGAAACCATAAACCAAATCGTTCAAGGATTTCGCTTCGGAGATCTAATTGAGAGGGATCGAGCCGCGGATCTCTATGAAGAAACCTTTGACCTGGATGAGATCCAGTCCGAAGCGGTCTGTTGCGGCACGATTGCTCCGAATTCGTTTCTTGAGTTTGACCGGGACCATCTCGAACTCCTCAAGGAATCGCTCTCGCCGGAGAGGATGGAAGAACTGGAATCTGGCGCGGAACCCACGCCTGAAGAGCGGGAGAGGTACCGAGCACTTCGACTTTCGCAAGTCGAGAATGGCGATTGTGATGCTGATGTAATCCCTGCGTTTTGGATTCATCAAATTAGGGACTCAAACGGTTGTGACCTCTTCGCGCTGAGCACGGCCACCGGTTACGCGTTTCAGGCATTCATACAGAGTTTCATGGTCTCTTTTATTCAGAGAAGAACTGTATCGAGTACTTGAAGCATGATGCTGTAGTCATAGATCTTCAGCATTTTCAAAGGGTGTGGCAGCAAGAGTCGGAAGATCAACTCTCTCTCGAGTTTCCTCCAAATTAAAAACGCGCGCCATCACGAAAGCCGGCTGGCTGCTGAGCTTACAGATGATAGTTGTACTTCGAGTTGCTGCCGAGATCAAGAGTTCAGGAACGCGAAAGCGAAGCCGATCGATGGTTGCTGGAAGAGATACAAGCTGAAATGCAGGAATCGAGGTTGTCCGTCATCATGTGTTGAACACTTCTTTCAGTCCAACCGCCGCCGAAATTGAGATTGGAGGGGCTTTTGTCGAGGACACTTCTGCGTCTATCAAAGTGTCAACAGGCGACCACGTTCTCACCATTACCAAGAAAGGCTTCGTTCCTTCCCAGCATGCAAATGAAAAAGTGGCCCCTGGACCATCGCCTCTGATATCTTCGCACTACGAAGACTCATAGCGCTGTAAACTGATTCACTTCGACGATTCCCCTCTCCATCTGAATGGGAAGTCATGTCTACTACTGCAAAAGAACTGCTTGATTTAGACGCCAAGCTGCGCTCCATTTTGGATGATGAGAGCGCTCCGGTCATGGGACCTTGTTTGGAATCGATCCGCAGTCTCAACCCTGAGATCCTCAAAGATCCAAAATTGGTGGCAATCCGAAAGCACCTCGGTGCCGGCGTTGATTCTGTGCGCAGAATTGTTAGTTGTCTTCGGCAATGGCCAACAATTACGGTGTTACTTCTGACCGAAAAAATCAGCCAAGCCTATGGCGAAGGGAATGACTTTGCAGTCCATCAAGCAATCGCTGAGTTGTTGGGGCAGAACAAAGATAAACCGCTTTCCTTTTCTGACAAGAAGCTGCTATGGCAAGAATTTCGGCGCACCTGCTACCGACTGGGCTTAAACGTTAACTCGCGTGAGAGTGGAGTTGGCTACATAGTTGAGGAGTTCCTGCATCAAGCGGGCTTACCTCTCTCGTTTGTTCCAAAAGTTACTCAATTGATGCTAAAGACTGCGAGCGAAGTCGGCCTACCCGATGAGGACGATCCAGCTGGGATTCTCCGATGGCAAGAGCTCCTATTAGAGCACATGAAATATTTACCGCCTACAGCTCGGAAGTCCGTCCAAACGGACCAGACGAGCTTCTACGTGCGTACCTTTGTTCGCGTGTGCAGTTCGCTAGACTCTCCAGACGGGGCTTCGGTGGCCGGTATTATGGCTGGGATAGTCGAGCAATCACGTCGCAGTAGCTTTGGTTCCGGACGCCTGCACAAGAGCTTAAGAATTCCGCGGCTACTTTGGCGCGATGACGAATTACTCGTCGAGCTTCCGCCAAGTGATGAGGACTGGACTATTTGCATAAATGGAGAAGAGCAGGTCTTTCGAGGGAGTCCCGTCACCGAAGGTGTTGCGGTATTATGTGCGCTTCCAAAAACGATTGAAGTGAAAGGATCACACTACACGCACTGCCACACTATATGGGAGGACAACGCTGACAATCGCTTCCTTATCTTCGATTCTGATGGGCGTTGGATGCGGTCGTCTGCACTTGGTCAACCTGCAATCAAGATCCAACCTGGTGAGTACACATTGGTTCTCCGTTTCGAACCGGAAGGAACGATTGGGTTGGCTCATCTGGCGAGTTCTGATCCGGATTTGTACGTTCTCTCGATTACGGTGCTACCGGGTCAAAAATGCGCCATCCAGCGTGGACCAGCGCGAATCGACCTTGAAGCAGAAATTAGGCCGTGGATAAGTTTTAGCGGAAAGAGCGTGAAGACTCTTGAGGGAGAACCTGTTTGGCAGACACATGGTTCCAACCTCGAAATAGCGATTGGCAACTCTCTTGAATCTGAAGAAACTAGCTCGCGACAATACATAGTACGTTTTAGCGCTGGAGGCAGCGAACTAGGAACGGCACTCCCCGAGAATGGCAGCGTGTCCTTGGAAAAGATCAGCAACCATATGAGCCCCGGACCGCTTCGGGTAGTGGCCGAGCTCTGTCCGGAAGGTACGCATCGCGGAATTGCCAGAACTGCCGGCATTCTCTGGAAGGGGCTGAAAGGACAAGATAGTGCCGGGCGGCTCTATTGCACCGAATGGCCAACCAACCTTTTGGAGATTGGTTGCGAGAATGTAGCACTTAACAAAGCAAAGAAGGAACTTGGCCCTCGAGATTTTACTAAGAGCACTTTCCAACTTGAATTCCAAAGTGCACGAAATCGCACCATTGTGTTGGATTGGTTTGTGCCAGGGGTTTTTATGCAGTTGGACGACTATAGCTCTACTCCAGTCGAACGCATCCCTGTATCCCTGGGTATGACCTTGGCTGCGCCGGGTACCTCTAGACAAGTGTTGCGTGTACGCTCAACCACAGATGGGCAGATCCTGCTCCAGGGGAGACTCGTCAAGCCGATCAAAGCACAGCACCCCGTGTCACTGCATATTTCGTCTCTTGCGGAAATGCTAGAAGCGGGTAGCGGAGACCTCGAATTCTCCGCCGCCACCGGAGGTGTTCGCCTCCTCCAACTGACCGCCCCACACCAGATTTATACCCTTGAAATTGAGCGAACGCCCTATCAAGAAAAATGTCGATTCCATTTTGCTGGACAATGCTCCCATTTGCAGCTTCACGCAGAAAACATATTAACCGCCGAGACTGTTGAGCTGACGGTTAGCTGTGACGATGCAGCGGACTGGTCGGACACGACTAAGGCCAGGTTCGAGTCTGAGGGGAAAGATGCAGGCCTATTTAGTTACTGCCTCACAGTAAATTCTCGCAATTGGACTGCTGGAGCGTGGTTGATCCGTCTTGAGGTGCGGATCGGCGGACGGTGGGGATCGCCTGGAAACCTTCGTCAGGACCAAATCGCTTTCGGACTCCTAGTAGGTAGAGACGGAACGAGTGCCCCAACGCTAACATCAATCTCGTCTATTGTTACTGAGCCGACAGATCGCCACGTACATCTTGCGAGATTTATCCGCGTACATCGAGCACTTCAGACGTGTTATGCCCCGGAATGCTGGGAGACGATTAGCTGGTTGAAAGAGCTTTGGAAAAAGTGGCTCCAGCAGTATTCGCTCTACGACCGTTCTAGTCCTGCTGATCTGATTCGCTGTTGTGCGATACAGCCACCTGAGGGATCATCGAAATCTTGGCTTCCTTTGCAAAGGATCGAATCGACTTTGCCAACTTTGTTTGCCCTTCCTGCTAATGAATATGAGAGCCTAGGGACCTCAGATGGTGCATTTGCAGGTTCACTCCGAACGATGGCGTCCATAGACCGTCCCCTTCTTCAGTTTCCGGCGCAAATATTTTGTACACACTTAGCATGTGGATTTGGCTTGCACAAAATGATTGCCGGGGGAAAGCCGGCTGAGTTTGATTTCGACGAATATTGCAAAGCGCTATTATCGTCTCCTCTGCAACTAACCTCTGTCTTATCCTGGCAGCCGTCCGTGGGCGACTATTTAGGCCGTGATCACTACCAGGTCGCATGGGAGCGATTGCGGAGTCGATACCGCGAGACATTATCGGGAAACGAGATCAGAAGGCAATTCACAATTCCGCTATGTCTCCGAATGCGAAAGGATTCGCTGGTACCCGCGGTTCTTTTACAGAGCCGAGGCCGCGGCGATGATTCAGACACTGTGGAGGGTAGATTCCTTGAGGCCATGGAAGTCTTCGTATCTTCATTGGCCTCCGCTTGTCGTGTTGACGTACGGCGAAAGGGTGCATTTGCTGTCCATCGTGAACAGCTGGCCCAAATGCTCCCCGTCAACGCGTGCTCCATGAACGACGTCCTCAGCTATGTATTGCAGTTGGCGCCGGACTTGTTCTCTTTTTATCTGCTTCTATGGGAAGTCATTTTCGAAGGCAAATTTCACGCCGAGGTAGCCCAAAATGTCTGAGACAAACCCTCTTGAACTCGCTCGCGATCTCAGGTCAACTCTACAGCGGTATCTCCAAACCAGTCTTCCGATAAGCAGAAACTATCCCAAACTGCGAGAACAGCATCAAGAGTTGATAAAGAATCATCCACTCGTGCGCGGTCCATTCGTTGAAACACTACCGGATTTTGAAAAGCAAGGCACTCTTCGTGGTCTACTGCGTTCCTCGGGTGGTCCGCTAAACAATGGCCTCAATAAATTACCCGTTGATGTTCTAGACCGGCCCTTACACAAGCATCAGACAGACGCCCTCAATTATGCATGTGGGAACCGTGAAAGCCTAGTAGTCGCCACGGGGACCGGCAGTGGTAAGACGGAGTGCTTTCTTTATCCCATTGCGCATGCGTTGTTGGATGATCCTGAGCCCGCTAAGGCTGGTGTGCGGTGCCTGCTGGTGTACCCGATGAATGCGCTAGCGAATGATCAACTCTTCTACCGCATCGCTCCGCTGTTTGGACGCGATCTCGCACAGTTTGGAATCACATTTGGGAGGTTTACGTCACAAATCCGGTCAAATGCGAGCAGATTAGACGAAGAGGATGCTCTAAGAGACAACAAACGTTTGATGGATCAATTGGGACTCCGTAACATTCCCAGGAATTGGCTGCTCACTAGGGAAGAGATGCTCAGCTCTCCTCCCAAAATCTTGATTACCAATTATGCGATGCTTGAACATCTCCTTCTCCTGCCACGCAACGCTCCGCTATTTGCCAAGAATGCACTACAGTGCATGGTTTTGGATGAGATCCATACATACGCCGGAGCCCAGGCAACAGAAGTGGCGTACCTCCTTCGCAAATTGAAGAATCGTTTGGAAGTTGATCGCCCCATTCAGGTCTTTGGCACAAGTGCTAGCCTCCCGAGCGGGGGGCAAGAAGATAAAGAGATTGCCCAATTTGCGAGCGAACTGTTCGGAGAGCCGATTCAGCGTGTGCTCCGAGGTAAACGAGTTCCGCACCGATACATGCTCGAGAATCAGGCTCAGTTATTTTCTCTTAGCTGCTCCCAATGGAAGCACCTAGGACGCGCCCTCAGCGAACTGGAGCAAGCGGAAAGTCTAAGTATTTCGGCATGGAATAAGAAGATGTCCGATCTTGGGTTAGAGGACAATCTTCCAGTACTTTCTGGTCCTTCATTGCCTGCCTCATTAGAAAAGGCCTTCTCTGCCAGCACTGAACTTCGACATGTTTCAGAGGAATTGCACCGAGGTGTAATTCTCGATTTTCGTCTACTGGCTGAACGGATTTTTTCTCGCGAACGAGAAGAGGACAAAAGCGCAGCACTGTCGGCGGTGATTAGGCTCGGAATGATTGCACGCTCAACTCAAGAGGGCTTTCCGCTTCTTCCCGCACGCTATCATCTGGCGGTTAATTGTCCCGACGGAATCTCAGTCAAACTTGACGGCTCAAATGTTGAAGGGTGGGGAAAGCTGCATCCGCTGCGTCGATATCAGGAAGGATCGATACCGTACTATTCGCTGTTGGTATGCCGAAAGTGTGGTCAACCGTTCGTTGAGGGCTTCGAACATGCCGGCAGACTACTCCCGCGACAGCCCATTCTGACAAGTGGACGTGTCTATCGCAAGATCTTTTGGCTAGGACGCCCTCCTGGCCTCGTAGTAAATGACGAGGCTGACAGCGTCGATAATGACCAGTTGGCCGAGGAAGAAGCCCCCATAATGATAGATCAAGAGACGGGCAGATTAGGTGTTCAGGATGGAATCACGCTCTATCCGGTCAAATGTAAAGAAGATGACGAAGAACGATTGATGTATGTGCGCTCCTGCCCAGCATGCGGTGGACGAGCAATCGGTACGGATGCTGAGGTGGTTACACCTATGCATCCAGGTAATGAGGCGATGTGTGCCGTGGTCGTCCAAAGAGTTATGCAAGCGCTTCCGCCGGCAGCCAAAAACAGAGACTCATGCCCGTGGCAAGGCAGAAAGCTCTTGACGTTCGCTGATAATCGTCAGAATGCTGCATACTTTGCGCCGTACTTTGAGCGAACGAGCTTTGAGCTTGCACTTCGATCAGCCATGTACCAAGTGATCTCTGCATCTGATCGGCCTCTTGACTTTGACGAATTGACATCGGAGGTCTTCCAGTACTGGAGAGGATTGGCAGATCCTCTCTTAATTGACGGCGATGGGAGTGAGGTTCGTGGCTGGGAGAAAATTCGTCACCTTCTGATGGGCAAGATTGCGGCCGAATTTTGTACTCCCGGAGGAAGACGGAACTCATTGGAAGCATTAGGCGCAGTCCATATCAGCTATGACGAGACGATTCTAAACAGTTTGTGTAGGTTCGGTTTAAGCGCACTGCCAATTGATCACCCCGAAGCCAATGCGCTTGTGCACTTTTTGCTAGAGACAATACGGCGAGAAAAGGCGCTCAGCCACCTTGGCAAAGTGGACATGAGATCCGCTTGGATCTGGGGGGCTGGCTATGATGGACATCGTAGCTTTGGTCTATATCCCGGAGGGGAATGGTCTCTTAATTGGCTTCCTGCCGAAGGATCTAAGCGACAAAACAGACGAACAGGCTACATATCGAAGATCCGCAATGTGGATGCCACAGTTGCGCGACGCTTTCTCCTTGGGTTTTGGGAATGCATGCAGGAATCGGGTGTGCGCACATCGCTAAAGCCGGGCTCTGGCCTAGACGCCCGATTAGTCCGATTTAGCAGCGGAACAAACCACTCCCTAGAGATCTGCACAACATGTGGGCTGATGCAAACTTCGGTGGTACAGGGTCAGTGCGCGGCTTTCGGCTGTATGGGGCATACGCGTGAACTCTCGCCAGGAGAGCGAACTGAGTTGTGGCAGAACAACCACTACCTCTACACGTATCGTGAAGGAGCCGCTCAAATCGCCAGTGCCCGCGAACACACTGCTGCATTGTCTACCGACCTGCGAGACCGCGTTGAACGCAACTTCGGGACTGGGAAGATTAATTTGTTGAGCTGTACTACGACAATGGAGATGGGTGTTGACCTCGGGGAACTAGAAGCTGTCGTGAACCTTAACTTGCCACCAGGGATTTCCAATTATCAGCAGCGTACGGGGCGCGCAGGCCGTCGAGCGCAGGCGGCTCCATTCTCAGTCACCGTGGCGCGTAGCACACCATATGATCAAGCCGTGTATGAGCATTTCGACGATTACCTAAAGAGACCTGCGCCAATTCCGTTCTTGAGACTGGACAATGCGCAGCTATTTCGTCGTCATCAAAATGCAATTGTGCTTTCGCACTTTTTAAAGTCAAGAATTGCCAATCTTGACCGTAATGCGCCGATGCTAGTGGATCTGTTTGGCAATAAATTTGGCGACGTAGAACAACAACAGTTCTTGGACCAAACCGATAGCTGGTTGGAAAGCGCGCAAGGTAAGAAAGCTCTTGAGGAGGCCGAAAGACTTGGACGGCGGCTTAAGCAAGACTCCTCAATCGAGGTCGGACTTTCGGGTGCACCGCTCATTCAATACTTCTCCAATAGACTGGAAAACCTCGCAGCTGAAGTGTCGGAGCGTTGGAAGATATACACGCGCGAGCTTGATGAGATTCAGGGTGAAGACGCGGCCTCGTACAAGCGCAGAAATCATTGGGCACAACTGCGTGAAACATATATGAAACAGTTTTTGGTAGACCTCCTGTCGAGGCGGGGTCTCATCCCCTCGTACAGCTTTCCAGTTCACAGTCTGAGCTTGGAAGTGATCAATGAGGCAAAGAGCGCCTACAATGGCCAGAACCAGGCAGATATCGTCTTAAATCGGGATGCTTCACTCGGCATAAGCGAATATGCACCTGGCGCTGAGGTTGTAGCCAACGGTCGCATTTGGACAAGCAGGGGCCTTGCGTATTCGTCCCGGATATTCATGCCGACCGAATGGTATGTGGCGTGTCCCTCCTGTCATCACGTTGATCTCGATGTAAGCAAAGACAGCATTCCACGTGAGTGTACGAACTGCGGATCGAAAGAGAAGCGAAGTGCGCGAGCGTTCGTTATACCTCGCGGTTTCGTGACATCCTATGTTGAGCGGACTGGAGATGATCCCGGGCAAACACGTCGGCGAGAGCGCCCGGCAGATGAGGCTCGGCTTCTTACCATACCTGACGAGGCACTATTCCACCGTTCAGATCATGACGCAGTCAATACGTCACTACTTCGTGCCCAGGCCGATCAACAGAGACTTCAAGGGTCACACCAAGAGCTGCGTGGCAGTCTCTTCATGGTCAATCGCGGATCGCGAGGCTTTGGGTACATAATCTGCCCGCTTTGCCACGGAGCTGAAGCAGCCATCAAGCCACTCGCCGTCAAATGGTCACCGCACAAAGACCCATTAAGTGGTAAGGCATGTGTGTATAGCTATCAAATCTACCCGAGTGACCTTGTGCATCGTTTCGACACCGACGTGCTCATCATTCGGATCAGTCGACCTCTACCTTTGGCTGGACCTGAAAATGAATCGCCGGCCATGTTTCCTGAAAACTGCGCTCGGACACTAGCAGAAGCATTGCGATTTGCAGCCGCAGAGCTGCTATCGATACAGGCTTCTGAGTTGCGAGCTACATATCGGATGCGGAACTCAGCAGTCGATGTAATTCTCTATGATGCTGTCGCTGGCGGTGCCGGTTACTGCGCGCGCCTCGACGAGCGGGTGTCGATGACCGCGTTGTTGCGTAGGGCTAGTAAGCAACTTTCTTGCTCGCGAGACTGCGCTAACGCATGTACGGCCTGCCTTTGCGACTACAGCAACCAGCGCTCATGGGATCAATTTGTCCGGAGACCTGTCAAAGACTGGCTTGAACAAATAGATCAGAACACATCGCCTGCTGAGCTATCGCAATACGGCGCCGTGCTTTGGAAGGATCCTAGCCTTGGTGCGTTGCAAAGACGAATTGCGGAGCTAAAAACCTATCATCTTTTTGTACCGCGGATTAACGATGGCTTGCCCATGGAAGACTCGAACGACGACATCCTGCATTGGATTGTTGGCAGTTTGAGTGAAGGACAGAACGTATCGATCCACACGGTGCAGGATCTTAGTGCAGCTGTTACCCAGATGCCGGAACTTTTAAGGCGGACCCTCCGATATCTTGAACCGTGGTTGAATGACAGCAAATTAAGGATCGGTAGGTCATCGTTTCAGCAGAGCGACAATCTATTTGAATATCCTCGCATCTTCTCACCTGATCCTGAGGGTCCCGTTTGGTATACGTTAGATCCTTCAACTCCTTTATTACGGTCACTTCTGCCGAGACCAGCTTATACCGGGCTAAATCAGGCACAAACGTCACTTAGGATCCGTGAGTTGAGCGAGCGTACCACTTGGTACTCAGCCTCGGACTTCAAGTCGAAACTTCCGATTGAACGGTATGCGTTCAAAGTTGGCGCGCCCCGCGATTTGAATGCTGTGTTTGCTTCGATAGATGGACGTCACATAGAAAAAGTGGTCATCATCGATCCCTTCTGTGCAGTGCAGTCTCCAGCATTGTGTGATCTTGTGAAATTCATAAACAGCAAAGCAAAGTGTTTGTCTCGACTCGAAGTCCATTGTCGTGAACTGCATTCACAGGACAGGCGATACGAGTCTGTATCCCAGATCTCAGCTCGAATGGCGGAAATGCTTAAGGGATTCGCCCCGAAAGTTGATATCTATGTCACATCGTTCCACAGACATCGGCAGTTCCATGATCGAAGCATTGAATTCAAAGTCATTGCCGACGACGGAACGAGTTCCAGTCAACATTATGATCTCAGCGGAGGCCTAGACTACCTTATGGACACAACCGCTCCAACCACGATTTATCGCTATACGAATTCAGCATAGAGACGGGCTGGATTTTCGTAAATGTCCACAACAATGGCTCATCATTCAGTTGGCCGCTGGCCTGTCTTGCGAGACTTCTCACATCCCCACTAAGAACCAGCGCGGGCGCACCATTGACACAATCTCTTGGCTCACATCGGATTCGAGTTATCCTGCGCAAGGGAGCAACAGGTTCGCTAGCATGCACTCGACTTGTACAGACGCTACGCACGGAAAACCTTCGTACAGGCAAAACCGGAACTTTGCTGTCACCGAGGCAACGGACTTGGTAAAGTACGTTGCAGATGAAATAGCGGAGAGCGGGAGACGGCAGAGGCAGGTCGTCAACGTTGCCGGGAAATTGATACGAAGAGCCACATGACCCGTCTTGAAGACCTTCAGCCCACTGCCGCCGTCCGAGGCATTCTCCCGGACCAAGTCGTCACTGTGGTCAGCGTACAGTGGTTTGGCTCCGCAGCCCTGGAGCTGACGTACAAAGGGCCATCCGGCCGTGTCGCCAATGAGCTGCTCTATCGCCATGACGAGCCGCGCCTCCAGATCGTGGAGCACGGCCGCCCGTGGAGCTTTGACGGTGACGGGCATTTGTTCCGCCTGGTTTCGGAGGCGCATCGCATCCGTCTGGCGCATCTCTTCGACCCAGTCCTAGCTGTGCACACATCCCTCGTCGAGCCGCTTCCGCACCAGATCACGGCTGTCTACGAAGCGATGCTCCCGCGTCA
>Ga0206838_10168_pt1 | contig 12107 bp, 8 predicted proteins | sample Alteio_BWOrgCont_26_FD_152879 | JGI IMG/M metagenome (GOLD analysis project Ga0206838, IMG submission 152879) | Enriched cells from forest soil in Barre Woods Harvard Forest LTER site, Petersham, Massachusetts, United States -... | ecosystem: Environmental > Terrestrial > Soil > Temperate forest >...
GTTCATGGAACAGCGCCGGTATCGCGGCCAGGAAAGGCACCACGGCGAGCAATTCAAGCACCAGCGACCCGCTCCAGGTGCCGATCTTGGATGAAGTATCGGCGCCTGCACCCGATGATTCCGTGCCAATGTACAGTCCGCCGACGATGGCGGCTCCACTGGACAGCATCAGCATTTCGACAGTGATTCCGAAGCTGGCCGGTTCGCCGGCCTTGATCAGCAGCAGGCCCATGAAACCCGGGAGGTAAAACATGATGCGCACCAATCGCGCCCAAACGCGCGCATCGCGTTCCGGCGGCAGAATTGGGAGCGGGAGTCCGTTGGTTCCGATCGTTGCCCTGTCTTTAGACATTTTGAGTGTCCTAACAAAGTGCTGGAAATTGACTTGACTACAACTTGTTCGACTTTCTAAGCATCCTCTATCCGCTGTTTTCAGTCGTTAGTGCCAAGCCTCTTTGGTCTTCGCAACGGACAGCTTAGAATAGGTTTTCCAAACATGTAACTGTCTCTTGCGACAGTGGTCCTTCAAAAGCCGCGAGTCTCTGTACCACTTTTACGCAATATCAATTTCGAAGTAAGACAACCTAATGTTTTCACGCATTGCTAGCTGGGTATCACTCCCCGGAAGGCGCAAGGTTCAGGTGCGGGTCATGCTCAGCCCCGCTCGGCGCAGCGGCGAGCAGGAGAACGTGGAGACTCGCAAAATCCTGACCGCGGCCGGAGTCGAAGTCCTCGACAGCAATCCCAAATTCGACCTCACCCACGAGAAGTCTATGGTCGTCGACGACGTCACCGCATATGTCAAGTCTCTAAACTGGCAGACCAAGAACCTCACGGTGACACGTGATTATGCGGTCGTTACCACGCATAATCACGAGGTTGAGGAAGTCATCGAGTGTTTCGAGGCCGATTGGCACCGGACAGACTTCGCTCGCGGAGACCACTCACACCTTATTTGGTGAGTTGGCAATGGCCGTCAGCGCCTCGGGCAGCTTATCGATGACGCAGACACTCTCTGTGGCTCCAGAACGGGCGTTACCAGGACTCCGTCATTATCGAACATCTCGTGCGGGCAGCCCACCGAGGGGTCCACATCCATGTGATGGCTCGGCCACCCCACAAATTGAAGAACGAGAAGCTGAGCGAGGGAGTCAGCGGCCTCCGTATCTTCAGGATGAAGTGTCAAAATTCACAAGCTCCAGCACGTCAAGCTCCATGCCAAGCTTATTCTCGCCGATGGAAACCGCGCCATCGTCGGCTCCATCAACCTCGCGCCCGGCAGTTTCGACAGCCGTCGGGAGCTTGCTATCGAGGTTAGAGACGAGCACGTCACCAGCCGCATCGATGAGGTCCTCCATCACGACTGGGAGAACTCCAAAGCGCTCGACCTGTCCGACGAAGCCCACCTCAAGGAACTGCAAAAAAGATGGCGCAGGCGACCGGCAAGCGAGGGGTGATAGTACCCTGCGGCGGACTGCGCGATCCCGAGAGCACGCCTTTCGACGAGAACCGCCTGTTCAAATTGCTGCTTTGCATCGTATACAGACGCAAGTTCGTCCAAGAGCGGCAGCAAATCTGGACTGGATGGGCCAGAATCGGACTCCACCTGCCTGGCCGCGTTCACGAGCAATTGCGTTACTTGCTGACCCTGCTCGGTCAGCCGCGCAGAAAGGGAGAGAACTGCACCAACGTACTCGGTTGGGGTGAGTTGCCAAGCACTTGGCTGCTGAGTGCCGAATTTGTCAGCCCAATACCGAAGCCGGGGTAAGTCGAGTTGTCCAGAGTTGAAATCTCGCATCACTTCGGTGAGCGGTGGTATTTGTGCCCAAAGGGTGATTTCTGCCACGGGCGTCAACAGGCAAACGAGAACTAGGATTCTCGGGAAGGAGCCAAGCCTAGGCATCATTCTCTCCCAAGCCAAGCAGACCTGACGGCATTGCCGAGGCAACGGGGTCCACCCGGGAGTTAAGTGTGACACATATTAACATGAGGGACTTCCGTCTACCATTTACCGTCAAAACAGGATTTACGTATCGACGAAAGATTCCGCACAGAACCAGGGCAGTTGGGGAAGATATTCCCGAAACAGTTGCGCACAAGAGAGCAATAGGCAGCCCAGAGCACCAAGCTAGAGGGTGCCCGAATCATCAGGTGCGTCTTAAAAGGGCTAAGCAGGCTTAACCAAGTGACTGCGGGCATCTCGGTAGTGGAGACCACAGATATCAAAGCTTGAAGGTTGAGGATGAAAGTGCCGTGTGGAAAGAACGCAGACGCAGCCGGGCGAACTGCGCAGTCGCTATCGGGTTTCTTCACCGGAGGAATGTGACCGCCCTCTTTGACATCGGACACCTGCGAAACGCAACTGACACCACAACTGACACCGGCGCTTCAAAGACCTCTCGCACCGTGCAGCGAGAGCGGTGATAATCTAAACATATATAGCGGGTTAACCGTTCACGCGGGCCTGTAGCTCAATGGTCAGAGCAGGGGACTCATAATCCCTTGGTTGGGGGTTCGAATCCCTCCGGGCCCACCATACGATTCAACAACTTACAAGCTGTAGCCATTTTCACATCACCACCGTGTGACGCGGAATGTGACGTGGCTGCATGGCCAATGGATTTTCGTTCACCACAGTGCGCACTCTCTCGAGACTCGGGTGCTGGTAGATCATGGCTGTCTGGGCGTTCGTGTGGCCCAGAGCACGCATGACCAGCGATAGATCACCGGTTGCTCCCATCACCTTGGTCGCGAAGGTATGACGAGCGCTATAAAGTTTGATCTCCTTTGATAGCTTCGCTGCCGCACGTGCCTCCTCAAAAGCCTTAGCTACGGTTATGAGGTGGCCGTCAGCAGAGTCAGATGGAAAAACCCACCCTTCCGTCTGGCCATCCCGTCTCGCGTGAAGGGCTTCTGTAACGCGGTCACTCATGGGGATAAAGCGCCGCGAGCGTGGTGTCTTGCCTCGCGGGATGAAGATCATTCCTCGATCCCAAGCGATGTCTTCCCAACGCATGCGAAAGACCTCGCCTGGCCGCATTCCAGAATCGAGAATGATAATCAAGACATCACGGAGCGGCTGTTTGGCCGCTGCAAGAAGTCTGTATTCTGCTTCAGCATCAATGATTGCAGAGCGCCCTTGTTCTTTTGCAAGTTTGATCTTGGGTGCCACCGCAATGAGCCCCCATTCTGCGGCCTTGCCAAGCATCCGCCGCAGTGTCCGCAGCGCCCGATTCGCATTCGCTGGCGAATGCTTGAATCGGAGTACCTCCGCCTCATCTGTTGTGATGTGTGCGAGACGTACATAGGAAATGGGTGTTTCAGCGAGCATTCTCCATCCTGATTGGTAATACTTCTTTGACTCCGGCTCCAGACGGCTTTTGCTTACCCAATCCAGAAAACGTTTCGAGAACTCAGCGAGCGTCAGTGTCCGGCGTTGAACATTTGGCTTTAACTGCTTCGCCTCATTCATGAGTTTGGCTTCGATTATCCTGGCCCGCGAAAGAACACTTTCTTTCGTGGTGCCACGATGTCGACGCCCGTCAATTGTGAAGTCGTAATGAAAGACTTCCCCCCGTTTATAGAGAGCCATCAGATTTCCTCCATGAATGCCCGCACGGAAGGAATGCGACGGTTCTTTTCGACGTATCGGGAAACGTCGTCCACATGATACCGGATTGATCCCTCCAATTTGTGCCAGGTCGGCCCAATGCCGACATTGCGCCAATAACGAAGAGTCCCTTCAGGGATGCTTAACATCTGGGCAACCTGTTTACTCGTCAGCAGCTGAAGTGTTCTCATGTGCGCACATCCTTTAGGCGTGCGTGCATTCCAAAAATCGGTGATCAGGCGGTAGGTGTCTTTTGCCGCGATCTCGCTAGGCCCGCCATCTTTTGCAATGTTGTCGCGTGCATCTGCAGCAGGACCGCAACCTCTTCGCCGTCGAGCAGAGGTTGAAGCTCGGTTGGGCGAGTTGGATCGTTCCTGTTAGGTCGTGAGGAAATGTGGGAAAGATCTGCGTCATTTCCAAATCTCATGGCGCTATCATGCCCTCGCTTTCCGCAGCTGTCCAAGACCTTTTACGTCAAGGTTGATGCCGCGAAGGCATCAACCAGGAACGGTGGGGAACTCTGAGGCATTACTCAAGCGGCAGAAACAATCGAGAAGCTTTTGCAACTACTGGTGCGAAACAGAACCACTACGGTCTGAGACAATAAAGGTAGGTTTGTGTGTGATGTTGGGGAACTCGAGCTTGCACTGTGGGCAGCGCACACTGGTGCCATCTACGTGCAGCAGTTTCAGCCGGCGAAATCTTGTATCCGCATCCTGGGCATGGCGTGGTCAGGTCAAAGCTCTTCGGGGCAACTCGATTGCGGCGCATGCGAACAGGTTAGCGGGCGGACCTGTGAATCGGTTCATTGCGCGGAGAACAGACACTGCAACGGATATTTCTCGAGTATCGATAACAGCACGAGCGAATAGACTGGTGAAAGCGTTTCGCGTCGGTTCGCTTCGATAACAGCTGGCACTACTCGTGGACCCAACCCGGCGCAGGGTATCGCAGATCTCTAGGTGCCCAATGCACTGCTATCTGGCGCATCAGATCTGCTTCATCCAGGAATAAGCCCGCCTTCGGTGGCAGACTAACCGGCATTCGCACTCCTCTGAAAAAAGCGCCTCTCCTTAATATATGGCTGTGGGAAACTGCGGAATCGGGCACGGCCGAAAAAAATCCCCCAAAGGGCGTCCGCTGGAGGCGATTTCCACAGCCTTTATATATAGGGGGCTTTTTCGCTTTTTCAGCCTCTTGAGGCTCCCTTGCTCGAGGCGTATATGGCTGCCATTCAATCGCACCCAGGGCTTCCTTCCCGATGGGGAGACGAGAATCGTTGTGTCACACACATTCAGGGCAAATGCGCATTCAGGATTCTTACCCAGTTCCAGCATGGCCCAACTCAGTTAAGCCAGCTACGCGCCACGCTTCCTCCGGGGTCCAGGAAAAAGCTGACACAATATTTGCGCCGGTTGGAGAGGGCCAGCCTAATCGTCGCCGTCGATCGGAGCGGCAGGATGTCACAAGCCAGGTATTCCTTATCAGATCCACTCGGCATCGCTGCGGTGAACCTCATCAACGCTTTGGCGGAATCGACCGAGGAGCATTAGAGCCAGAGCCTAAGCATCAAGCGCGGCTGAATACTTGCGGTGAGTTTAGCCCTCACCCATAACCGAAGGCGGAGGCTCAATCGATTCGCAGACGGTACCAGTTGGATTCAGGTCCGGGGTTCCAGAAGATCGACCGAACCTCCAGAGGGCCAGCATTCAGATCGTCACCGCTTTGATTCCGGAATGTGCTGTAGTGGGCAGAGGTCGCGGGTCCGATAAGGGTCCAATCCGTGTTCTTCCGGCACCACGAGAGCAGACTTCTTCAAGACCACTCCAGTAGGCTACTGCCATCCGAGTGAGCGGGAAGCGGGTCACGATGTTGTCTCGGAGAAGTTCCCCCATAGACACAACAGCGATGGCAGCTACGATTCAATCTGTACTGCATGTTTCGTAACGGTAGCCTCAGTTCGGGATGAAGGACTCCTGCGTGCACACGAATTAGCCCATGTCAGCGATCCGACTATGCCTTGAGAAAGGCGACCAACAAGGTGTTGATCTGATCCGAGTGAGTGGTGCACATGCCATGAGGCGCGCCGGGGATCACCTTCAACGGATCGGCCGGCCGATCGTATCGAGCTTCTCCTGCGCCAGCCAGATCAACTCATCTTTGCTGAGGCGATCTTCGCGGAATAGCGCGGGACACAGAAGCCAACAGGCTCCTACTGTCATCCAACACGAATGAGAATAATCACCCTCGAAGAGCATTTCGTCACCGAATCATTCCTCCGCACCACAGGCGCTTACGACAATCCAGTTCCGCCCTGGCTTGCTCAGCTCTAGCCCAAACTCCTGGACCTTGGTGCCGGTCGCATTGTCGCCATGGATGAAGCCGGCATCGACCTTCAAGTCCTCTCCCTCGCCGCCCTGGGCTTTGACGCGCTCGACGCGTCTACGGCGACAACTTTGTCCCATGACGTAAACGATGAGCTTGCCGCAGCAGTTCGTACAAATCCCTCTCGCTTGGCCGCCTTCGCAAGTCTAGCTCTCAAAGACCCCGAATCCGCCGCCAAAGAATTCGAACACTCGATTCAAAAACTCGGATTCCGTGGAGTTCTGCTCGATGGCACGACAGAGGGACTTTTCCTGGACGACTCTCGCTTCACTCCCATCTTCGAGACAGCCGTCACCCTCAATGTCCCCGTCTACCTCCACCCCGCGCCTCCTCCAGAGCCCGTCTTCGAGGCCTACTTCACTGGGTTTCCCGAAGGTTAGGTCAAATGCTCTCCATCGCCGGCTGGGGCAAGACGCATATGAGTTCGGTGTCGAACCACGATCGAGAGAACCATCCGAGAAACAGCCGGGAGTGCGCAACAGATCGTATAGAGCGACAACGCCAATGGCGCAAGACCACGTTCGCCGACGCCACGCGGCTCCGAATTCGTAGAGAGTAATGTGAAGCCGTCCTCACGTGGATGGCCGAACAGTCTCGTTCGCCAATAGAAGGTTAGTAACTCGCACGATCCGGCCACCAACTGGACCAGGACGAATTACCGAGAGATCACGAGACAAAAGTTGGGGTACTTACCAAAGGCGTCGGCCCAGGCTGTATCCTTTGACACTCGTACCGCCGCGTAAGGGGTTGTCCGGGCTCCGGCTTTCGCTGGACGGCCTGTCGTAAGTGACAGTTCCAACCGATCAATGCTTTTGTTCAATTTAAAGATGAATGACAACCGATCTGATAGCAAAGGCGCTGGTAAAGGGACGCTCGTGAATAAGTATGTCTTCCAGTTGTTCGAACGCAGGCATCCGCAGCTCGATTGTTGAGCTTCACCCCTCCGCGCTCCGGAGAGAGACTGTGCTCCTGAATGTCAGGGACAGCGCGGCGAGTGAGCAGTTCTTCTGCTCGATTTTCGAGAATACCCAACCTCGGGTCACCTTTTTCAATGCCCGCCAGTCTTTGGACATCGGAGTTGCTTGATGGCAATCGAGACTGATCGCTCCTCCTGGAAGCTCGCAAATCCGAATTCTCCACGGCAAATATCGGTCCTGGCATGCCTCGTGGCCCTTTTGTCTTATTTCGCCGCATGGCTCGGAGGGACGCTGACCGTTGGGCCGCACGTGGACTGGCCGCTTTGGCTCGGCAATGTTGTTCTCGTATCCATATTGTTATTGGTATCGCGAAGTTTGTGGCCAATCGTCATCGCGGCTGCCTATGCTGCATTTGTCGTCAACGACCTGTTGGCGGGCCTGACGATTCGATCCATTGTTTTGCTCATTCTCTCTGATACGTGTGAGGTCCTCACTGCCGCGTTTGGTCTTAGTTATGCTTTTGCGGGTGTGCCGAGGCTGAATAGTGTCAGGGCCCTGGCAAAGTTCTTCTTATTCGGTGTCGTCCTTCCGTCCTTTGCTGGAACTTTCTTCGTCCCGCTGGCCGTCCATGGAAGCTACTGGGTTAATTGGAGGATTGGTTTTTTCTCCGAGGCAATAGTTTGCCTGACTTTGATGCCAGCTATCTTGGGCTGGTTTGGCAAGAGGCCGACACAAGGCAGAGAATCACGCACAAATCCCCTCGAGGCCGCCGCGCTCATCGCTGGGCTGGTTGTCGTGGGATATTTCGCGTTCGCGGCCCCTGGGAGATACAGCTCTGAAACATTGCTTTATGCGCTCGTGCCCTTTCTGTTGTGGGCTGCACTGCGATTCGGAACGACAGGAGTCAGTAGTTCAGCGATTGCAATCGCAGTTTTGGCAATGTGGGGCGCAACCCACGGCCGCGGCCCCTTCATCGAATCGGGGTCGCGCCATAACGTCTTATCCCTTCAGCTGTTCTTGTTCTTCACCGCGGCGCCTTTCATGGTCCTGGCCGCCATTGTGGAGGAGAGCAAGCAGGCCAGCGAGCAACTGTTCCGCTCCATCTTTGAGAATGCTCAGATCGGCATCGCTTATTTCAACATCACCAGTCAGGAACATATCTCCAACCGCGCGCTCCACGAGATGTTAGGTTACAGCGGAGAAGAGCTTAGCCGCCTTGAGCAGTGGGATGAGATTGTCGCTCCGGAGGAACGCGCTTCTGGAGCGGAACGATATGCCGAACTCATCCAGGGAAAACGGGACGCTGACGAATATGAGCAACACCTCATTCGGCGCGACGGCAGCGTTCTTATTGCCAACGAGAAATTTCAGTTGCTTAGGCACGCCGACGGCAAGCCGCGGTACATTCTCGGATTAACCGAGGACATTACCGAACGCAAGCGCGCCGTCACGGCTTTGGCGCACAGGGAAAAGCTCTTCCGCTCGATCTTTGAGCATGCACAGATCGGGATCAGCATCTTTGAGATTGAGGCGCAAACGCACCTCACCAACCGTAGATTGCAAGAGATGCTGGGCTGTTCAGAAGAGGATCTGAGGGGACTGGAACAATGGAATGAGATCGTTCATCCCGATGGGCGTATCTCAAACGCGAAACGATACACGGAAATGATCGAAGGCAGGCTGGATGCGGATGAGTACGAGAACCGGTACGTTCGCCGCGATGGCCGGACCGTCATTGGCAATGGCAGGTTTCAGTTGCTCCGGGACGCTGAGGGCGAGCCGCAGTATTTGGTAGGGCTGACGGAAGATATCACCGACCGCAAGCGTTCTCAGGAGGCCCTTGAGGAGAGCGAGGAACTCTTCCGTTCCCTCTTTGAAAACGCCCCCGTAGGCATCGGCCTTTATAACGTAGCCAAGTCCCAATTTTTCACCAACCGTGCCCTGCACGAGATGCTCGGCTGTACTCATGACGACTTGAGCACTATCGAGAAATGGGACCAGGTCGTGCACCCGAACGAACGGGTCTCAGGCGCCAAGCGATATGCCGAGCTTCTCGAGGGCGAGCGCGACCACGATCAGTGGGAGCAACGGTTTCTTCATAGCGATGGCCATACGGTCATCGCAGACGGCAGTTTTGCGGTCATAAGGGACGCTGCGGGCAGCCCGCGGTATCTGCTCAATACGACCAAAGACATCACCGATCGCAAGCGGGCTGAGGCGGACCTGCTGGCTGCCAAAGAGCAAGCTGTCGCCGCCACCATGGCCAAGTCCGAGTTCCTCGCGAACATGAGCCACGAGATTCGCACGCCGATGAACGCCATCCTCGGTATGACGCATCTGGCCTTGAAGACCGAGTTGACTCGAAAGCAACGCGATTACCTCACCAAAGCGGAAGCAGCCGCCAAATCTTTGCTCGGCGTCGTCAACGACATCCTCGACTTCTCAAAAATTGAAGCTGGAAAGCTGGACCTCGAGAACACGGAGTTCCGCCTCGACCATGTGCTTGAAGACCTGTCCTCTATCGTTAGCCAGAGAGTCCAACACAAGAATCTGGAGTTTCTCGTGGCCGCTCAACGGGACCTGCCGCGTGTTTTGGTTGGAGACCCTCTCCGCCTTGGCCAGGTGCTGATCAACCTCGTGAACAACGCCGTTAAGTTTACCGAACACGGTGAAATCGTCGTGACCGTCAACTCTGAACAGAGCGAGTCCGACCGCGTCAAATTGAAGTTTGCGGTCCGCGACAGTGGTATTGGAATGACGCCGGAACAGATCGCTCACCTCTTCCAAGCTTTTACCCAGGCCGATAGTTCCACAACTCGAAAGTACGGCGGAACCGGCCTCGGCCTCTCCATCTCCAAACGATTAGTGGAAATGATGGAAGGCAGCATTTGGGTAGAAAGTGACTTTGCGCACGGAAGCACCTTTTACTTTACAAGCTGGTTTGGCATTGGGACGGAATTGAAAGGGCATGCGGGCCTGGTTCCTGACTTGCTCACAGTCCGGGTGTTGGTGGTAGATGACAATGCCTCGGCAAGAGAAATCTTGAGTAACATGTTCACGCAGTTCGCTATGCGAACCGAGTGTGTTTCCTCCGGCGACGAGGCGTTGCGGGAATTATCTGCGGCCGATTCGCAGGATCCTTACGGACTTGTCTTGATGGATTGGCGAATGCCGGGGATGGACGGACTGGAAACGAGCCGAGTCATTAAGCGCGACATCGGCCTGCGCAACCCCCCGAAGATCATTCTCGTTACAGCGTTTGGTGGGGAAGAGGTCCGCTTGCAAGCGGAGGAAATTGGCATCGAAGGTTTCCTGCAAAAGCCAGTCACCCCCTCTACCGTTCTTGACACTTTGATGAGCCTGTTCAGTGCGGCAGGAATTGAGAAGATTCCCGCCACTGCTCAGCATGGTGAACACGCTGGTCCGCTAGCCAGCGGCCTCCGGGTTTTGCTCGTCGAAGATAACGAAGTAAACCAACAGATAGCGATGGAGCTGTTAGAGAGTGAGGGCGCAAAGGTTGATATCGCTTCGAACGGCGTCCAAGCGGTGAGAGCCCTCATCGAAGGAGATCAGCCGCCACCTTTCGACGTCGTGTTTATGGATTTGCAGATGCCTGAAATGGACGGCTTTACCGCCACGCGGCTGATACGCGCTCAGCCCCATCTGCAAAAGCTCCCAATCATCGCTATGACAGCTCATGTGATGGCGGATGAGATCCAGCGCTGCTTGGAAGCGGGAATGAATGACCACGTCGGGAAGCCTATCGATGTTGAGGCGTTCTTTGCCACACTTGCACGTTGGACGCCCTCGCGCGCGGTGGAGGCTTCCCTTCTGCCATCTAAGACCGCCAGGGCTGGGGACGAAACTATTCTCCCTGAGCTTGCCGGCATCGATGTCGCAGCTGGCCTGCAAAGAACGGCAGGAAATAAGCAACTGTATCGGGACTTGCTGGTCCAGTTTGCCGTCAAACATGAGTCCACGGGAAACAAAATCACAGAAGCCCTTGAATCTGGCGACCGTAACCAGGCAGAGCTTCTGGCACATTCCTTGAAGGGTGTCGCCGGAAATCTGGGAATCAACCAGATCTTCATTTTGGCAGGAACCCTGGAAACCGCAATCCCCGAATCACGCGATGGGATCGAGCGTCTGATCGAAGAGCTCACCTCGGCGCTGGATCGTCAAATTCGCATGATCCGAGCGGCTTTGCCGGCCGACTCCCTCGACGAAGACAAACGGTCCGGCGGGCGCCCCCCGGAGCGCGCCGAAGTCTTGGCTGCGATCGACCGGCTAAGGGAACGGCTCGAAGCAAGCGCCGCGGACGCCCCCCGGGTGTTTACTGAGATGGCTGAAATTCTGCGGAGTGCGGTTGCCGCTTCACGGCTCGACACTCTTGCCGCATCTGTAAAAGCATTCGATTTCGACACCGCTCTCTCCGAGCTAAAAGAAATATCCGAGCAGTACAACTCAGATGGCCGGGGCTAAGAAGGTGCGCCTATGAATAAACCCGCATCCAGGCATGTCTTGCTCCTGGTGGACGATGACGCAGAAAATATCGAAATCGTGAATTCGATACTGTGCGAAAAGTATGAGGTTCGTGTGGCAACAAATGGAGTGAAGGCGCTTGAACTTGTGAACAGGCAGCCCACGCCCAGCCTCGTCCTGCTTGACGTCATAATGCCCCACATGGACGGCTATGAAGTCTGCAAGCACCTGAAAGAGAACCCGAAGACGCGCGACATCCCCGTTATCTTTCTGACCGGCAAAACCGATGTCACCGACGAGACCCGCGGTTTCGAGGTCGGCGCCGTCGATTACATTCACAAGCCCTTTTCTCCCCCGATTGTGAAAGCTAGAGTCCGAACCCACCTTATGCTTCGCGATGCGCACGAGACAGTCGCCGTGCAGCTGGCGACCATAAATAGCGAACTGGAAATGGCTCGCCAGGTTCAGTTGTCCATCCTGCCTGCGGAAATTCCGGATCTACCCGGTTTGGAAATCGTAGCTCGTTACCTCCCTATGAGCTCTGTGGCCGGCGACTTCTACGACTTCCTTGTAGTGGATGACAAACACCTAGGGATCCTGATCGCCGACGTTGCCGGCCACGGCCTTCCGTCCGCGCTAATCGCCTCGATGCTCCAAAACGCACTTGCTTGGCAATCTCCGCATGCCTCCGATCCTGGTCAGGTTCTGTCGGG
>Ga0206838_10098_pt1 | contig 12098 bp, 10 predicted proteins | sample Alteio_BWOrgCont_26_FD_152879 | JGI IMG/M metagenome (GOLD analysis project Ga0206838, IMG submission 152879) | Enriched cells from forest soil in Barre Woods Harvard Forest LTER site, Petersham, Massachusetts, United States -... | ecosystem: Environmental > Terrestrial > Soil > Temperate forest >...
TGCGGGGTCGGATTGTAGTAACGGGTCTGGGCGCCGCGCTTGCCCACGAACTCCTGGTTGACCGGTTCGTTGCCGACCCAGACGTCGCGATCGTAGAACTTCTCGATCGCGGTGAACATGCCGGGAATGGCGGTGGTCGGCGTGGGGCGGAAGTGATTGGCGTCGACGCCGATGTTGATCATGTTCAGCTGGAACTTCCAGGCGCCATGCACATGGCCGACCAGATTGAACATGTCCTTGCGACCCTGAGTGGGGTAGTGCGTCAGCCAGTATTTGCGCCCGTCGATCTCGAGCACGCGGCCGTCGCCCTCGGGAACGATGTCGTCGAAGTAAGGCGTCAGCTCCTTGATCAGCCCGTTGTCGTGGTTGCCGACGTAGAGGATCTTGTGGCCGTTGAACTCCTTCAGCATGGGAATGTACTGGGGAGCGTTCTTGTAGACGGCGTCGCCGACGAGATGCACGAGGTCGTCTTTGCCGACCACGGCGTTGTGCAGCTTGAGCAAGCATTGATTGTGCTCGTCCGCAGTGGTGAACGGGCGGTTCATGATGGCGAAGCGATCCTCGCCGAGATGGAGGTCAGAGGTGAGCCACTCTTTGGCGGACATGCATGACATTGTAGTCTCCTGCTTTGGGTTGGTGGCGATTCGGTCATTCGATCGCCTGGGTGAAACTGGGGCTGCCGGAGCCATTCTTGGGCACCGTCAGGTGACAGGCGGTTCGGTACTTACCGAAGAGGTATGTCCTCATTGCTGTGAGTTTCAGTCCTGGTTGGTGTGCCTCTCAGTCCTTCTTCTGTGATTGGGCGGCCGGCTTGCGCAGGGCGCGGACCGGCTTGCTCGGCGGACCCATCTTCTCGAGCTTGGCTGCGAGTTCAATGGCGGCCGCGAGCGTGTCCTTGAGGGTGTGATAGCTGGCGCGACGCAGGCGGGCTCGCTTCGCTTCCTTGTGGTAGAGCCAGCGCAGGTAGCGATTCTTCCGTTCTGCCCACTCCGGACCGCCGAAGACGCACTTGGTCGGATCTTTCGTGATCCAGGACCCGTATTCGACATTGGTCGTGAAGGCAGGCATGATTCGCACTTTGCGAGGAATCCAGAACACGACGACCGTGGCAGCGTGCAGACCCGCCCACTCCCATTCGGTCTGGTCGTCGTATTCGAACTTCACCGACCAGTCCGTGCGCTCGGGAACGAGCACGGTGCCTTCGAAGCCGAGCTCCTCCAGAATCTTGATCGCTTGCGGACGCCACGAATTGCTGGTCTTAGCCTGACCCGGTTTGGAGCGGGGGGTGGGGCCGGCCAGGAAGATGGACAGTCCGCGTCGGAACTTCGGTTGATCGGAGTAGCGTACGCGCATCTTTCCTGTACTTGCCGTTTCTTGTGTCATGTAACCCTCATCTGAGGTTTGGGGTTGATTGAGGCACCGAGTGTGATACCGATGCCATGAATCGCTGTCGCCGTGGCGACAACGTAACGTGCGGCTCTTCTTTTCCGTCTTCTGTTTGTGGTCAAGCCGAATGCCCGAGTGAATCTGTCTAGAGACTGCCTAATGCTGGGCGGTTTCCAATGCCACACTCCTTAATTGGAGCTGCAACAGGTGAAGGTCGGTGCATTTGTTCTTGACGAAATTCTCGTGTATGGAATCGAAGGATTTTAGAAACGCCTTTGTCCTATCTCTAAGAGTGAGACAGGTTCTACAATTCACACGACATGTAGTTAAGATGCGTTTAATGAGGGTGGGAAGCCTACTAATCACAGCGGGAAAATCGGTCAAAAGGCGCGGGCAATCCTAGCGCTAACCTGAGACAGTGCCGTTTTTCTGAGTTTTTGCTAATGCGCAAAATCGATTTTTTCTCTATCTCCAGAGCGTTTTTTTACGGTCATGCAACTGACCTGAAATCAGAGAATGGCAGCCGTTTCCTAATAGATTCTATACTTCGCTGAATATCCCTCAAGACCGAAAACCCTCTTGGGATAAGCGGTATCATCGATATGGCTTGAAGCCAAACCGTTTGTCTAAACCGCTATGCTGGTCCCAGTCAGAGGACGTGCTATGCGGTTAATAACTTTCATTCTCATTATTGCCATCGCCGGTGGCGCCGGCTACTGGTATTGGACAACCACCCCGCAATATTCAATGGAACAAGTGAAAGAGGCGGTCAAAAGCCACGATCTGCAAAAGTTCGACAAGTATGTAGACGTCGATACGGCATCCACCCGCATGGTCGATGACTTTCTCACCAGGCCGATGCGAGAAATGCTCGGACCGAGTGTGGTCGGACAAGTGATTGTGTCCGGTGTAATGGGGCTGTTCAAGCCTGCTCTGGCTCGGGGCGTCAAACATGAGATTCTCGCGTTTGTGGAAACCGGCAGTTTTCACCCGAAAGATGCCGATGACGACAATTCAGGAACGCCGTCGGTGTCACTCTCTTCGGCAGACTCTCATCTCGGCTTTCGCAAACATGCCCTTAAATCCATTGCCTCGACCACGGTTAACGGCAACACCGCCCAGTTGGAGCTGATTCTCCATAACGAGCGTTATAACCAGGACCTGCCGCTAGACGTCACGATGCGAAAAATGGACGGCTACTGGCAGGTCGTCGAGCTCTCCAACTTTCCGGACTTCTGCGCCAAGCTGGCCCAGTTGGAATCATCCGGGCAACAACCGCTCGACCAACCATCGGCTGTGGACAGTTCGTCGACCAGCCCTCGCATTTAGCTCCGGTTTCATCTAACCAAATCCCTTGGAAACGATGGGTCCAATTTTGGTCATCAGGATGGGTCCAGTGTCATTGAGGCAACCCTGAGTCCAGTCAAGGGGATCTCATTTGGAACGGGCGCTAGCCTGCGCTAGGAGGCGCTACAAGGGGCGTTTGGGTCCGGGTGGGTCCGGTTCGATGATCAAGGGTGGAACCGGTGAAAGATAAGCCACATAGATAAGAGCCAGCGATATAAAAACTAGGCGGTTTTGGTTGATGCAGGCATCCCCGAGGCGCTAGCTTGAGGACGTCATTTATTTCACCTAGCCGTCGTACAGAACCCAAGAGCAAACACCAACCAGCAAGTTTCACCAACAAACCATCAATCACCTAGCGGTGAGCGAAGTTTGGTCAACTGCGGTTGTGTCTGTCTTCGGTCTGGCGGCGTTGCTTAACAAACACCGGCGCTCTCGTTAGCAAAGTTAGCGCTGGCTCAACCCCTCTAATCTGCAAGCCAAGGGAAACTGAACATGTCACATATTATTCTCCGTCAGGCCGAGCGCACACCGAGTCACCCCGCTCTCCTGGCCGATAGCTTGAGACACCCAGGGAAACCTGGATGTTTCGCCCCGAACTTTAAGCTCGAAACCTCGTATCCAGAATCACTGTCCGAAAGCTCACCGGCCTGTGCCCCGACGACGCAAGCCGAATATATACGCTGGTGGTGCGCAGTCAACGAACGACGGCAAGACCAGGAAGTCACCTTCGACGGCATTACCGTCAACGTCCGCAAAAACGTCTTCTGTCCCGACCCGAATATGACCCACTTACCGATTCTGATGACCCATCTGACGCCGAATCTCGTCGGCAAGAAGGTGTTGGACATCGGTACCGGCTGTGGCGTTCTCGCCATTCAAGCGGCGAGTAAGGGTGCAAGCAAAGTCGTGGCAACCGATATCGACCATGCCGCGTTGGCCAATGCCCGCGAAAACGTCGAAAGCCACGGCCTCTCGAATGTGATTGACGTCGTCGAAAGCGATCTTTTCGAAAACGTCAGCGGACAGTACGATCTCATCTTCGCCAACCTGCCCATTCTCGACTCCTTCTGGAGCGACCGCACCGGGCCAGTGGCGACGATGTATCAGCGTTTTATCGAAAACGTGGGACGCCATCTCACCGAGAACGGCGTTGCCCTACTAGGTTTCGCCTCGTTCGGCGACATGAACGCGGCGGAAGAGTTGATCCTGTGTTCTCCGCTTCTGAAACAAGAGCTGTCAGAGCGGAAGTTCGGTGTCGATTGGTTCGTCTTCGAACTCGGACACCACCAGAAGTAAGACAAGAAGTAAGGCATGTACTGCAGATCCCCTTGCAAGAAGGCAAGTCCAATGGGATAGCGGAACGCGAGGAAGAAAAGCCGAGCGACCGACGCAGAAGGAAGATCTACGGACGAAGGGTCCAGGCGCCGCGCCGATCTTGATCGGGGCTCCGGCACACGTTCCCATCACATTGGACATACGGTTTTCGGGAGGGAAAGCAAGCCGCCAACTGGCTTTCCCTCCCCCATCGCGTCCAATCAGCCAACCCAAGAGGAGGTCGCCATGAGCACCAACGACACTGCCCCAGCGGCATCTCGCCGTCTTCGCCCCTGAACAAACAGATGAATTCTTCCTGAACTTGCTGAAACCCCCAACCTTTCTCGTTTTTGCCTTAATACTATCTGGTGTAGCAGAAATAGGGAAAAGGTGAAATTGGCTTACTGACTGACTTTTGCTCCCTTGACCGGTGTGGGCGTGAGAGAGTGAACACCGTGCCGGCCACTAGATGAAGCTCCGGCACGGTGTTGAAAGTATCGTAGTTTGAGGCTGCCAAAGTTGCCAACACTGTCTCAGGCGGCCAGAGCCCTGGATGTTGTGAGCATGAACCTAACCTACGCCCCGCATCCAGAAGTTCAATCGACTGAAGGTGTTCGTTTGGGATCCATGAATCGAGAGCCGGTATCGAGACCACTGTTAACTGCGGTCGCATACACCGACTGGCTGCCTTCATGTTGCACCTTGGCGTATTCGAAGCTGGGCGTTGGCAGTATCTTCAATCCCAGACGTTCGAAGCGCTGGCGATTTCTCCAAAAGTCGCCGCTGCCGTTGTATTGGCTGGCAAGATTGCGCACGGCTCTGGATTGTCCCATTCCCACGTCAAGCAGGGACAGGCGGGCGCCGCGAATCTGATTAGGAGTCGAGGCGCAGAGGCAGTCGAGCGAGTACAGATTCTCGCCCTCGGCCAGAGGGAAAGTAATCTGCTTGGCGCCTCTGTGCACGATCTTAAACACGCCGTCTTTTACCAGGGTGTAGCTTATCGGGCTTGTCTCTTCTCTCTTGCAGGAGCCAAGCAACCGCAGTTGGGCTTGCACGGCGTCTGGTTCCCCAAACACACTCACCTCAACGTGCTGTAGCGACCACTTCTGCAGGGTGCGCCAGATCGCCTCTCCGAATATTGCCGGGTGAAACGGTGCCAGCGCCTGCAAAACCCAATTTAGGGGTTGCGGCAGGGGCACGTCGATCGCCTGCTCCGCAAACATCGCGCCCTGAAAGCAGACAGGATCTCGCCAGCCGGCAAGCTCTCCCCAGTTTATGGCAAGGGTGTCGCCGTGTATCGCCAGCTCACAGTGCGGTCTGGGCGGACCGAAGAGAGCGATTTGGGGCTGGTGCAGTTGTTTCTGAGCGCCCTTGCAATCAAAGACGCCCAGGTCGACGTAGACCTGTCCCGAGCGTAGGTAATCGAGCGAATGCAGATATCGCATCAGGTGCTCGCCGAACGAACGCTTGCTCAGACGGACATTGATGAGTTTGGCAGACGATTGCGTTTGCTCACCAATCAGGGCGACGCTCCCAATGCCGTCATGAGCGCCGACTGCAATCTTCTTTTCCGGCCCGCGGTACGCGAACACCAGGTCGCGTAATCGAGAAAAATAGACGGGCTCTCCTTTCACATGGTGAACGACAGGATCCGGATCGAAGAGATCGAGCCTGAATGGATCGATTTCCAATATCGCAATCTCGTGTAGCGGCAGGTCGACCGCAACGACTTCTTTGTCGTCTTTATATCCATGAACTCGCATGTTTGCTCCTTAACAGCACGTAAAGGAAACGTGCAAATCGTCGGCAGGCTATTACTCTGCAGATATCGTTTTGGCTGCGCGGAAACCGCTCATCTTGAGCAGTTGCACCTCGTCAGTCTGCACTTCCGGTTGCCACTCGCTCATATCCCAATAGTTGGCCAGGGGGCGAGCTTTTCGAGCACCGGTTAAGTGTCGGTGAAACAGAAGCGTCTACAGGCTGCACACAAATAAACCCAGGCAGATACACCACTCGGCAGTGGGCTGAGCTGTCGCCCGGCCCACTGCCGCGTGGTGTCGAAGCGCTAATAAGCGTAAGTCGCTAGCGCCTCGTCAATCTTCCGCTTGAGCGTCTTGCGTGGCCAGGTGCCGGCAAAGTTGGCACCGGGAAGATTCAGGGCCCGGTACCGATCAATCAGCCGCCTCGGAAGAGGCTTGCCGGCGAAGTGATCGGTAACAAGCCGGCGCCTCGCTGTGACGCGTAGGATAGCCGCTATGTAATGCTGAACGTAAGCATCCCCCCGAGCCTCCTGATCCTTCATGGGGTTGGGGTCGCGGAGAAGCGCCACGAGAGCTTCCTTGCGAGCATTATGCTCATCCATTGTGATCTGCCACAAAGTGTCGGGTTTGCGGCGTGCGTTACCGCCGAGGTTTCCAAAAAACTCGTTTTCCCACTCTTCTGGCGACTGGTTACACTTCCTGTGGTAGTCAAGCGCAAACTGTGGCAACTGGTCGTGGTTGCGCTCTACGTAGCCATTCCATAACGAACGATTTGACATCTGATTTCTACTCCTTTTAGATATTTGAGCTACCGACCAGCGGTGAGTCGGCAGCAAGATTGAAGGTTGAATCGACACCGCTAAAGAGACGCTGATTTCAGGGCTCTACGAAGACAGACGCTGCCAGTGGCAAACTGGCAGTGTCAGGAAAAAGCTCGAAGCGATCATGCCTGCTTGGGCAGCGATGACCAGCGACACTGCGAGCATACTTCGCATCCCGAATGCGGACTGTTAGAGGTCACACTTCGGGATGCTGACTGGCCTATAAGATATCCACAAACCTTGTTTTAGGTGAGACATTATCGTTATCGCACACGGGCGGCGCATGGCGCCGTTCCTGCAAAACCGCGCCGTCGTCAAAGTTTCCGTATTCGGTTGACCGCATTTGCAGTCAACGTCTGGAGCCGACCTAACCTGGGTTGATCCAAGCCGGTCCGCTCGGGAAAGTCGACGAAGTCGAGGCCTTCCTTCATTGATAGCTGTAACAGTCTTGCTGCTATGGGCAGCATGCTCTGCTCCGGTAGCTTCCAGACCTGGCGTTGAATGGCAGAAGCGTGATGACGGATCACGGTGCTGCGACCGATCGCCCTTGTCTGTGACCTGGCAACATCGGCAAAAGCGATTGATGTTCCTCTGATCTCGTTTTTCTTCGAGCTGTAGAGCCCGTCGACCGAGTAGCGATCGCCAGAACGCAAGGTGCCGGAGATGTTCTTATCGAGCAAACCGACCGTGTATATGCACTGACTATCTTCGAACTCCCAGGCTAAGTCTAAGAGTCGAGATTTGCCGAGGCGCGGTATCTGCTTTTTGGGTCGTATGCGATCCCACTCTTCAATGAGCCTGGCGAGCGTGTTGTAGTCCGCTTGGAGAAGAACTTCCACTCGATCAACCGGTTTCCCGCGCAAAAGATTGCGCAATGCACTCCCCGCCAAAACTGGCTTGCCCGCAGCGAAAAACTCGAGCGGCCAGTTCAATTGTTGAGGGAATGGCATGGGTAAAATCCGTTCGGAGAACATCTCACCGAAGAAAGTAATCGGACACGCTGACATCGGATCGACGAGGCGCATTCGAGCGGTGTTACCTTCCAGGACGAGGTCTGTTGCATTACCCGGTGGGAAAACCTTGTTCGAACCAAGGGCTTTTGATTTGAATAAGCTTTCCAACCGTTCGAGATACTCCTCGAACAAGGTGCAGAAACTGACGACTTCGCTTTCCAGACCGCTGAGAGTGAAGTCGAAGAGGCACGAAGGCGAGCTGTGATCCCAGTTGAGGGATGAGGCTTTTTCAGAGGAAAGGCAGATTGCGTTCTCGCCGTCAAAGAATCCTAGCTGGTATCGGCCTCCGGACAAAAAGGCGAAGGTTATTCCTTGAAGCCGGCTGAACAAGATCTTTTGTTGTCCGTGTTCGAAAATGATCGGGTTGGTGTCCATCAGATCGACACGCCAGGGATCAATACCGGACTTAACTATTTCCCGCGCAGAAAGCTCTAGCGCAACGGGTTGTTGGTTGGGAGTGTGACCTAAAATGCGCATGACTGTTCTCCTTGGTATGGCGGTTCCCTGCCATTGAGAAAAGAGGTATGCATGGAATCTCCTGTCGTCGCCCTGGTTTGGGGCCCGCGGCCTTGGCGCGGATCCCAGGTCTCTATGCCGCTAACGCGTGGCTTGAGATTGTTTCTACGATCAGCGGATAATCTTGGGAGTGATTCGCATTGAGTTTCCCGTCTGGAATTTTTGCTCACAACAAAAGTTCTCTTGTTCCGTGTAGCCGAAAACCATCATCTTCGGGTCTCCATAATGTTGGGGAGTCAGTCTGGCTATACGGGTTCCATTTAAGTCGCTATGGCGCGTAACTCAGCATCTGGGCGCGTAATCAGGTGCGGAGTCGGAAATTCCAGGCCTTCGTCCTTCAGGTAGACAACCTGCCGACTCGTATCGAACTGCGTCTGGTAGATCTTCCACACCCGCCGCACAGCGTTGTCTGCGTACACGTCTCGCGCCAATCTCTTGGACACAGGTACCGCCCGCTGGTGTGCCAGGTCCCAGAACGCGATTTGGGTGCCCCGCACCTCATTGACATTCGAGCTGTAGAAGCCGTCGACGGAGTAGCGGTTTTCGTCCGGATCGAGAAGAAACTCACTCACCGTCTTTGATTGGGCAACATGGGCGCGATAACGACAACCCTCGTGGTCGAACTGCCACGCGTTCTGGGCGAACGTCGAACTCACGCTGTGGGGTGCACTCCGGTCCTCGTTTACTAGCTTCCATGCCGTCTGTAAGTCGGTGCGGAGAATGAAGTCGACCTCCCTGACCGGCCTGCCCGTGAGCACGTAGCGCAGAGCTCGTCCAATAACGGCAGGTTGAGCCGATGCGAACTCATTCAGTACCCAATCGATCTGGCGAGGGAATGCCAGCGTATAGGTCTGCTCCCTGAACATCTCGCCTTCCCAAAGAAGTCGCCATATCGCCATCGAATTGTCGGTGAAAACTGCCTTATTTCCATTCAGCCTCAGCGAGCTCAGCGGGGCGGGTGAAAACATGGCGTTCGCCCCGAATTGGCGCGGGATCCCTTCTTCGAGCATTTGGTTGTGCTCGGACAAATACCGGCTGTACTCAAAATGGACCGGCTTTAGATCGAGGAGTTCGGTTGTAATTTTCCAGCCACCGGCATCAAGTTTGAATTTTTCCGATGCGAAACCGGACCATTCGACGCCATCGTGCACGGCGATCTCGAACTGATTTCCCTTTCGATAGGCGAGGCACATGTTGCCTAGCCTGCGGAAGTTGATCTTCTTGTCGCCAACACTCAAGACGAGCGGATTCGGGTCGAACAAATCGACTCGCCACGGGTCGATTCCAAATTTTGCGATCTCTACCTCTGTTAGGTCGACCGCAACCAAGCGCCTTTCATTATTGTAGCCATACACTCGCATGCGTTCTCCGATAAGTTGCGGTGGAATGTTTCTGGTGATAAGTTGAAGTCTTCTCAAAGCTGAGGGCACCGAATATGCCACCAGCATGATCGGCGATTCCGGCCGGCGATTTCCTCTGTCGTGAGGTTTGTTTCCATCACCGTCTTCTTGCTCGTGTAGCCGTGAATGCGTATCCTGGCCTCTCGTTGTTTTAGGGACCCGAGCTAACGCCCGGATCCAGGTTCATTCGCATTACAAGATGTTGGAGCCGCACGTGAGAGGGGAGATGGTGAAGCCTTCCTCTAACAGCACCTCCGATTCTGAACGTCGATCGAGGCGATCCGGCACAGACGCTGCTGAACGGCCACGTGCTTTCCAGGCTCGGCTGTGGGCGAGCGAGCTGTAATGTTTGACCAACGCTCTGCGAGAGATAGGTCTGGCCTGTGATGCCGCAATGTCGGCAAAGGCAATCGAGGTGCCTCTTACCTCGTTTCTATTCATGCTGTAGAGCCCGTCTACGGAGTATCGGTTACCGGTTCGCAGAGATTCGGAAACAGTTCCTTTCCCAAGAACTCCGATGCTGTAGAGGCAACCGTTTTCTTCGAACGCCCAAGCTTCTTCCAGAAGTTGAGTCGGTCCAAATGTTGGCATCTGCGCCCCAGGCTTCGAGTGATACCAGCCGGCAACGAGGTCGGCGGCTGTGCTGGTATCGGCATGGAGAATGACTTCCACATGATCTACAGGCCTTCCTCTCAGCAGGTTGCGCAGAGCGGAGCCGACTAGAACCGGCTTGCCTTTGGCAAAGAATTCGAGCGGCCATGCCAGCTGTTTGGGAAATGCCATCGGAAGAGCCCGTTCAGCAAACATATCGCCGAAGAAAGTCACCGGGCAAGACGACATGGGGTCGATTACTTTCACAAGGGCAGTGGCGCCTTCGAGCTTTAGGTGATCGGCATCAAAGGGTGGCAACACTTCACTCGAGCCGAGTTCGCCAGATTTGAACAAGCTCTCAAGCTTGGACAGATACGTCTCGAATTGCTGGCTGAAATCAGCACTCTCAGCCTTTATCCGTCCCAGGGTAAAGTCGAAATGGCATATCCTGTTACTGTGATAGTAGTTGATATCGGACAGATCGTCCGATGCGAAGCAGATTGCCATCTTGCCGTCGAAGAACCCTAGCTTGAGGCAATTGCCGGCGCGATAAGCGAAGACAACATCCTGTAAGCGATTGAAGAAGAGTTCTTGCTCTCCGGATTTGTAGGAGATGGGGTTTGCGTCCATCAGATCCAGGCGCCAAGGGTCGATCCCGGCGTCGACAATTTCCCGGGGCGAGAACTCGCGGGCAACGAGTTGTTTGTCAAATGTATAGCCTAAGACGCGCATGGCGGCTCTCCTTACCAATTCATTGTTTTAATTCAGAAGCCATCACAGATGGTGACTCCCAGAGTGCCTCCGCCTGAAGCTGTTGCCTAATCTTATCTTTGTGAAACCAGAGGTCTGGCGGATGGCGACACAAAGGTTGCCGCCATCCGTTCTACATGCAGCAACACAACACGCCCGGTGAGGGCATCACCAGTGGCAGATCTAACCGGGAGACATTTTGACAATGTTCTGCCCGTTCCTTCTCCATCATGAGAAGACCCATCTCAGATGTGTGTCGCGACTGTTGCAGGGCGAGGTCGTGGAAGGCAATTCGGCTGCCGCGGATCTCGCCAGCTTTCACACTGTAGAGACAGTCCGTCGAATATCTCGTTTTCTCGAAGGTGAGCCACGTGTTCGGGGAAACGCCGGTAGAGAGAAAACCGGCGGTATATTCACACTTGTTATGCGTGAATTTGCGACCCTCTTCCATGAACCGGGAGCACCACCTTTGGGTTTTGAACATGGGCAGCTCGTCCAAAATGGCTGCAGTTTCACCCATGAATGTGAACCGCAGCAGAAGTTCGACTGACTTGATGGGCTTCTTCCTCATCGCGTCTCGAACTGTATCACCGACGATGACCGGTTTGAATTGTCCGAACCGCTCGAAGACCCAGTTTATCTCGTTGGGCAGGGCGAAAGGAAGAATCGTTTCTGTGAGCATTTCACCGGCAAAGGTGACCGGAGCCGTGGTGAGATCCGAATCGCGGCTGCTGTAGAATTCCACGGAGCTGCTCCTCAGCTGGACCCAATCCGTCACCTGGGGCGGAAAGAACTTCATGCCGGCAAAGTGCGCTGGTTTCGGATCGTTGCCTTCTCGCTCTAGCACGGTCAGATACTCGAGCCAGTGATGCTCGAAGCTATGAGGGCTGGGCTCGGGATGGATCCAACGAACCGATTGCAGGCTGCCGTTGTAGGCGCCGAAGCTGTCTCTACTTTTGAGGCAGACGGATTGCCCTTTGCTCCTCATGCCGAAAACGAAGCCCCCTTCGACTTTGTAGGCGAAGGCGACGTCATCGAGTCGGCGGTGATTGATTTTGGTGCCGCAGTACGTGCGCACGATTGGATGCGGATCGAAGAGGTCTAGCCGCCAGGGATCGATGTTCTGTTCCACGATCGTTTTCGGCGACAGCTCCAGTCGCATCAAGATTTTGTTTTGGTTGTAACCGAAGACTCGCATGG
>Ga0206838_10282_pt1 | contig 12089 bp, 11 predicted proteins | sample Alteio_BWOrgCont_26_FD_152879 | JGI IMG/M metagenome (GOLD analysis project Ga0206838, IMG submission 152879) | Enriched cells from forest soil in Barre Woods Harvard Forest LTER site, Petersham, Massachusetts, United States -... | ecosystem: Environmental > Terrestrial > Soil > Temperate forest >...
TAACGACCATAAAGATGCCGGCGAAATGGGTTCAGGGCATTGCGTAACTGCCCTATACGAAATCATTCCAGTGGGCAGTGCCGAAAGTCATGCAACGATTGATGAACTAAAATATAGCAAACCAACCAACACTACAACCAACAGCAGCGAAATGGTTACCGTAAAATTCCGTTATAAAGATGTAAAGAAACAAGATACCACTTCTAAGCTAATCACCCAGGCAGTATCTAACCAAGTACAAAGTGCCGAAGCCACCTCATCAAACTTTAAACTGGCAGCAGGTGTAACCGAGTTTGCCTTACTATTGCGTAGTAGCGAGTACAAAGGCGCATCAAACTACAAACAAGCTATCGATTTAGTATTAAAATCAAACAGTACCGACCCCAACGGTTACATTGCCGGGCTTTTAGAAATGATAAAAATTGCCTCCGACATAACTGATACCAAAATCTCTAAAAAGTAAATGTTATTGCGAGTAAAGCAATTTTATCATCAGCCCAAAATTATTTTACTTGTATTTGCAGCCAGTTTAAAATAGCCGTTAAGGCAATGGGCGAAAACGTTTGTTCTATTTGCGCGTACTCGGTTGAAGAACCCGTGTTACACTCCTGAAACAAATGGTTTAACCTGGGTAATTGTTTTACGGTTACGTTTTTATTGCCACCTTGTGTTAGGGCTGCATTAATGGCATCTAAATTTATGGTGGCGGGTACTTGCAAATCTTTATCGCCACCTATGGCAAGTACGGGGCATTTTACTTTTTGTAAAATTGGTGCAGGGTTGTATTTAATAAAATATTCCATCCATGGGGTAGTTAGTCCGTTAACTTCAAATTTTACCATATCGGCAATGGACATGCTTTTAGATGAATCGGGAATTGGGTTATCATTATATGCTTTGGTATAGTAAGCCGTTAAATCTGTTTTGAGTTTTTGACTATCGGTAGATTTTGTGATTATGTTATACGCAGCTGTGTTAATTGTTTTTTCTTTTACTATATCGGGTTCGCTAACACCCGTTGCACGTCCAAGCAATTCTTGTTGCAGTAGTAATATTTGACCACCCGGAATGCCCGAACCCGCTAATAAAACAATAAACTTTACATTTTTATTTTGCGCAGCAACTATGGGTGCAATTATGCCACCTTCGCTATGCCCCATTAAACCTATTTTGGTTTTATTAATTTCTTTACGGGTAAGTAAATAAGTTACGGCGGCTTCTACATCACTTGCAAAATCAACTGTGGTGGCAGTGTTGTAATTTCCTTTTGATTGAGCAATGCCTCTTTTATCAAAACGTAAAACAGCGAAACCATTTTTGGTTAAAAAATCAGATAGCACAAGAAACGGTTTGTGTCCCGCAACTTCTTCATCGCGGTTTTGCGGACCACTACCGCTTATTAAAACCACTACAGGGAAATTGCCTTGCTGACTTGGCAAGGTTAACGTACCCGCTAAAGTTATGTTTGCTTTTTTGTTTTGAAACGTTACATCTTCGGCATAATAAGGGTAAGGTTTAACAGGTTCTTGCGGACGAAGTACTTTTTCTTTTTCTAATTCGTTACGCGATAAGTTTAACGGAAACGATTGCCCGGATTGTTTTAGGTGACCAATAATTGTGTTATCATCCTTTACGGCACCCAAATATTCAATTAACGCTTTTGGTATAGCCATTTTTACTACGCCGTTTGTAAAGCTGGTAGTTTCTACCGGAATGCCCATTGCCTTTTGGTCGGGGCTATCCATGGTTGCCTTATAACCGCTATCGGTTTTAGTAATATTAAATGCAAGGCGCACCTGCATGCCTTGTACTTTTAAAATACCGTTCCATTTACCGGTAATGTTTTGTGCAAATATGCTGCACGATGCAAAAATTATAACAACTGCTACTGCTATTGATTTCATGTGTATGTTTTTTATTGATTTTAATTATTTTTTAATTTTTTAAATGCGGTGTACGAAAACACAACCGGCACAAGCACCATAACAACAACCATGCTTAAAAAAACAATAATAAGTGTTAGGTTACTGCTAATAATGAAAGATAAGATGGTGATTAAAATGCCGCTCACCATCCATAAACGCCCGGCAAGGTGATGTGTTTTTTTCCACACTTCTTCGTTTTCTAAAGTCCACGGAGTGCGTATGCCAATAAAATAATTGGGGCGTATAGCCTGAAAATAATTACCCAGCATAGCAAACAATATGCCTATTATAGCAATTAATAAGTTAGGGTGTTTCATGCTACCCTCTTTAGTTACATACAATAAATAGAATGATAGCATAGAAAAGAAAATGGTGAACATGAAACGCAGTGAAGTATATTTTTCGCCCATATCGCGGAGTTTCTTTTTTGGATCGATATAAGGAAGAGCAAGCATAAGCAAATACATAAATGCCCCCAAACCTGTTGGAATAAACAGTATGAAGTTTTTACCAGACCAGCCATCGGCTACGCCTTCATAATTAAAATGCGTAGGTACTTTATCGGGTAACGCTTGCCATAAGGTTGCCAAATACAAATAGGGTAATAAAATTAAAACCCATAAAACAGATTCTTTAATGTGCTTGTTCATTATTTTGTTTTTTTAAGTGTTAGTACATATTCAAGTAAATCGTCGACAATGGTGGTGTTAATAGAGTATAACACAAACTGCCCTTGCTTTAGGGTGGTAACCAAGCCGGCACGTTTTAGTTTATCCAAGTGATGCGATATGCTGGGTGCCGTCATATCAAACTTGGCGGCAATATCGCCCGCGGTCATATCGCGTTTACGGAGCATCTTTAAAATCTCTCGTCGGGCGGGGTCGTTTAGGGCTTTAAAAATATCATTCATGTTATAGATTGTTATATAATTAGACAAATGTCTAAATATTTAATTAATCCACCAAATAATTTTCAATTTATTTTTTTGTGCAGGGGGGGGGGCTTATATAGCACCTTTTTTAGTTAAATTTCGTGAAACGAAAAAACTTACTAATTTTATGTAGTTTTGATACGTAAACATTAACCCAACATATTTGTGATTAAAAAATTATTTACTGTTTTAACCTTTAGCTGTATTTTGCTTATACAGGGCTACGCACAAGAAACACCGCTGAAAGAAAAAAAACTAAGTACCGCCGAACAAACCCAGTTAGAAACGGCTCAGTATTTATTTGAGCAAAAAAACTACCGTTTGGCGCAGCCCATTTTCGAAAAAATATTAGAAAAACACCCAACCGATAACAAGGTAAAATATTTTACAGCACTTTGCTACGCATTGCGCCCCGATAAGCACGCACTTATGTTACAGTACCTAACCGATGTTTATGCCGTAAATAAAAAAGCAGATAAAATAACATACGAACTTGCCAGAGCTTATTTTTTTAATTACAAGCTCGATGAAGCCACCGATTTTTTAAATCAGTACGCTGTTAAACCAAAAAAAGGCGATTTACAACAGCAAAAAGAAATTGAGCAGTTAAGCGGTTATATTAAAAACGCAAAACAGTTAATGGCTCAACCCATCGACGTTAAAACAACTAATTTAGGTAACGTGGTAAATACAACGGCATCGGAGTGTTCGCCATATATAGACATGAATGATAGTTTGCTTATTTATACATATCGTGGTGAGTTAAGTACAGGTGGTTTGCAAAATGCCTATAACGAAACCGATAAACACGGCGTTTATTACGAGGATGTTTTTATGGCTACTAAAGTAAATGGTGCATGGACTCAGCCTCATGGCATTGCGGCGGTTAACAGCAATAATAATGATGAAGCACTATCAATGTCGTATGATGGGAAAATGCTTTTTATATCGAGAGACAGTCCGGATGATGATGGAGACATATATATGAGTAATTTAACCGAAACCGGTTGGGAAGCTCCTTCAAAAATGACAGGCGATATAAACACAAGCAGTTGGGAGGATAATGGTTTTTTATCTCCGGATGGAAAAACATTTTTCTTTTCGAGTTTGCGCGGCGGAGGTTATGGCGGAAAAGATTTATATAAATGTACCATGCAAGCCGATGGCACTTGGGGACAAGTACAAAACATGGGCGATAAAATAAACACCCCCGATGACGAAGACGACCCCTTTATGCATTTAGATGGCAAGTTATTTTTGTTTAGCTCCAAAGGGCACAACAGCATGGGTGGTTATGATGTTTTTAAAACCTACTTAAATGCCGATTCTACTTTTACAACACCCGAAAACATGGGCTACCCCATTAACACAGTAGATGACGATATACATTATTTTTTATCTCCCGGCGGCGATAAAGGATACTACTCTATATCAAAACCCGATGGCTTTGGCGATAACGATTTATATACTGTTGAACCCGGCATTACAGGTATAATGCCTGCTATGGCTGTGGTTAAAGGTGTGGTAACGCTAAACAACCAACCAACCGAAATAATGATTGAAGCTGCAGGTAGTAGTTTAACAAAAAAATGTAAGTCAAACGGGGCAAGTGGTTTTTATCAATTGGTGTTACCCCTTGGGCAAGATTATAAATTAACCTGGCGCTTAAACGATACATTAGTACAAACCGAAACCGTTGAAGCCGCTAATGCTACGGCTTATGTTTTAAAAATAAAAGATGTAAACTTTAAAACCATAAATGATGCTGATACTACTGTGGCAACTGCCAACAGTGACGGACTTACCGGTAACGAAGTGGTTGAGGGCTTGGTATACCGTATACAAGTGGCAGCCCACCATAAAAACAGAAACACAGATTATAAAAAAATAAAAGCCTTCGGCAAAATTGAAAAAATAGTAGTTGATGATAACCCCCGTTTTATACTGAATAAAGAATACAAAACACTAAATGAAATAAAAGCAGATTTAGAGCAGGTGCGACAAATTGCCGTACCCGATGCTTTTATGGTTGGCTTTTATAAGGGCAAACGATACTACATAGCCGAACTGATGAAAGAAGGCATTATAAAGGAAGATAAAAAATGGAAGTAGAAATGAAAAAACCGGTAACCAAATTGCCGGTTTTTTTATGCCCAAAAGCTTCTACTAAAAAACGTTAATTTAAATTACTATCATTAAACCAACTAAGTTTATTTTAATCAAAGCAGTATGGAGTTAAAAAACATATACCATTTATATAGCAGGGCGGGTTTTGGAATTTCAATTGAAGATGCGAAAAAACTTAGCACTAAAAAAACAGATGAGGTAGTTGATGCCTTGTTAGCTGTTAGCGGCAAACAAGTTTACTTAAACCAAGTGCAGCTTAGCGAAATGCCCACCCGCGACGAAATGAAGGGTTTAACCAAGTTAGAGAAAAGAGATTTAGGTGCACAGGCACGCAATAAAATAAAAACACTAAACACAACTTGGGTTAAACAACTAATTACCACACAAACCCCCTTGTTAGAAAAAACAACGCTGTTTTGGCATGGGCATTTTGCTTGCCGAATTGAAAACCCCTACACCGTACAGCAATTAAATAATATTGAGCGCGAGTTTGCTTTTGCACCGTTTAAAAATTTGTTGATGGCGGTTTCTAAATCTCCTGCCATGTTGCAGTTTTTAAATAACCGACAAAACCACAAGCAACAACCCAACGAAAATTTTGCGCGCGAGTTAATGGAACTGTTTACCATTGGCAGAGATAATTATACCGAGCAAGACATTAAGGAATCTGCCAGGGCGTTTACCGGATGGAATTTTAAAGCTGATACCTACGAATTTGTTTTTAAAGTAAAAGACCACGATGATGGCTCGAAAACTTTTATGCAGCAAACAGGTTACTTGGATGGCGAAGCCATTATTGATATTATTTTAAAACAAAAACAAACATCGGTTTACTTGTGTCGCAAGTTTTATAAGTTTTTTGTGAATGAGGTGGTTGATGAAAAACGCGTTGCCGAGTTGGCTGATTATTATTACGCTAACAATTACGATACGGGTAAATTATTAAAGCGATTATTTACAGCCGATTGGTTTTACGATGCCGTTAATGTAGGTGTCAACATTAAATCGCCCATTGAGTTTATGGTAGGCTTTAGTAAATCATTTGGCATTGTACCACCCGATGGCACGCTGCTTAAACTGCAACGAGCCATGGGGCAAATTTTATTTTACCCGCCCAATGTAGCAGGCTGGGCAGGTGGCAGAAACTGGATTGATAGCTCTACCCTACTCCTGCGTTTAAAAACACCATCGGTTATTTTAAATGGCGGCAAAATTGATATTGTAGAGAAAGATGATATGCCCGAAGAATCGTTTAACCTGCCCGAAACCATAAAAGTAAATGCTGATGAAAAAACTTTTTATGCAGGCGTAAAACCCAATGATTTATTAGAGAGTATGTTACTGCCCACACTCGATGATAAAAAGAAAAATATGTTGTTAAGCAATGCCACTACAAATAAACAATTGGTGCTAAAAATAGTATCGATGCCCGAATATCAATTAGGATAAAATGGAAAGACGAGATTTTATAAAACGAACCAGCTTAGCATCTGCCGCTTTGTGGATGCCAAATTTTTTAAAACCCTTAGAAAAATTTGTAGCTAACGAGTACAGAAATTTAGTTGTTATACAACTATCGGGAGGGAATGATGGATTGAACACCGTTATTCCGTTTGAAAACGATATTTATTATAACAGTCGAAAAACAATTTCCATCGCTAAAGATAAAGTGCTAAAACTAACTGATGATTTAGGTTTTCACCCATCGATGGCAGGCTTGCAAGGTTTGTATAATGATGGCTTAATGTGTGTTATAAATAGTGTAGGTTATCCAAATCCAAATCGTTCTCACTTTAGGTCTATGGATATTTGGCAAACAGCCACTGCTGCTGATGAGTATAAAAGCACCGGTTGGATAGGGCGTTACCTCGATTCTAATTGTAACGAATGCAACCACCCTTACTTGGCATTGGAGCTCGACCAAACTTTATCGTTAGCGTTAAAGGGCGATGTAAAAAAAGCCATTGCCGTAAACAACCCGCAACAATTATATAACCAAACACGCGAACCGTTTTTTAAACAACTAAAAGATTTAGCCCCCGATAACGACCACGATAATGTAGCGTATCTCTACAAAACAATGGCAGAAACTTATGCATCTGCCGAGTACATTTTTGAAACCAGTAAAACCTACAAAAACAATTACGAGTATCCTACAACCAATTTAGGAAAACAACTAAAAGAAATTGCTACGTTTATTGGTTCAGGCTTAAACACACGAGTTTACTACGCATCAATGGGAGGGTTTGATACACATGTGGCACAAGTAAACCGACAAGAAAATTTATTAAAACAGTTTTCGGAAAGTGTAACCGCATTTATACAAAATTTAAAAAGCATGAATAAATTAGAAGATACTACGGTGCTGGTGTTTTCCGAATTTGGGCGACGCGTAAATCAAAACGCAAGTAACGGTACCGACCACGGCACAGCTAATAATGTTTTTGTATTGGGCTCTAACTTAAAGAAAAAGGGGTTTTATAATGCCGCGCCCGATTTAGTAAATTTAGACGAGGGAGATTTAAAATACCAAATTGATTTTAGAAATATTTACGCCACGCTATTAAACAACTGGTTAAAAATTACACCCGATAAAATTTTAGGCAAGCAGTTTGATTATTTGAGTTTCGTTTAAACTACTTTAGTTACAGTACTCAATAAGGGTGGGGTGCGAAAGAATAAGTTTACGCGTTTACATTAAAATCGTTAATGTGTAACAAGGTGTATGTTACCGGAGCACCTTTAAATGATTGCTGGATATAAGGCAAAAGCTCTCCTACTAAAACACTTTCATCCATAACCTGACAACCGGCACTAAGGTTTTGCACTAAATTGCTGTTGAAGTTTTTCCAAGTGTGAAAATTTATACCAAATACTCCGGTGTTTACCGTAGCATTACGATTTATAGAGTCGCCATGATTTACTTCGCGATACACATTGCAATTTGCAGCTTGCTGCATATAAGGGTCGCCGCTCCAACCGCCGTAAGCATCAACAAAATTCCACATACCAATATATTGACCTTCTTTAATACAAGCACAGCCCGCAGCATTATCAGGGTGGTCTAAATATGTTAATCCGGGTTTAGTTGATTTAGGATAAGCTACTAATGTATTGTTGGTTATTATAATTCCATAATCTGTAAACTCATTAGTATATACATCGTTCATACGAACACCCAAAAGATTGTTTGTACCCCAGTTGTAATTTTTTTGCTGAAAAATATTTTGAAGCTTGGTAATTAAATTTGCTGTGGCAGCATTTGATGCATCTCCTAAAATGCCATCTTCGGTAAGTCCGGCATTAATTAATGCATTACAAGCTTTTTGTGTACTTAATGATAGATTATCCATTGCGTTTTATTTTGTGGTTTGGTTTAGTAAACATACAAATTGTGTGGAACAGAAAACATTTAATTAATAATTAAAATTAACCATTTGTATTAGGGATGACGGTGTAAAGCCAAAAAGCTTGAGTTACGGATAAATTGTGTATCTTTGTGCACTTCTCGAAGAAGATTGTATCTCAATCAGTTTGTATTCCGTTAGTCACAATACGATATATTTTACACTTTTCTTACAGGTTAATTTGGTAGTGCGTTTGTGCGCATGTACCTACTATTTATAATTTAAAACAAAACACGAAAATGACATTTTCAGATTTAAAACTTATCGATAAGCTGGTTACAGCCTTAGATAAAAAAGGGTACAAACAACCCACACCTATACAAGAACAATCTATTCCGCATATTTTAGCCGGTAAAGATATTTTTGGTTGTGCGCAAACAGGCACAGGTAAAACAGCTGCCTTTGCACTGCCTATTTTACAATTATTGGATGCCAACAAACCGGCAGTTCCGCAAAAAACAATTAAAGCGTTAGTACTTGCCCCTACTCGCGAACTTGCTTTACAAATAAGTGCTAATTTTTTAGAGTATGGCAGAAACCTTGGCATAACACATACAACTGTATTTGGTGGCGTTAACCAAAACCCACAAGTAGCCGCTATTAGGCGTGGGGCTGATGTGTTAGTAGCAACCCCAGGCAGGTTATTAGACCTTATGCAACAAGGTTTTATAAAACTAAACAGCGTACAATTTTTTGTGTTGGACGAGGCAGACCGAATGCTTGACATGGGCTTTATTAACGACATTAAAAAAGTAATTACTAAGCTTCCCGAAAAAAAACAAACCTTATTTTTCTCGGCTACGGCAGCACCCGATATTATGAAGTTGGCTAACACCATACTTAAAAATCCGGTTAGCGTAGCAGTAACTCCCGTATCATCTACAGCCACTTTAGTTAAGCAGGCAGTTTATTATGTAAAGAAAGAATATAAACGTCCGTTGCTGAAACACATTTTAAAAGACGCGAGTATAGAAAGTGTTTTGGTGTTTACACGCACCAAACGTGGTGCCGATAAAGTAGCAAAAGAATTAACCAGTGGCGGCATTAAAGCCGAGGCAATACATGGTAATAAATCTCAAGGAGCACGCGAAAGGGCTTTAAAAGGTTTTAAAGAAAGAACGATTAGGGTTTTGGTGGCAACCGATATTGCATCACGAGGAATTGATGTAGATAAATTATCGCATGTTATAAATTATGAGTTACCTGAGCAGGCTGAAACCTACGTACACCGTATTGGAAGAACAGGCAGAGCGGGCGCAAGCGGCATTGCTATATCGTTTTGTACGCAGGATGAAATGCCTTATTTAAAAGACATTACCAAACTGATTAAAAAAGATATTGAGGTTATTAAATCGCATCCGTTTAACAATTAGCACCTATTGAAAATAAAAAAATAAATTCGTACATTGTTTAAGGAAAATTAGGCGCTATGATAAAGAATTTAGTTTTTAAAGGTGGGGGCGTTTTAGGCATTGCTTATGCAGGTGTTATTGATGCACTTGAAGAAAAAAAAGTACTGCAGCACGTAGAACGTGTTGCAGGAACTTCGGCAGGAGCCATTATTGCAGCATTTATTAGTTTAAAATATACATCGACTGATATTTTAAAAGTGGTGGCAACAACCGATTTTAAATCGTTTGAAGATGGTTGGAACCCCTTACGCTTATCCACTAAATATGGCTTGTATAAAGGCGACGCTTTTTTAAGCTGGATGAAAAAATGCATTGCTTACAAAGGTCTTAGTGAAAACGCAACATTTGCTGATTTTGAAAAAGCAGACATGCTGGGTTTACATGTTTTTGCTGCCGATTTAAATGAACATATTTTAAAAGAATTTTCGGCAACTAAAACACCTCATACAATTGTAGCTGAGGCTATACGAGCTTCTATATCTATTCCACTTTTTTTTGAAGCATGGACTTTTTCTAACAATATTCCTGATAACCATATTTATGCAGATGGGGGTACCATTTATAATTTTCCTATTACAGCGTTTGATAGCAATAACACACTAAATACTGAAACAGTAGGATTTTATCTTAAAACTATAAATGGCATTAATCCGCCAAGTGATTTACAGCACGACCAACCACTTCAGTTTATTAAAGATTTTTTTGAAACAATTACAAGTTCACAAGCAATTGATTTTGAAAAAAAACCGGAAGAAAAAAAACGTGTTGTTATTATAGATGATTTTGGAATTTCTGCTACCAATTTTGGATTAACCGATGTGCAAAAAATGCGCTTATACAATTCGGGTAAAATGGCTACAACTGCTTATTTAACTGCTCTTGGCATTTAATTTAAGAGCATTGCTTTACATTTCTTTTCGTGTAATTTTTTTACCGGCTAAATGCTGCTTCCAGGGTTTCCAATAATAATCGTGCCAACCCGAATTTATACTTGCAACATGTTTATCAGGTACATTAGCATGCGTTACGTGTAAAACAGCATCTTTTCCCTTTTGTTCGAAGTTGATGATAAAGGTAGAATCTAAATCGTTTTTATCCCAATCTCCTCCTCTCCAGCTTTGTACAATAAGTTTGTCCTTAACTAATTGAAGGTTTTTTCCTTTAATGTACCCATCATGAGCAGAAAAGCCGGCTCCTTCTTTAGCCGTAATTTTAGCCGGTGCGCCCGTAACCAATGAATGTTTTTTTGCATCCATATATAACTCGTAAAGAGCTTTAGTGGTAGTGTTTTTAAATACTACTTTTTGGGTGATTGTTTTTGTCATGTTATTTATTTAAAGGGAATTATGTTTTTGTCTATTAAAGATAATAAATATCATAGAGTTAAATTACACAAAAATCATTATTCTTTTAACTCAATCCTCAGAATTTAAACAGACTAAAAGAGCAATTTTGTAGTTATATAGAATGTGCCGTTTGAAATGAAAATAATAAGCCTTTTACTCTTTATTGGAATAATTTTTTCGTTAACAACATGTACCGAAAAAGCTTATGACCCAAGCGTTTGTTTTACAGATAATATTTTGCCAATTTTTGTTTCTAAATGTTCGATGAGTGGCTGCCATGCACCGGGGTCGAGAAGAGGAGATTTTACAACCTACGATGGCATTATGAATAAAGTAATAGCAAAACATCCATTGCGAAGCAGTATATACACAAAAATTGATGGGGCAAACCCAAGTATGCCCCCTAAAAATTACACTCCACTTACCGACCAAGAGAAATTTATGATTAAAGCATGGATTAGCATGGGCGCACTTAACCAAGCTAACTGTACTGTATGCGATACTACTTCATTTAAGTTTGCCGCCGATATACAGCCTATTATGAACACATGGTGTATAGGTTGCCATAGTTCTACCAACGCTGGCGGAGGGTATGACTTATCAAGTTATGCGGGCGTTGTAAATTCAATCGGACACAATCAGCTGTTAGGTTCTATTGAACATAGTACGGGATATAACGCCATGCCGCAAAACGGAAATCAACTTTCAGGTTGTCAAATTTCTAAAATACGAAGCTGGATAAATGCCGGATATCCTAACGACTAAGCATTTTAAAGACTGCTAATTTTAATTGTAATTGAAAATGCCAAGGAGAAATAAGAAAATGTATGTGCTGCAAATAGCATTAAAACACCAAACTAATAACTGTACCCTCATTTACATTTGATTGAACATGGATAGAGCCTTTATGCAACAACATTATTTGCTTACTAAGGCTTAAC
>Ga0206838_10285_pt1 | contig 11976 bp, 13 predicted proteins | sample Alteio_BWOrgCont_26_FD_152879 | JGI IMG/M metagenome (GOLD analysis project Ga0206838, IMG submission 152879) | Enriched cells from forest soil in Barre Woods Harvard Forest LTER site, Petersham, Massachusetts, United States -... | ecosystem: Environmental > Terrestrial > Soil > Temperate forest >...
ATTCATGACGAAGATGTCGCCCGCACCACCAGCGGCAGTGGTCTCGTCAAAGACAAAACCCTGACCGAACTTCGCAGCCTTGATGCGGGAACTTGGTTTTCGCCTAAATTTGCCGGCGAGAAAATTCCTCTTCTCACCGAGGTTCTCGATCTCGTCAACGGCAAAGTGAAAAGGCTAGAGAGTCAGATGAAGGATGACACCCTGTCTACCCAACCTCTTGGTGTCTCAGGCGGACGCAGAGCGCGGGCCTGGAGCGCCTACGCCAAAGACGCAAATGCTGAAAATGCAAGCAACTACAAAAGCCAGATCGACGATATAAAAAACCAGGCTAAAAAGAGAATCGAATCTCTCAACAAATATTACGATGAGAAATTGAACGCCATGAAGGTCAACCGTTGAGACCGGCAGTAGAAGCGGCTATAGCGAAATGGCAATGAGAAACCAGAGCACGAACAAGCCCATGATCCCATTGATCGCCGCACTAATGGCGATACCGGTATTGTTGGGAGCATAGCCGCCGCTTTCGATTGACTTTTGGGCTTTAAAATAGCGCAAACCAGCGAAGCAAGCACTCAATATGCCGCCCAGGACGAAGAGAATGCCGACGTGCCATTCGTTCAGGGCCATGCGTATGCCTGAATCATGCACGCCTGGCGAGTGGTTCATCCGGGCGATGACCACGCCGAAACCCATGGTCGAGATTGCTGTTCGTTGCCAGGCCAGAAATGTGCGCTCGTTGGCAAGATGTTCGCCAGTGAGGGCCCGGTTGCGTTCTGTCGGTGATTTATCCATATGTGGGTTCCACTTTAATTGAAGTTCTACGCCTGAGGCTGGTGTGCCGGTGAGCGACTGGGCAGCAAAATAGTGAAGGTCGTGCCCACACCCAGTTTGCTGGATACTTCAATTTTACCGCGATGCAAGTCTACGACTGCCTTCACAATAGACAGTCCCAATCCGGAACCGCCGGCGGCGCGGCTGCGAGATTCTTCCACTCTATAGAAGCGATCGAAAATCTTGGGCAGGCTCTGCTCGGGAATGCCGATTCCTGTATCAGCCACGACCAGGCGCGCCTGGCGACCGAGATGGTCGAGACTGACGGTGGTTTTGCCGCCTGCTTCCGTATAACGGAGGGCGTTCTGAAGAAGGTTCATCAACATTCTCTTCAACGATTCGTTGTCACCATATACAGTGGCGGGAGCGAGGTTGCCTATTTCGAGCTGAATGTTTTTGGAACCGAACAAAGTGACGCAATCTTCCGTTACGCTTTTAACCAACTTATCCAGTTCAAGAATGGCTTTTCGCTGAGTCACTTGAGGGCTCTCCATCTTGGATAGAAGGCTCAAGTCTTGGACTAGATTGGTCAACCGCTCAGTCGAACGGACAATGATCGACAGTTTGCTGTTCACAGATTCCATATCGTGCACATCCGGTTCCATTGACTCGGCATTGGCTTGAATGATTGAGATCGGCGTACCCAGCTCATGTCCGGCGTCGTTCATGAAACGGCGCAGTACGTCGTAACCCTGCTCGATCGGACGCGCCGCCATAGCCGAGAAGACATAACCTGCTATGGCCAGAGATATGAGCAGATACGGCGACACACCGGTTATGGTGTTGATGAACGTGTTGACGGCGCGATCGCGGTTGCGTAAATTCAATTGGATTTGGACATAGCCATACTGTTTATTGCGGCGCAAGAGAGGCATGGCGCTTACCAGAACAGCGTGACCGCTCATTCGTACCTCTTGCTCGGTTTTATAGAGTTTGAGAATGCCGTGCGGTCCGTATCGTTCGATCATCTTTCCGTCGTTATCGAAAAGCTGAATGGTCGGCAAGTATTTGAATGGAACAGACAGCGAAGACTGGGCCCATTCGTGCAAAGTGGGATGACCGTCGGTCCACGTGATGGCCGGCTCGATTTCCGACATTAACGCTTCCAACTCGTCTTCGATAAGATTGGTCAGTCCCTCGCGGAACATATAAAGGCTGTACATCGCCGACAATGCATAGACGGCGGCTGTGAGAAGAACGAACCAGAAGGTCAGGCGCCACCTGAGGCTTCGAAACATTAGCTGGATGGTTCCGTTGAAACTTGTGGTGCTTCCAATTTATAACCGACACCATGAACGGTGCGAATAAAAGAGTCTTTGCCCTCGCAACCGAGTTTCTTCCGCAATATCTTTATATAGGTGCGAATAGTGTCAGGCGATGCCATGGTATCCGAGGCCCAAACCCGGTCTAATAGCGCTTCGGCACTGAACACCTGGTTGGGGTGACGCATGAGGAATTCAAGCAAGCTGAATTCGCGGGGAACGAAGTGAATCTCTTTTCCGTTGAGCATCACCGTCCGTGATATTACGTCGACGACGAGATCGCCGACTTTCAATTCGCGGCTGGTCGATTGGGTGTGCCGTCGCAGCAGGGCACGCACGCGAGCAGACAACTCTTTCAAATGAAAAGGCTTTGTAAGATAGTCATCGGCTCCTGCGTCGAGACCAAACTCCTTGTCTTCGACCGTGTTTTTAGCCGTGAGCATGAGGATGGAAGAACCGCCACCCTCGCTGCGATAGCGCCTGCACACATCGATGCCGCCGATGCCGGGCAGTTGCAAATCGAGTATGACAATGTCGTATTTGTAAACCTTCAATCGATCGAGCGCATCGATGCCGTTGTCGACTATCTCCACTACATGTTGTTCGCGCGTTAGCCAATCCCTGATTGGAATTGCAAGATCGTGTTCATCTTCGACAACCAGTATTTTCGCCATTTTTCTGAACCGCGGCTCGTTAGTGTTTGTGCGTAGTCAGTAGGACGTAGTGTTCTTATCGTGTCATTCGCTCATTCGTGTAAGCTTCGCTTTACATGCGTTTTGCATTCTCTTTTCCGCCCGCCCACGAATCCTGCACGGATACCACGTTAGCATGAAATTGTACGGAACGGACGAATCGAATGAAACATACAAATTGATTCGTCAGACCAAACAAATGCCAGAAAGAAATGCAAGGAGTTCAAATATTATGTCTAAGATTGCTTCCTTAATCGTAGCCGCTGTAATCGGTATCTCCACGGCCCCCGCTTTCGCCGACACGCCCGCCGCCAGCACGACACCGGCAACAACCAAAGCAGAAAAAGCGCCGGCGCCGGCCAAGAAAGTGAAGAAGGTCAAAGCCCCGAAGAAAGCGCAAACACAAAAACCGCAAGCCACAAAGTAATTACCCTAACTAGGTATTGTTGGTGGTTGGCGTAAGCAGATAGCGGGGCCGTTGCGGCCTCGCTTATCTGCTTTTGGGGGAGCATGATGGGTCAGAATCTCAGGATGATTTTCTCGAAGTGTGGTGCGCGTTCTCTGGTTTCTCATCGAAGTCAGGGCATGAATATCAATTATTCGGTGAGCGTAGTATCTGCTTTGATCACGTAGCGATCACATAACCGCGGCAAAGTGTTATTAGCGGTACTCGCGTTTGGAGTTGACTATACTATTTATAGTGTTTCTAGTTGCGGAGGCTGGCTCGAGCCCTAGCAGTGGCAAAAATTCTCCTGGTTGAAGATGAACGTGATATTGCCGTTCTGGTGCAAGATTGGCTAGAGTCTGAACTGCACCTGGTTGAGACGGTTGATGATGGCCGTGATGCCATGCATTGCCTGGCAACTAATGAATATGATCTCGTGATATTAGATCTGTTGTTGCCGGGCATGACCGGTATTGAAATCTGCCGGCAGTTCCGCATGAAGCGCGGTGCTACCCCTATTCTTATGTTGACGGCCAAGTCTTCCATCGACGATAAAGAGGAGGGTTTTGCTGTCGGCGCTGATGATTATCTCACCAAGCCGTTCCACCTGAAAGAGCTGGCTGCCCGCGTTCGTGTGCTATTGCGCCGCCCCCTCAAAGACCACGAAACCAAACTTGAAGTCGGTCATGTTGTTCTTGATACTTTAGAATGTCGGGTGACGAAAGACGGCAAAGAAGTGCATCTGCTTCCCAAAGAGTATCGGCTGCTAGAATTTATGATGCGGCATCCCAATCATGTGTTTAGCGCTGAAGCGCTCTTCAACCGCGTATGGGAGTCTGACACCACCGCTGCCCTGGACACAGTAAGAGGACACATCATGCGCCTGCGCAGTAAGTTGGACAACCCGGGCGGACCGTCCATAATCTCCACCGTACGCCGGTTGGGATATAAGCTGAACTCCATCAATGCTTGAGCACCTTCGCTGGCGCCTAACAGTCTGGTTCGTCGGATTATCGGTGTTGCTCTATGTGGCATTGAGCGTTGCCGCTGTCATTGTTTTCGACTCAGGGTTGAACGCGGTCATCGATCAAGAGTTGCGCGGTCTGTCACGAGAGGTGCGCCCGGCTATAGACTTTAGCGGCGCCGCTCCCAATCTGAAAATGTGGGCTGAAAATGCCAAACGGCAGAACCTGCCTTTGCTGGCCACGGTTCAGCTGTACGATCCCGCCGGCATTCTCATCGAACAGTACGGCCCTCCGGGAACGCACCGGCTCGTTATGGGCAGCGCCGAGATTAATGCTGATTCCAAAGTGCGTTCTCGTTACGTAGAGTTGACGGCAAGAAGCGCGGCAGTTGGGTTTCTTCAGACTCAGATTTCCACTAAAGCCCGCGACAATGCCATGCATCAATTGATATTGACTCTGGTCATTCTGGCGCCTTTTCTCCTGGTTGGTTTGGGTGTCTGCGGCTATCTCTACTCCGGCGCTGCCATTAAACCGACGGCCGAGACTTTGGGCATATTGCAGCGCTTCCTCGCTGACGCCGGGCACGAATTGAATACGCCCATTACCGTCATTCAGGCGAGTGTGGAAACGTTGGAAAAGCGGCTTCAGAACGTGGAAAACTGCGCCAATCTTCTTGCCATGATTAGAAGATCCAGCGATCGGCTGTCCGATTTGGGGCGAAAGTTGATCCTTTTGGCAAAGCTGGAGAGACCCCAATTCGTGCCTAGTTTGGAACCTGTGCAGTTAGACGAAATGGTGCGCATTTCGGTTGCCGATTTTAGCTCCGCTTTTCAGGCTAAGGGGGTGGCGATTAACTGCAAAGTAGCCAGTCCTATCAAGCTGCTTGCTAACGCAGAGTCGATTCAAACCATGTTGTCGAACTTGATTGAGAACGGTTTGTACTACACTGAAAGTGGTGGCAGCGTCATGGTGATTCTCGAAGAACGAGGTGGACAGGTGGTTATTACAGTCGAAGATACGGGCATCGGTATTCCCTTAGAAAGTATGCAAAGAATATTTGAGCGTTTTTATCGAGTAGACAAGTCACGATCCCGTGCTGTAGGCGGATCCGGGTTAGGATTGGCAATAGTCAAGGCAATTGTGGAAGCTCATAAAGGTTCTGTCAGAGTTGAAAGTACCGTAGGGCAGGGCAGCCGATTCATAGTCCAGCTCCCGTTTCGCAGCCTCACCACATCTCTGGTTTAAATCAGTAATATATCCAAACTGCACCTGAGCAATTTGTCAGATGCCTGAAACTCTTCTGTGGAAAACGTCTGTTTAAGCAGATCTCAGAGTAGTCAACAAAGAACGACTTTAGCTAAACCGCAGCTCAGCATCAGAAATCTTTTTTGTAAGACAGCGCGGAAAAGCCGCACGTGTTACTGTTTTAGATGGAAGTCAAGAAGTCGACGCTAATAGCCCCTACCGTCGTCGCTGTAAGGATGGTGTAAATGTGTGCCGTTAATCTCACTGTGGTTGGTTCTTTAGATGAGTATTTGTATATGTCGAAATTAACTGGCACGACTTTTTCCACTAGCGTTGCCGGCTCGCCCGTATCCTTTGATCCCGACAGCTCCGCTGTCTTAGAACCTGGTTCCGGTTCGGTTGTGCCGATTCTCCATGAAATTACAGATCTGCACGAACAGGTCAGAAAAGAAGAAGATCAACTTCTAGAGTTAGAAGACAAAGTTTGTTCTCACGGTGATACGGTTCACTACGCCAACCGTCCCCAATTCTTTGAAACGTGCGAAGGCAGCTACCTTTATGATGGTGCCAACACGCCCTATCTCGATTTACAGATGTGGTATTCAGCCGTCAACCTCGGTTATGCCAATCAACGTGTAAACAACGCTCTCAAGAAGCAGATCGACAAGTTGCCCCAATTGGCATGCCAGTATCTTCACAAAGAAAAGGTATACCTGGCTGATATCCTCGTCAAAGGTATCAAGCGCAATTTCGGTCAAACCGGTCGCGTGCACTTCAACGTTGGTGGCGCTCAAGCCGTCGAAGATGCTTTGAAGCTAGTGCGCAAGACTACCGGCAAGAGCCGCATGCTGGCGTTCGAAGGTGGCTACCACGGCCGCACGCTGGCAGTTTCTGCCATCACATCATCTTATAGATATCGCGAAAACTACGGCGAATTCGCCAGCCGGGCCGAGTTCATTCCCTTCCCGTACTGCTTCCGTTGTCCTTACGGCAAGCAAAAAGAGACTTGCGAACTATATTGCGTACAGCAAGTCGAGCGCAAGTTCGACCACGAGTACACCGGTTGGTGGAATCCGAAGACAAACAAATCCGAGTTCGGAGCCTTCTTCGTTGAAGTTATTCAAGGAACCGGCGGTTATGTTATTCCGCCCCAGGGCTACTTCGAGCGCCTGGCCAAGGTGCTCAAAGAGCGTGGCATTCTCCTTATCGACGACGAAATCCAAATGGGCTTTTTCCGCACCGGCAAGCTGTGGGCGGCGGAAAACTTCAACATCAAGCCCGACATTATGGTTTTCGGAAAAGCTCTCACCAACGGCTTAAACCCACTCTCCGGAATCTGGGCGAAAGAAGAGTTGATCAGCCCCGACAAGTTCGGACCCGGTTCGACCCACTCGACGTTCTCCTCCAACTCTTTGGGTACAGCCACCGGGCTGGAAGTAATGCGCATCTTCGAAGAAGGCGATTACGAAAAGACGGTCAACGCCAAAGGAGCATACTTCCTCGAACTGCTCAAAGATTTGCAGCGTAAACATCCCGAAATCGGTGATGTCGACGGCATGGGCCTGGCACTGCGCATGGAAATATGCGAAGCCGACGGTTTTACCCCCAGCCGCGCTCTTGCCGATCGCATGTTCCAGAAAGGCCTCGAAGGCGACCTCAATGTAGGGGGCAAGAGAATGGGCCTGGTGCTCGACATCGGCGGCTACTTCAAAAACGTAGTGACGCTGGCGCCGTCCCTGGAAATAACACAGTCCGAGATGGATCTTGCCCATGACCTTCTAGACCAATTGATTACAATCTCCAAGAAAGGCTAAGTAATGAGTACCTTCGTTGAGATCTACTGCGATTTCGATGGCACGATCACCAGAGGTGATACCATCGACGTGCTCCTCGAGCATTTAGCAGATCCTTCATGGCAGCAGATCGAAAAGCGTTGGGTCAACGGAGAAATCGGTTCGCGCGAGTGCATGCGCTTGCAAGTTCCGCTCATTAAGGGGGGCTGGAAAGCGATCGAGACCGTTCTTGACCATGTCCAGATAGATCCCTCTTTCCCTAAATTTGCAACCTGGTGCCGCCAGAATGGTGTTTCGCTCAAGGTTGTCAGCGACGGAATCGACAAAGTCATTCACCACATTCTGCGACGGGAGAAGATTCACGTCGACAATGTCTGGGCCAACCACCTCATCGAACACGATGGGGGACAGTTGGAGCTGACCTTCCCACATGCTCCTCAGATCGCCAGCTGCGGTTCCGGTTTGTGCAAGTGCAAGATCCTTTCCAGCGGCTCCAACCGCTATGCGCGCGTAGTTATTGGCGATGGCCGCAGCGACTTTTGTTGGGCTGCCGATGCCGACGTTGTTTTTGCCAAGAAGTCTTTGCTCAAGCACTGCCGTGAAACAGGTATCAAGGCTACGCCATACGAAGACTTCTATTCGATTCGCTCCGCCATTCAGGAGATGATAAGCACGGTGCCGGCGGCAGAGTCACTGAGACCGGTCAGCAAGCCCGGATACGCGCGAGCCGTTTAGAGACCCACATGCAAAGCCCTGTTGGCAAGCAGTCGAGGGGCGAGCTGGTGATCAAGTTAGGCGTCGCGGCCGTTATTTTGACGCTCGCGTACGAAGCGTACGGGTCTTTTTCACATTTTTTGCCTCAACCCGGCGCCCAGGTTTTGCGGCAGGGCAATGTGACGGTTCGGCGCCAGCCTCTGACGGTGTCTGAGAGGTACCTGGAAGGCGCTGATTGGCAGCAAACCCTGCGGGCGGGTACTGCCTATACCCACTGGTCATTTATCTGCAAGAGCGACTTCGATTTGCAGGAGAGTGCCGCCAAGTCCAAAGAGGGTGTTTACTACTTCGTCATACGCGGTGTAACAGTCAACCTCGAACTGCCGGTGACGATATGGCTGCCATTCGGGATTGCCGCCAGGCTGCGGGAACATGAAGATGGGCACCGGCAGATCTGCGCCAAGATCTATGCCAATGCCGATAAAATTGCCGCCGAGTGCGCAACAAGCTTGATCGGGCAAGAGATACTTGCCCGGGGTCCCTCTCCTTCGGAAGCTCGGGAAGCGGCTGTCAGAGAGGCTCGAAGCAGGCTGTCCCGCGCCTATGCCAAGCAGACCGAGGACTTGTCCGTGGAGCTGTCGGATTTTTATGACAAGATCACCAATCACGGCACCAATGACGTCACCGCATCTAGTGGCGTGGAGCAAGCCCTGGCTCGCGGACATCTTTGATCTAGCAAAAGAAAAGCGCCGCTGACCGGCAGCGGCGCTTAGAATCAAGCGATCTCAGGACTAGACTTTGACGGCTTGTGTGCTTTCCGCTTTCACAGCGTTGAGCGCAGCTTGCAGCTTTTGCTCTTCTTCGTGAGTGAGCGATGTCTTGATCACGGTGCCGCCGCTGCCCTTAACTTCTTCGAGCACTTTGTCCGGCGTTACTTTGCGCACGAGGACAAACAGGGCAGAAGTGCCTGGCTGAAGCGATTTAGACAGTTCTTTCATAAAATTGTCGTCGATGCCGATGTCGGAGAGGGCGCCGGTAATGGCTCCGGTAGCGGCTCCGGCTGCCCAACCCAGGAGAGGGCTGAAGAAGAGAATGCCGATCAACAAGCCGAAGAACCCGCCTTGCATGGCGCCCATTTCAGCCAGATGAATCGATTGCGACAGTTTGATTTTGCCGTCTGGCTTCTTGATTGCCACAACCGCGTCTTCGACGTCAACGAGGTACTCTCGTTGCATCTTGAGCAGTTTCACGCGCATCTCCTCGGCTTTGTACTGGTCGTCGTATGCAATGACAATAAGATCGCTCATTTGATTTCTCCGATATGTGTGTGCGAATCAGGTTCTCAATGATCTTGAAAAGGGCTCTGACAGCGAGATTCATGCTCACGCTTGAAGACGTGACTGTGAATCAGGGAAAGTCATTATATATGGGCTAACCACATTAAAGGCAAAGTCTCATAGGCCCATGAATCGTTCCGACATTGCTCACAATCCGCTTTCTAAGCCTGGTTTGACACACGCCCAATTAATGTACGGTTCTGCCATTCAATGTTCCTGTAACCAATATTCACACTCAAACATTGTTATGGCTCGTGCTGATCCGACTGTTTTAGCCAGGATCAGCGCGGGCAGGGTTGTGCAGAATTAGTCACGAAACTCTAAACATTCATTTTTCTTTCCGTTCATTATTGTAAGAGGGGCGTGGTATATTCAGTTTAGAGGTTGAAGCGCTGTGTTTCAAAAGCGGCATCAGATCCGCCTTACAGCGATTTTTGCAAAGACAGAGAGGATGAGCCATTATGCTGAGAAAGCGAATAAATGGATTTCTGCTTGCAAAACTATTGGCACGCCCGTCAGGTAGAGTCCGGGCTGTCTAGGCGCTGCGCAAAGTTTCAACGGCAAGAAATTGAACTGATCGAAGTTCTTTCACACTACCAATAATTAGTGGCTTGAAACGCGTGTGTACGGCTCTGGCTGCCCGGTTTCGATAGCGATTTACATCTTTCGAAATAGGAGTGCGTGTCATGGAGAGACGTGTAGATGGTTCTGTCTTGGTTGCCAAAGCCATCGTGTGGGTTGCGGCCAAAGCCCTCGAATTTGTTCCTGTCATTGGACCGGTTGTCAAAGTCGTTAGCTTCGTCAACGATGTCGCCGAAATCCGAAAGGCTTATTCTGAGCCGTAAAGAGCCCGATTAGCGGCAGCCGGGGTTTTTCGCGTATATTATAGGTCGGGCACATCGTTTGGAGTTCGCCCAGTGAACGGAAAAACCCTGGCTGCTGCTTTTACTACCTTGGTCATGTCAGTGGCGGCGCCCGCCAGAGCCGCCGTCAAAGCCGCAATGGAAGATGTTTCTATCGACAGTTTTCGAGCTGCTTTCAACAACGATCAAAAGAAGGTGAGAGTGGTGGCAATTCTTTCGCCCACATCTTTATCGTGCCAACATGGGCACAGGGTGCTGCACGACACATTTTACAAGTTAAAAGACAACCCCAATCTGAAAGGCACCCTCATCTGGTTCCCGCAGGCGCCCACTGATACCAAAGAGGTCGCTGGTGTCCAAGATTCAACTGTGGAGCCCGATAATCGGTTGAGTGGGGTGTGGGACAAAGACTCGAGTTTTAGCCGCCTGTTTATGAAGACTCTCAAGATGAAGCTGCCGGCGTGGGATGTATATTTGGTCTACGCACCCGGAACAATATGGGACAAGGAGAAACCGCCGGTTCCTGATTTCTGGATGCACCAGCAAGGTATCAGCTCGGGTGCTGATCGCTATCAGTTTCTCAATCCGAAAACATTTCAGGAGCGCGTGGGCAAGTTAGTCAAAGCGGCAGACGCCCCAGCGACGACACCGTGATCATTTCAATAAGGGGAACCGAGCATGGCGGATGAACAAGACAAGGCTTACACAGGCGAAGCCCGGGAGAAGATGCAAGAGCCCATCATCCGTGCCATAGGCGTCAGCCTGTTCGTTATCGCGGCAGTGTTGTACAAGTTCAACATTGCCGACCCGCTTGAAGCGGCCAGGCAGCATGTGCCGAACGTTATAGTGCACGGGAAATGGGCGTTCGCTGTGGGCGGGTTGCCAGTGATAGGGATGTTTATGCTCATCTACGGGAAGAAAGCTGCTGCGGTATTGAAGCGAGAAAAGGATAGCAGCAAGAAATTGTTTACTGCCATGCTTGGTTTAACGGTTGTCGTCGGAGGCGTCGTCTACTGCTGGCTAGATGCCACACTCGATTCTATGGGCTACAAAGACCCGCGTTATGCCGACTCATCGACAACAGGTCTAGAGCAACAGCCGGCAGGCCAAGATCAACAAAAATAGAATGCTGCCGCGGCGATACATTTTAAATCTCGGGGGTGCACCTAACAGTTAATGAACTGTTTGGTGATTCCTGTTTGCAGGTGGTGATGTTGGCACAATGACGGAGCAGAAATAGTGAGTGTTCACATGCCAGGTCAGAAACCGCGTTATGGACGAATCATCTTGGGCGTCGTGATTCCGCTATCCATTTGTTACGGGCTGCTCTCACCTACGATAGCGGCGCCGCTATACAACAAGCTTCTTTTCTATCCAGACTATCCCGTTCGCTACGAGAAAGAGCGATACAGAGTGGATAGCCTTGAAGGCGTGCCCAAGACGGATCTACACATTCCATCTATCAATGGCGCCAAGCTTCACGCCTGGTTTTTCAAACATCCAAAGTCAAAGTATGTTGTTGTTGTGAGTCACGGCAACGCAGGCAATCTCAGCGATCGCGACGCGCTTGCCGTCGATATTCTCAAGCTCGGGTTCTCCGTTCTGCTTTACGATTACCAGGGTTATGGTCTGAGCGAGGGCGCCCCCAGCATTAAGAACGTCTGCGATGATGGGGTTGCAGTCTACGATTACCTGCACAGCCAGTTTCATTACGATGGCGACCACATCATTCTCTACGGCGAGTCTCTAGGCTGCGCTGTTGCTTGCTATACGTCATCCATTCGTCCCAGCTGCGGCTTGGTGCTTGAATCTGGTTTCAGTTCGCTCAA
>Ga0206838_10287_pt1 | contig 11938 bp, 8 predicted proteins | sample Alteio_BWOrgCont_26_FD_152879 | JGI IMG/M metagenome (GOLD analysis project Ga0206838, IMG submission 152879) | Enriched cells from forest soil in Barre Woods Harvard Forest LTER site, Petersham, Massachusetts, United States -... | ecosystem: Environmental > Terrestrial > Soil > Temperate forest >...
GATGGTTCTCGGTTCTGCCCTTGTGGTAAACCTCTCCCTTGCCGTGGCTCTAGCTGCCTTCTACGCCTTTACCATTCGTCATTCTCTCAACCGGCTCAAAGTAAACAGCCGTCTGCTCTCCAAGCAACAACCGCTTCTGCCGCCGCTCAAAGGTGCCGATGAATTAGCCCATCTCGATCGTTTGTTGCACCGGGCGGTCGGAGACGTGAACGAAGCCTTGTCGCGAGAGAAGGCGCTTGTCGAATTCGCTGCCGATATGATCTGCTCGCTGGACGAACAAGCTAAATTCACCTCCGTCAATCCATTCGCAAACCGCATGCTTGGCTATTCCAGTGAGGAACTAGTTGGTAAAGAACTTATCGATTTTGTCAGCCAGGAAGATATGTCTACCGCCAAAGAGCTAGTCGCCAAGGCAATGTCGATGGAAAGCACTTATGCTACAGAATTGCGCTTGCGCAAGCAGAATGGCACCGCTTGTAATATCATTTGCGTCGCCCCTACTACCTCATTTGGTACACCAAGAACGGGACTACACCTTACAGTCATTGATTCAACAAATGGCGAAAATTGGGCTTAACAGAAAGCCAAAATTCTCTATCCGGTTTCAAGCAGATCGCGCAAGCATTTCTCTTGTAATTAGATTTGCGCTTGTTTTGCGAAAAGTCTTATGGCTAGTCGTTTTCGCGAGTACAGAAAAACACCAAAGTGGCTCAAGCGGACGTGCAAGATGCGCGAGGGATTTTCAAAAGTTTCTGAATAGTCTCTTAGGAAATGTGCCTGTAAGATTGCGGTCAGTGCCGCAAAGCATTGTGCGCCATGGCTTTGCGAACCTGTGTCGAATCTTTCAGCGGCGCTGGAAAAAGATTGCCCCAAACCGAGAGGATAAGTTGCTTAGTCTTTCCCAACTCAGTTCGAGGCAACGTTCCGCAAATCTAATAGCAAGCCATGAAAAAGTCTCATTAAATCGGTTCATGCGTCACTTCGCCGTGCACCGCCCCAATAGAAAGATTGATGTACAGCAAGGCATTCCAGCGGTACAGCTTGCCTTATGCGCGCGTATACAAATGATCACATTCTGATCATTGTCGGACGAGTTGTCTAACTATGCGCCGTTCCGTTTGCTGGAGCTGAGAAGATTCCTGGCCCGTTGCTCGCGGTTCGAACTGTTGAAATATGAACGCTCCAATATGAGGAGGCGAGATGTGTTCAATATCTTCTGTATAGGCGCCGGTGTGCTAGGCGCCCTTCTAGGCTATTTCTTCGGGTATACCACCCGCAATCAGCAGCCTAGTACGACAGAGTTCACTACTCTGTTCAGCACTGTTCTTGGTGGCACTGTCTTAACCTTATTAGGGCAGTTTCAATGCGCCGATGTTTTGCCGGTCTATGTAATTGGCGTCGCTGTAGGCTATGTCATTTATATAGGATTGGTGGCTCTGCATTGGAATGCGATCGCCGGCTCGATGGAAGAGGGCTCGCTCAGCCGCGTTCCGCTGTTCCCCTCCAGCATTCCTCCGCGCCGTCGGCATGAGCCTAAGAAGGACGGTACAAAGAACGAGACTCCGGCAGACATGAATTCTGGACCTGATAAACCTGCTAGAGGCAATAGCCAGAGCGGGTCTGGAAAGAAACCTTGATCAATATAAGAAGAGCATCCCAAGGATCGCATGGGCCGTATCTTCTATGAATTTTTCTACGAAGGCAGGTACGTCAATCTGTCCGCAGAAGCCAAGCGGTTTTGGCGCGGCAGTCAAATCGTCAAATCAGCATGTAGAGAGGGTTTCAATGACAAAGCTAACCTACGACTCTAAGAAGCGTCTGAAGCGAGCTGTATTTGCAAACGGCTCGCAGATGGCGAACATTCATGATGCTTCGGGAAAGAAAGGCACCAGGCTCATCGTGCCTAACTTCGTGGCGTCGTCGCCGATCTTCAACGGGTACAGATTCTCTCTGTCATCCAGTTCGCCAGTGCCTGCATCGGACATTCTGTCCGCAACGTCAGGCTATCTGGTTCCTTTTACCAGCGACTGTATGACGCTTCTAAACAGCAGTAATGCGCTGTTTACAAACAGCTCCGATGGGGGTGCAATCAGTCTCTCCTTCAGCAGCTTTCTTGCAGGACATGTCTATAGGATCTTTGCGAGCGACCCGTCCGAGAGCGGCACGACTTCTCTGTCTGCCACCGCTTGGACTAGCATTACTAATCCGGGCACCGCGCTTGCTCTTGAGGAGGCAGCTCCCGGTGGCTTTCTCGTGCTTCAAAGCAACCCGACTCTGCGCTATGTTGCAGACGTTTTTTGCAACACGACCAATGGTCAAGTCAACGACGCATTGAAGGATCGAGGCGTCTTCAATGTCAACAACAAAGTTAGCCGCCGCTGCGCGGCAATAGATCCGGGTCCGTCCTCGTGGGCAGTCGGCGTTGGTAACACGCAAACACGCGACAATAACACGACGGAGGGCGTCGGCCGATTCGGGGTGCTGATCGGAAGCGCCACTGATGCCATGGTATTGAGTATGGATGGAGAATGCAATTCGACTTCTCCTCCGTCTTTGGCCAGTTATCAATTTGGTTTTGCAGTCGATGCCACAAACACGTTCACTCGCTCACAAATCGTAACAGCCGACGGCCAAGGGGTAACCGGCCAAGGCACCGGGTTTTCGGCGCTCTGGACTTATCAGCCTGCCATTGGCCGGCATTACTTCCAGGCAATGGAAGGAGCGATCGGATCCGGTGCTCGCAATGGGGTCTCTGTAAACCCTAACTCCCCTGAAACTGTTCTTGAAGCTTACGTCAGCATCTGACCTGTAATGAGCTGCCTAAGTGGCCTTTCGATCCCCATCTAAGCTGAGGGGACAAATAAAAATCTCCAATGACAAGGACCATCCCAATGTCACAAGCAATCTACGAATACGATTCCGTCGGTCGCCTTGAGAGCGCAACCTTCGACAATGGAGCCAAAATAACTTACTCGTATGATGCCGTTGGCAACAGAACCAGCGTTGTAGCTGTCCCGGCAGTGGTCACAACCAGCGGTGCCTTTGATGGCTTTCGCTTTTCCCTTTCATCGACTCAGGCAGTGCCGTCGAGTGATATCACTGGCGCCACCAGCGGCTATCTGGTTCCGTACACGAGCGATGAAATCACTCTGTTGAACAGCTCGGGCTCGCTCATCACGAACAGCACCGATGGCTCAAGCTTGAGCCTTTCGTTTAGCGGATTTACTGCTGGAACATGCTATCGAATCTTCGCAAGCGATCCTACTGCAAGCGGCACGACCACGCTGTCTGCGGTAGCATGGTCGAGCACGAACAGCCCCGGCTCGGCCCTCAATCTTGTTCCAGCCGCACCGGGCGGCTTCCTGGTTCAGCAAAGCACCCCGACCAATCGGTATATCGCTGACGTCTATTGCGCAGCCGCCGGTGAGGTGAGTGATTCGGTTGCCCAGCGCGACGTTTTCAACAATGAAAACAGGGTATTGCGCCGTTGCGCCGCGTCTGACACGACTGCCAGCTGGACGGTGAGCTCGGGCGTGACGAGAGCTCGCGACAACAACACAACTAATGGTGTGGGACGTTTCACACTCATGGTTGGTCAAGCCCTTGATGCTATCGTGCTTAGCATGGACGGCAGTGGCGGTCCAGGCAGTCATGGCAAATACCAATTTGGATTCGGTGTGAATTCAACAAGTGCATTCGCCCGCTCTCGCTATATGAATGACACCGACGGATTCAACTGCAGCTGGGTCTATCAGCCTGCCGTTGGCTGGTCTTACATTCAGGCGATGGAAAGCGCCATCTCGGCAGCAGCTACATTGTCCGGCAACTCGCCAGAAGCAGTGCTGGAGGCGTTTGTCAGAATGTAAGCGCCACGGGCGTGATCTCTCCTACCGCATTGATCCGATGACTTCGGCAGGGACTTGGCTCGAGAAAGCCGGTCCCTGCCTTTTCTTGCGAAACAGACGACTGGCGCCGCGAGTGCGGCGCATTAAAGACGACTGAAAAGGAAATTCCGATGAAACCGAGCAAGTGGCCGATCCAATCCTTCAAGGCTAACGGCAAGCCTATCTTTCTCAATCCGAAGTCACCCGTCGGAACGGGGTCTATCGTAAACAACATTGCGAGCAACACGGCGGCTGGACCTGATTCAATAGCCGAACTTGCGCGCGCTCTCAAGAACAACGTCGATTTGATCTACCAGTTCGTCTATAACAACATCGACTTCTACCCCTTTTATGGGACACAGAAGGGAGCCCTAGGCTCTTTGGTCGACGGCATGGGTGGTCCGTGGGACCAATGTATGCTCATGGTCGCGCTGCTCCAGCAGGCCGGCTACACAGCAAACTTTGTCATCGGTCAGATCCAACTGACGCCGGCCCAACTTCAAACGTGGTTGGGAACAAGCACGACGACCGACACTCCTTCTAGCAACGTGCTGGGTGCTGCTGGCATACCGTTTACGCCAAACTTTAGCGGCAGCACATGGACCTCGACCACGCTGGATCATGTCTGGGTACAGGTCGACATCGCCGGGACGAACTACGTGTTCGATCCGTCGTTCAAAACCTACTCTTACGAAGCCGCTCAGGTGAACATCCCAACCGCGACCGGGTATGTGCAATCAACGTTTTTGTCACAGGCCGAATCGGGCGCAACCATTACCTCCGATTCAATCCTGAACATGAACAGGGCGAATATCCGCAGCCAGTTGTCCACCTATGCGCAGAACTTGCAGAGTTACCTCAGCACGAATCTGCCGGCTGCATCGCTCGATGATGTTCTTGGCGGCAAAACGATTGTGCAGAACACTTCGCCAATCCGCCAGACGTCACTGAGCTACCAGACGGGCACGCCAACGGTGAACGCGAGCATCCCAGATGCGTATCGTGTTCAATACCAGATCAACTTCCCTGGTATTCAAGAAATCTTCTATACCGATCAGATTCATCATCAACGCTTGACGCTGACCTTCAATAGCTCGAACGAAGGCGTCTTGACGTTCACGCCGGTAGGGGGAACGCAGCAGCAATGGACTGGCACAACAGTTCCGGCCGGAAGCTATAACACGCTTCAGTACGCTGCCACTTTCAACATAAACGGTACGGTAATTGTTGGTGATTCGGAGGTCCTTACCGGCGGCACTTATCGGCTTGGGACTGCCTTTGGCCCGTGTGCGCGCGATGCAATCAACTATCATAAGAGTCTACAGGCGCAATACATAGCTGCAGGGAATGCCGACTCCTCCGAAGCTGTTCTTGGAGAATCGCTCGGTATCCAGTTCTACAACTATGTTGCACTGAGCAGTCGGTACAAAGATATCCTCGGACGTGTCCAGGGATGCTTTCCGATCAACTACATCCAATGCGGGGTATGCGGATACGATGGCACTGTACCGTATTTCGATATGCAGGCTCTCGGAGATGCTTTTCCCGATCTGAATGGAAGCAACGCTAACGATTTGCAGCCATTCAACGCTACCGCCTTTCTCCAGGGTGGAACCGAAGGGCAGGTAATTCGGCAACAATATGCTGTCGGCGATGCTGATACCAACCGCATCATGGACGAAGCGACCCTGAACGGAATCACCATATACGATGCCAACAGTTCGAACTGGTCGACGGTTCAGGGTAACTTGTCGAACTGGAATGGCGGCGTGCTGAGCACCATCCAGACCAACTACATCAACAACGGCGGGCGCGTTATTCTTCCTGCCAATGGAGATGTTCCAGTCGATTCACAGACGACGTTTGGATATTACGCCTCGACTCCGGGATCGAACTTCGCAACGCAAGTTGGACAGTCGCTGGGTGGCTACCCAACGGATCCAATAAGCATACCAACCTTAGTTTCGGACAATGGAAGCCAAGCTCCCGACCCAGGAATCGACACGCCTGAGCCGGGTACTCAGTCAAATGAGCCAATCCAGCTCTGGCAGGGAAATTATCTGTACGACCGAACGGATATGACGGTTGGCAGTGGTTCTTTCCCGTATAAGCTTGGATTCAAAAGGCACTATGATTCGCAGCAGCGCTATGCCAAGGGACCAGTGGGACTCGGATGGACCCACAACTTCAACATCAGCGCCGCCGTTAACAGCGATGCCTTCCAAGTCACCGGTGACGCAGGCGGTTCGTTTGCCGCAGCAGTTATCGCCACTGCTTATGTCATCAATGATCTCTCGAGCGATGCAACAAGCAGCATGCCACTTAGCAATGTCGTGTCCTGCGGCTTGGCAGAACGCTGGATGGCTGAATTAGTCACGAACAACACGGTTGTCGTTTCTTTCCCGGACAACACCGAGATTTTCGTGATGCAGCCGAGCGGTTCCTATGCGCCGATTTCGTTTAACGGCTCGACCGTTAGTCAAAGCGCGGGCGCATACACGTACGCGACAAAGACAGGACAGTCCTTTGTGTTCAATACATCGGGACAGATCGCCTCCTGGTCCTGGCCAAGCGGCGTGTCTTTGTCGTTCAGCTATAGCGGCGGCTTGCTTTCTTCGGTCAACAATGGTCTGAGCAGAAGTCTTTCCTTTGGTTACTCAGGAAGCCTGCTCACCTCCGTCTCCGATGGAAACGGGCGCAGCGTCGGCTACGGTTACGACGGAAATAGCAACCTGACTAGCTGCACGGACACCCTATCGCATGTTACCACCTACGCCTATGCCTCGAACGGGCTCTTGTCGCAAGTCTTCCTGCCCCAGAACCCGACGAATGCGGTAGTCACAAACGCGTTCGACACTCTTGGGCGAGTGGAAACGCAGAGCGACGCGAACAGCAATCTGTGGACTTATTACCTCGCCGGCTCGCGCAGCGAGGAGGTTGATCCGCAGAGCAACTCCCGGATGTTCTTCTTCGATCGCTTTGGCGATACGGTGCGCTACATCGATCAGCTCGGCAACGAGACTGACAGCACTTACGACGGACTGCACAGGCTGATTCAGACGACAATGCCCGAAGGCAACTCTGTCCAGATCGCTTACGATTCGAAGAGCAATGTCCTCAGCCGCACGATGATCGCCAAGCCTGGGTCCGGGCTCGCGAACATCGTCAACTCGTTTACCTTCGATCCGACCTGGAATAAGGTACACACAGCGATGGACGGCAATGGCAACACGACCACGTTCAATTATGATCCCTCGACGGGAAACCTCTTGAACGTGCAGAAGCCGCAGGTCGGCGGGTTGACTCCGCAGCAATCGTTTACCTACAACACCCGCGGGCAAGTTCTAACGACCACGAACGAGACTGGCATCATTACTCAGATGAACTATGATTCGACGACAGAGAAACTGGTCTCCGTCGTGAAGGATTATGGAACCAGTCCTCATCTCAATCTCACCACCTCCTTCGGGTACGATTCGGTGGGCAACGCCACCAGTGTCACCGACCCGAATAGCAACACGACATCGCTGCAGTTCGACAGCGAGCGCCGGCTCACACAAAAGACGGATCCGTCGCCGCTCAGCTATGTGACGCAGCTAGGCTACGATTATAATGGGCAGCGCACCTCCGTCCAGCGCGCGACCGGCGGAACGCCGGCGTGGCAGACATACGGCTATGCCTATTATCTGACCGGCAAATTGAACACGATCACGGACCCGCTTAACTACGTGACCACGTTCAATTACGACTCGCTCAACCGCCTCTCGAGCGCAGTCGATGCGCAAAGTCGCACCACGAGCTACTCTTACGATGCCCGCAGCATGCTGAGTACCGTTAAGGACAACTCTCTGGCGGTAGTCGACACGCGAACCTACTCCAATAACGGGCTTCTGCAAACGAGAAAGGATGGAAACTCAAATCAGACCAGCTTCGCTCTCGACGGATTCGATCGCCTCTCTGTCACCACATATGCCGACACGAGCACCGAGCAGTACAGCTACGACTCGAACAGCAATGTGCTGACGAAGACGACTCGCTCCAGCAAAACGATTACGCGTGTCTTCGATGCGCTCAATCGAGTGACGAGCAAGTCGCCTCAAGGCGAAGCTATAGTGAGTTATTCTTATGACCTGGCAAACCGGCTCTTGCAGGCGAGTATTCCGGTAGTTTCGGGGAATGCGGCAACCGGCGCGATCAACTTCGCATATGATTCGGCAGGTCGCATGATCGAGGAGACGGCGCCGAACACCACTTCGGTTCAGTTCGGACTGGACAGCAACGGCAATGTGACAAAAGTCACCTACCCAGACGGTTGGTATGCAACGTACACATTCGATCAAATCAATCGAATAACCGATGTATTCTCGAACGGATCGTCCACCGCTTCGGTAGCACTTTCGTACGATGCGCTCTCAAAACTGACCGGGAAAACGAATGGCTCCGGCGAAAGTGAAAGTTACGGCTATCAGCTCAACAACGACCTGACCAGCCTGACGCTGACTCTGGCAACCGGTATCACGGCGACGTACTCTATGCAGTACAACAACACACATCAAATGACGTCGTTCGACCTCAATCCAGGAACGAGCGCACTCTCCCTCTGGGAACCGCCCGCTGCTGCGACGATTGGCTATGTGCCGAACTCGGTCAACGAGTACACTACCGTGGGCGGTATCACATACTCTTATGACGGCAACGGCAATCTGACGAGCGAAGGAACACAAAGCTTCTCATATGACGTCGAGAATCACATGCTTACAGGCGGAAATCAAGCCTGGACGTATGATGCGCTTGTTCGTCCGCAGCAGACTTTGTCGACAGGCAGTCCGACCTGGATCTGGGCTGGCAATCAGCGAATGGCTACCTATAATGCCAGCGGTCTGCAATTCCGAAACGTGTGGGGCAACCGGCAAGCGCCGCTATACCACTCGTCGTCGGGAGCAGACCAATACCTCGCGTGCGATCCAGTTGGCTCAGTGGTGGCGGTCTTCAATGGCTCCACAATGACGACTGGTTACACGTTTGGCCCGTTTGGCGAGGTCGCAACTACACCGATAGCTGAATATAGTTTTACGGGACAGTTCAATCAAAGCGTTGCCACGACTGTTAATTCAGCAACAAGTCTGGTCGTTTTCGCGGCCCGTACGTATCTGCCCAACATTGGCAGATTCATGCAGCCTGATCCTTTAGGACTAGACTCAAGACTCAACTTGTACACTTACGTAGGAAATGATCCTCTAAATCAAAGGGATCCTCTCGGATTAGCTGACTGGGGAAACATTCCTACTTTTGTTGCAACTCCTGATACTTCGCCATGGGGTGATGGACCAGGTTGGGGAACGGATCACGGTTGGGGTGATACCAACGGTTGGGGTGACGGGCCGACCTGGGGTAATGGGCCGCAGGGCAACTCTACCTCGCCAGGCGTCGGCCAAAATGGTAGTGGAACTGCTGCTAACAGTGTTCGTAACTACATGGATGGCACATTCGGCAATCCACTCGCACCTCCACCAAGTACCATGCCCTCACAGCCAGGTACTCAAATAACGATTAATCCTGACGGAAGTATCAACTATTTGTATGCCGATGGAACATATGCACGTCAATGGAACGATGGAAGCTATGCAATCTTTGCGAAGGGAACTTATGTAATCATCGATCAAGACGGGTATGTTATGCAGGGCATACCGTACCCTGGCGCACCGCTAGGACCGCAAGGACAGCAACTCTACCCTAGTCCGATTGTTACTCCACCAGGACCAGGTACGCCGCAACCAGGAGGTGCCCCGTCATCTACAGTAAACCAATCCGATACGAATCCTGTGTTCATAAATGGGTCAGACAATACAGCGTAATTGGGTATAGAGCGCTCTAACTACTTTGGTAGCAAGGCGCCCCCAACAAAAAATAGACGGAGGCGAATTTGTAACTCGCCTCCGTCAAACTGCTGACTGGCAGCTCCATTCATACCTCAAAAAGATTATTTGAGCTTGAAAAGCTATCTACAGCCTGGTATCATCTTGACATTTACGGGTGTATTCATGAACTGTCAATCTCAAATCAAAATAGCGTTTCTTGCGTGTTTTTTGAGTAGCCAATGGGCGCCTTCCGCATTCCCTTCATCACCTGATCCTGTAGGGTATACCTTCGATGTGACTTTTGTTCCTGGCAAGTCAGACAAAGAAAGATGGAAATCCGCGAAGAATGCAATGCCGCGATTGCAGCATCTCCAACGAGCTGCCGTAATTCAAATATTGGGCGAGCATAAACCGAGATACCCCGGAGACAAAACTGGATCACTTTGGGCTTACCAAATTAACGAACCCGTCAGCCTGGACGTGATGACACAAGAATATTACGACCTGCAAATCAATTTTGGAGGAGACGATAGGGTAACCTCGGCGAAAATCGTCAAAATTCGTTGGTATAGAGGTCTGGTATTAGCTAAGTAAAAAGACCGTGGGCGGCATCATCGAAGATGATCGATGTGTCCGTCCTGAATTGCGCCCACTCAAGTCATCCCTTAGCAGCCAATCGAGAAAGTAATGGGCGACCCAGAAATCAGGTGCGCTGTCAGAAGCTTTCTTGTTCGATAGTCCACATTGCCGAAAATGACCCTTTTTCGGCAATGTGGACTATCGGTTGAATCGAGCCATGCGGGTTTCAGCCCCGCTTTCCGAGCGAACCCAAACCTCATATTCGGCATTGTGGCACATTGTCACATTGTCATCTTGAAAAAATGGCGCGAATCTACTAAACGTGCTCGTCGCCCTCATAGAATCGCCTCGATGAGGTTCCCCAGAAAAAGTAGACACGGAATCCGAAATGGTGAAAAGCCGCTCCTCATGAGAAAATAGAAGGAGCAGCAATGAACAAAAAGCAACCAAAAGAATATACACAAGAGTATCGCGACAGGGCTGTCAGGCTGTCCTTGATGCCGCACAACAGTATTGCGTCAGTAGCACTTGAGCTTGGTCTTCCAGCGTGGAAACTAAGAAATTGGGTCAAAGAATCCAAAGACAAACTAGAAAGATCATCCGAAGTGACTGAACTGATAGACCTTAGAAATGAGAATAGGCGCCTGCGAGAAGACCTTGAACTACTAAAAAAAGCGGCGGCATACTTTGCAAAAAACCTGCAGTAAGGTATGCCTCGATTAAAAACCTCCACGAAGAGTATCTAGCTGAAGGACGTAAATTCGATATCGAGCACGTTTGCGAACTGTTCGGTGTCAGTCGCTCAGGTTACTACAAGTGGTTGAAACGCAGGCCAGGTGTCCGTGAGACTCGAAGAGTAGAGCTGCTGGAAAAGATCATCGAGATTCACGAACAATTCGATGAACGATACGGAAGCCCCCGTATTCATGCAGAACTATCCGCCTCTGACATGCATTGCAACGTGAAGACGGTGGAGAAACTCATGAAGCAAAATGATATTGCGGCAAAGCGGAAACGCAAGTTCAAAGCCACGACGGACTCCAAGCATGACCTACCAATTGCTCCAAATGTTCTTGGCAGAGAGTTTGCGGTAGAGCACGAAGACGAAGTCTGGGTAAGCGATATCACGTACATCGCTACCGCACAAAGCTGGCTCTACCTCGCTGTGTTCATTGATCTACGCACGAGGAAGATCGTTGGCTGGTCAATGTCAGAGGAGATGACTGCGGAACTCGTAGTGAACGCATTCAACATGGGAGTACAAAGGCAAGGACAAGCACCGCTGGTGGCTCACTCTGACCGGGGTAGCCAATACGCCAGTTCGCTTTTCCGCAACACCCTGGACCGCTATTCCGTTATCCAAAGCATGAGCAGAAAAGGCAACTGCTGGGACAATGCGCCTGCAGAGAGCTTCTTCGGCTCCCTAAAAACAGAACTCATTTACCGTCAAATCTACAAAACCCAGGAGGCTGCGCAGTTCGACATCTTCGCCTACATGGAGATCTTCTACAACAAACGACGCCGCCATTCGTCGCTTGGGTATAAAACACCTGAGGAATTCTCCCTTAAAGATAAAAGAGTGGCATAGAGCGGCTTCGCTCGGATCCGTGTCCACTA
>Ga0206838_10288_pt1 | contig 11892 bp, 11 predicted proteins | sample Alteio_BWOrgCont_26_FD_152879 | JGI IMG/M metagenome (GOLD analysis project Ga0206838, IMG submission 152879) | Enriched cells from forest soil in Barre Woods Harvard Forest LTER site, Petersham, Massachusetts, United States -... | ecosystem: Environmental > Terrestrial > Soil > Temperate forest >...
ACTGATTCACTCCGATCGCTCCGTCAAAGTAGCCAAGAGGCAGACCGCCTAGCCCCGGACCTAGATTCGGAACACCACCTAGCCCGAGCGAAGCAGCCAGAGTGTTGTTGTTGGCATTGGGCTGCAGATATTTTGAGGCAATCCAGTTGTAGCCGAAACGGAATTCATTGGTCAGCGTAGGACTGAAGATGTGGGTTTCGCTGAGCATGAAGTTCTGCGACAGGTTCGTGTCCGACTCGCCGCCAAAACCGCTGCCATCAAGGATGGGACCGAGAGGCAAACCATGCAGGATAATCTCGTGTGCGTAGCTGTAACGCGCATAGGCCTGGTCCCGCTGACTCAAGTTCCAATCGACGCGCTGATCCCACTGTATTGCGTTGTCCGAGCGCCCTACGTTGGTGCGGTAATTGTTATAGGTCAGGCCAGCAGCTCCGATACTTGGCTGTGGATACATCTTGAAGATGTTCTGCGCAACCGCATTGATCTGGCTTTGGCAGAAGACATTGTTCGCGCCGTTGCACGACAAAGGCTGCGCCCCGCCCGAGTTAGGCTGATAGAGCTGCACTGGGACGCCCTGATTGTTCAGATTCGTATTCAGCAACTCCGAGAAATCTCCATTGCGCATCAGCATCGTCGGAACCGTGAGCGTGGATGGGTTGGCAATGGAGATGCGATTTGCCTCAATGTCACCGAAATAGAAGAGACGGTTCCTCAAGATGGGCCGACCCAGCGTGCCGCCGAACTGATTTTGGTGATACGGGGGAATCGTCGTTGCATCCCAGCTCTTCGAATCCAGATCGGTGTTGCGGAAATACTCCCAGATGTCGCCATGAATCTGGTTCCTGCCGGACTTGATGCTCGCATTCATAACGGCTCCCGCGGAGTGTCCGAATTCTGCGCTGTAGTTGCTGGTCTGCAGGTTGAACTCAGCCAGCGCGTCCGGGGGAGGCCGCATCACAAAGCTGGAACCATTGAGGAAATCGATCAGGTTGGTATTGTTGTCTACTCCGTCAAGGATGAAGTTGTTCTGTTCCGCTCGCTGGCCGTTCGCCACGAAGTCCCCGGTGCCGATTCCGCGCGTATTCCCAAAGGGAGGAGCCACACCGGCAGTCAACTGCGCGATGTACACCCAGTTGCGCCCATTAAGCGGAGTGTTATTGATCGTTTCTGTGTTGATCACCTGTCCTACCGTGGATTGTTGCGTTTCCAGCAGGGAGGGAGCACTCGAAACCTGAACGGTCTCGGATACGGCGCCCGGTTCGAGTTTCAGCACCAAATTCAGCCGCTGCTGAATGTCCAGATGTAGCTTCTCCTGGGTGGTTGTTTGAAACCCGCGAGCGGTTGCACTGAGCTTGTAGTTACCGATCTTCAACGGGGAGAAGACGAAGGTGCCGGTTCTGTTGGCTGCTCGCTGCAGGATCAGATCGGTATCCGTGTTGGTTAGAGTCACCTGTGCGCCAGGTACGACTGCGCCTGTGGAGTCCTCGACCGACCCGGTGATTGTGCCCTGATCGACCTGGCCATGCGCGCCCGGACACAGCAGAAGGATGGTTAACAGCACCGCACTCCCCAGAAAGAAAACAGACGTGACAATGAAGTTCTGATTTGTTGAAACATATTTCCACCTTCCGTTGTGTTTGCACAGGAGTGCATCCGCCTATTTGAGGCCTCAGAATGTTACCGCTTACATATCCGGCTCGATATTCTAGCTGCGAATTTGAGCACTCATAAGTAGAGGCTAAAATTAAGCGCTTAAATCTACGCCTGTCAAGATGTAGCGGTAAGATGCTGATTTTTATGAATAAATCTAACAATTTGCGTAGAAGTGCAAGATGAGGATGATTAGGATGGTGGATAATCGCCGACAGAGGTAAGAGCGCTCGAGGTCGCGTCTTAATCTAAGCCTATCATCGCAACTTTCTGATTTGAATTTGCCCACTTTTGAGTGCTGATTATTTTGACTGCAGAAAATCGCTTATTTATATAGTCTGTGAAGCAATCGAATGGAAACGCCTGCGCCAGTGACTCCGCCCAACGGTACCGCCGAACCTCTCGTTAAGCACACCATTGCGGATCGTCTCCGAAGTGAAATAGCCAGCGGAGCGTTGCGCCCTGGAATAAGAATTGTCGAGGGAACGTGGGCGCGCAAGTTTGGTGTTGCCCAGGGGTCGATCCGCGAGGCAATCAACATGCTCGCCCAAGATGGATTTGTAACCAAAGCGGCTGGACGGAGTGCTCGTGTCGTCAGTTTCAGCGAGCACGACGTTCTGCAGATTTTTGAAGTGCGTGGGGTTCTTGAGGGTCTGGCTGCGCGCCTCGCCGCACAGCGAGCCTGTGATGTGAAACCTCTCCAGCAGGGGCTTGAAATGATGCGCCACGCACTCGCAACAAATCGTCCCGACGAAATGATCGACGGCGACCTTAAATTCCATCTCGAGCTCTGCCGTCTGCCAGGCAATACCTGCCTTTTTGAGCATGCGAAGAAGGTCCTTGTGCCGATGTTCGCGTTCGCTCGGATCAGGGTTCTTTCCTCTGGGCAGAACGCGGCTGTCTGGGAAAAGGATCTTGAGGCTCACCAGAGAATCATCGATCTGGTGAAAGAGGGTCAGGGCGAGGTTGCAGAGCAGTATGTTCACCACGCGACGGCGCGGTTTGGGAAGAACGCCTACGACAACTGGGAGAAGAAATCCGCGCCATCTGATTCCGTTCGTCGCAAGAGATCGCGAAGCGGGAAGGAAGTGGCTGTTGAGCGGGACGCGCAAGCAGGCAATGCAATGCGGTAGTCATGTTTCGAAGATCACCGCCGGTTCGCCATCGTAAGTAGTGAGGTCGCGAAAACCAGAAGTGCCATCCCGGCTGCGAGGAAAGCCTTAGACTTTCCAGGAACGCTCTTCCATTCCCCCGTGAGCACGCCAGACAGGGTCGCGGTCATGATCATAAAGATCTGAAACAGTCCCCATCCGATCGAGGTTCCCAGGTTTCCAAGAAACGCAGCACTCATGCCATAGACGGCAAAGGCGCCCATCCACAATGCGGCCATCACGATTGACCACAGTGAATCTGGAAGCGGCTTGGTGAACGCGCGCCAGCTTCGGCGGCGGACGAGCAGATGGACGGAGTATCCGACGTTGGGGAAGAATCCGCCCATCAAGCTGATCGGCCATACAGCATAAGCCGCGTGGAGAGGCGACTTGCCGAGCGCGATGCTCCGCTGCGCGATGTCCTGGCCGAATGCAAACGAGTAGTTCAGCATCGGTGCCAGAAAGCCGCACAGGACTGCAAGCAGAACTGCTGCCCGGTACCTCGTTCTCAGGCGGGGTGAGTCGCCGGGCGGGACGCGTCTCTCCCGAACGCGGCCTGCCCACGTGGTAAGCACGATGCCCGCTACCATGAGGGATATACCGGTCAGGACAAAGAGCGGAGTGTTCCCCCCCAACGCATTACGTTGCGCGACGAACAGGGGGATAAGTGTCCCCAACGCCGCTCCCATGCCTACGATAATCGCGTAGGCAAGTCCGAGGCCCAGCCTCTCTACGGAGATGCCGAAGAGCACCTGGGCAACGCCCCAGCACATCCCGAATACCATGGGAACGATAAGTTGTGAAGGATGCAGCGTCCGGTAAACGGTCCCCAGGTGATCCACCAGAAGAAACGCAAGTGTCCACGGAAGAATCACCAGGGACACCACGCTGAATATCGACCACATGTTCTCCCATCCCCAGCCGCGGAGAAATTTCGAAGGCAGCATGCAGTTGCCTGCCATGAATCCCGCCAGCACAGTGAGCGTCAGACCGGCTGGTGTGGATGAAATCATGCGGGAGACGCAACGGGAAGGCCTGCCAGGTCGGAAGATGCTCCCGGTTCCTGCGGGGTTTTGTAGATGCCTCCCTCTACCTGGGCAGGAAAAACAAAGTGTGACCTCAGGTGGGGAATGTATTCCAGGAAGAGAAGATCGTGCCCAAGAGCAATGCGATTGAACAGCACCAGATGCAGATGAAGCTGTCCCATATCTCCGACATGCGGAACAAGCGGCAGGTTGAATTTCTTCGCAAAAAGACTGACGGTGAGAAATTCACTAATCCCGGCTAGCCGCGTAGCATCCGCCTGCACAAAATAAATAGCTCCGGCTTGAAGGAAGTTTTTGAACACGACTCGATTAGGAATGTGTTCTCCCGCCGCCAGCTTTACGGGGGCAATCTCTCGAGCCAATTGCACGTGAGCCAGCAAATCGTCGGGATGTGTCGGTTCCTCAATCCACAGCGGGTTGAGCGGAGCGAGTTTCCGGATCATCTCCGACGCCGTGGGCAGACTCCATTGTTGGTTGGCGTCGAACATGATCGTCGCGGAGTCCCCTGCGCACTCGCGCAACATGTACGCGCGACGCAAGTCGCGTTCCCTGTCTGCCGAGCCCACCTTCAGTTTGAACGCACTGAAGCCCTTTCCGATGGCACGCTCAGTCAGTTCGCGAACCTTCCGGTCATCGTAGGCCATCCACCCAACGGAGGTGTCGTAACCGGGATAGCCGCGATGCAGGATATCCTGACGCTCCGGCCGGCTCGGCAAATGGGCGCGAAGCAGATCGATGGCCGCTTGCCGCGATAAAACCTCCTCGAGATAAGTCAGGTCCAACAGGTCGACAAGCTGTTCCGGCGTCAGATCGAGCAACAACTTCCAAAGTGGAACGCGTCTGCTCTTCGCCCAAAGGTCAAAACAGGCATTGGTAATGGATGCAAGGGCCAGGTGAACCACTCCCTTGTGAGGACCGAGCCATCGCATGGCTGGATCGTTCGCGAGCTGATTTGAAAGCTTGCCGAAATCAGCCATCAACTCTTCGATCTCTCTGCCGGCCAGGCGTCCGGCGAGCAGTTCAATGGCATCGCATACGAGGCGGTTGCCCTCGCCCAGCGTGAGCGTGATGCCTGTACCCGACAGAGCACCGGCGGCTTCCAGTCGCGTGACTGCCAGGCTGTATTCAGGATTTGTGTGGACCGCATCGCTGCCCGCGCCCGGCGGCAGCGGATACCTCATATCGAATGCGGCAATGTGCTCGATAACACAAGACATGATGGCTCCCCCTTACGAGCGTCTGTAGCCCAGCTCAGCGCCTCCGCTGACAGGGACAATGCAGCCGGTCATAAAACGCGACCGGTGCGAAAGAAGAAATACTGCTACATCAGCCACGACATCGCCCCGCGGAGACGGGCCGAGAAGATGAATGTTGTCCAGAAGCTGCCGACTGCCGGCGGGATTCGATTGCTCTGCGCACCAGCGCTCAAGCATTGGAGTCAGGACGGCGGCGGGACAGATTGCGTTCACACGAATCGAAAAACGGGCGTAGTCTGCAGCCATTGCTTTCGTCAGCGAAATCAACGCCCCTTTACTGGCGACGTAGGCAGCGTGATCTGCCTGGCCAATGAGGCCGACCATGCTGGCGGTGTTCAAAATAGAACCCTTCGAGGCAACCAACGACGAAAACGCAAAGCGGGTGGTCCAGTAAGCCGACTTCACATTGACTCGGAACAGATGATCCCACTCAGCCTCACTCGTTTCGTGGAGCGGAAGCGAAGGAGTGGCTATTCCGGCGTTGTTGTGCACCGCATCAATACGGCCAAAGCGCTTGAGTACCTGAGCGATTGCGGATTCAACCATCGGTCCGTCCGCGACATCAGCTTTAAGCGCCATACATCGTCCGCCGGCTTCAGAGGCAACCTGCTCCGCACCTTCGAGGTTGCGATCGAGAATGGCGACGCATGCGCCTTCGCGCACGTAACCCAATGCGCATTCCGCGCCGATTCCGTCGCCGCCTCCCGTGAGGACGATGATTTTATCTAGGAGCTCAGGCATTCATGCTCTCGCTGTTCTAGGGGATTCTTTGTGATACGGACTAAATTGCGACGGTCCTACACAGACTTTGTGCCAGAACTTTTCGTTCAGGTGCTTAAATCTGAAGAGACGAGGATACAATTCTGGTCCGGCGGCGGTCAAAATATGACAATAAGTGCTTATATATAGCTAAGCTCGGAGACTGCGCCTGAGCACTCAGGAAGAAGACCCGGGGCGGAGTGAGCCTTCATCTGGTAATCGGCAATATCGCATCGACGAATGCGCGATGGCGAACAGGAGCGATAGCCTTTCGGTTAAGAAAGGGAGTCCCGCACGAGTCTGCCGATCTCTTTAAGCAGAGCTCCGCGCTTGCTCTCTGGGCCGGTGCATTGGGTGACGTAAGCCGTGATGATGATGGGCGGCCTGCCGGGGGGCCAGAGAACGGCGATGTTGTTGCTCGTGTCATTACCGTTAGACCCTGTTTTGTCGGCCGCTCGCCAGCCCTGCGGCAAATTTGCGCGCAAGCGATCGAGGCCGGTCAGGTTTGACTCCATCCACTGCGTCAGTTGCTCACGGGAAGCCGGTGAGAGCACATGTCGCAGGAGCACGGATTGCAGATCGTCGGCCATCGCGGTGGGTGAGGTGGTGTCGCGAGGATCGCCGACCAGCGCTTCGTTCAGCGACGTCTCCGTCCGGTCGAGCCGCGTGACCGCATCGCCTATGGAGCGGGAAAAGTTGGTGATGCCTGCCGGGCCGCCAACCCTTTCGAGTAGAAGGTTCGCCGCGGTGTTGTCGCTGCGGGTAAGAGCTGCGTGGCAAAGTTCGCCGATGGTCATGGTGCCGCCGGCATGCGGTTCAGTCAGCGGAGAATTGAACAGCAGCGGTTTCAGCGGTATTGAAATGATGGCGTTTAAGGTTTCCTGATGGCGATCGACGCGCTGCAGGATTGCAGACGCGAGAAGTAATTTGAAGGTGCTGCACATGGGAAACCGCTCATCTGCGCGATACCCGGTGCCTTCGCCGGTGGCGATGTCCCGTACGGCGATGCCGAGGCGGCCACCGTTCGCTCGTTCAAGCGTTGCAAAAGCCGCAGGTAACTCACTGAAGCCCTTCGCTGTGGCGTGGAGAAATTCGGGTAAGGCGAGAGTGCTCATCGCGATGAAGCTTCGGCGGCTAAACATATATCCAGCAAAACACGAGAGCGCGAGTGGACCGGTGCTTATTCTGGTTCCGGGATCGAGAATCATGGGCATCTCGATTGCAGACTCAATGCGGTTATAGTCTTAGTGAATTCTATGAGATCTTTGCTGGTTCGCCTTTTTAGTGTTCTCCTCCTGGTACAACCCGCCTTTGCGCAAGAGGTCAGCTTCCATATCACGCCGTTGCGTCCTGTGCCGGAGTTGCGGGCAGAGGCGCTCAAGGCTCAGCCGCCACGCGAGCAGGGAAACTTCCGTAAGCCTGAGCTGGTGGAATTGGTCAAACTCGATCCCACCATCAAGCTCGACATCCGCTACGCCACCACTAACAATCTTCTGGGGACTCCCGTGTACACCCAGGCGCGGGCCTTCCTTCACGGGCCAGCGGCAGAAGCGGTGCTCCGCGCCCATCGCGAGCTCAAGGCCCGTGGATACGGCCTGATCGTCCACGATGGCTACCGTCCCTGGTACGTTACGAAAATTTTCTGGGAGGCGACGCCCGATGATAAGAAGATTTTCGTCGCCGATCCGGCCAAGGGCTCCAAACACAACCGCGGATGCGCGGTGGACCTGTCTCTATACGATCTGACAACCGGCAAGGAAGTGAAGATGCCGAGCGGTTACGACGAGATGACTGATCGCGCTTATTCCGACTACGCCGGTGGTACAGCCGAGGAGCGTGCTCTCCGCGCCCTGCTACGTCAAGCCATGGAAAGTCAAGGTTTCACGGTCAACCCCACCGAGTGGTGGCACTTCGACTACAAGGATTGGCAAGAGTACTCGATCATGAACATAAGATTCGAAGACCTTCGACCATAGAGATCTACATCGCCGCTCATCGCTCAGCTGCGCTGACTGTGGGTGGCAACCGCCACGGGCCTGCCAACCGCACACACTCCGGCGCCGGCACCTGTACGAGCAGTGGCTTCCGCGTTGGATCGAGCCAGGTGAGCAGCGTCTCCAGTTCGCTCTGTGGCATAGCGGTGCATCCTGCTGTGCCTTGGCTGGAGCCTCCCCAAATGTGGAGGAAAACGCACGATCCGCCGCCCGGCACGGGAGGATTGGAGTGCGTGACGATGCCATTGTGGCCTACGACGATCCCCCAGCGATACGCTTCGCCGACGCTGCGCATGTGTTCTGAGCTATTCCAGTCGGGAGCAATAGTGGAACCGTCAACGATGCGGTTATAGTATTTCGAGCCGACATCGTCCACGCATTCTATCGACGGGGTCAGGCTCAAATAAGGCATCTTTAATCCCCGCAGAGGCTGGGATGCGTCGCCAAACGCGGTGCCCAGCGCGAAGACGCCAGCGGGTGCCCTGCCATCCCCTTCTTTCTTTACTGGGTCGGAAGCGCGACGAACTCCCGGGTTATCGGTAGCGATAGCGCCGATGCCCCATCCCATGCCATTCTTACCGACCACGATGGAGATCGGCTTGCCCACAACCCGCCAAGCTTGGTGCGGGGTCCCGCGCTCGTATAGCTGCAGCTGTCCTTCGACCACGTTCCAGTCTGATGTGGTGACCACGATCATCTGCGTTGAATGCGCGAAAGCATCGGGCTCAACGCCGGTAGCCTTTGCCGAGACAGCCAGACCGGCTGCGCCCAGGAATAGGCTGATGAGAAAGTACATCGGTTTCATCGAATGCAGTGTAAGCCAAAGGGGGCCAAAAGCACCCATCTGTGAACGGATTCAGTTCCTGTAAGCCGTCACATCGGAAACGTACTTGCCTCGGTTCACGCGAAAGGGCCCGTTAGCGAATACGGTGGCGATACACTTCGGGTCAAACAAACGCGGTCACGATCGCGCCGCAAACATCGCCACAAACTTGCGTGATGCAAAATAGATTTGAACAACTTATTCTTAAGGTCTTGCGAATGGTCGGGGAGAGAGGATTCGAACGTATCAACTACCATTCCCTTCCTGACGCATTTCGTGCATGTCTATGTTTCTTCAAGGCCGCCTGTACGCCAAATGGCGGCATGTTTCATTCTGTTTGGCTCTCATGTGTACTCCCGGTGACCTCGGGTCCGAAAACCCAGCCCTGAAAGTGGCGCTGTTTTCTCCCAGAAGAACGCGGCTGTTTGGCGCGCTGGCGGTCCCGGCTTGGGGGTGGTGCGTGGGGCGAGGTGCGGCGCGCACAGCGACCAAACGTGGCGCAGTACGCGGCGGCGTATGCTGGCTCCTATGCCGATGCTCATCTACAAGCCTCACCGCGCAGATTCAAAGGGGTTCGTGAGGTTCTGGAGTAACCAATACTGGTACGGTGACGATACTCCCTATGAGCAGGACATCGGGTTCGAACTGACCGAGAAGCGGATTCAAGATCTGTTCGAATGGAAAAATGGAACGCCTCTGTCAAAGCTGAAACAAGCGTCTCTTTATCGGAACTTCGTGGAGCGAAGAGCAGAACTCGATCCGCTACGAAAGGACGAGAAACCCCGAGGTCCTCTTGGCCGATTTCGCCAAAGGCGGCGCTATCTGCGAATTTCTGGCTTCACTGCTGGCAGCCCGGGCGCTTCCCCATTTACGACCAGCACGTGCATCGAGCGATGGCTTTCCTTCAAACCGGTGAACGCGAAGATTCCGGCTTATGATCCTCAGAAAATCGAGTCGTACTGCCGCAGGTATTTGCCCTTTCATGTGACGTTCGAAGGCATCGAATCCCGATCGGTCGATAAGGCTTTGTGGGCGTTTGGCAAGTTTCTTAAAGAATCTAGATTCCCGACGGGCCCGTTGAACGGAAATGAATCTACAGCTTAGTCCGTCGAGATTCATTGGGCGCGTGATGTAGGGCGTTTCCCGCTCCGCATTTGGGGCAGCGGATATTTGTGCCCTCGACGCGCAGAGGCTCCGCAGGCGAGATCTTATAGCCGCATGCGGGGCATGGGTGGGGCAGATCGAAGGTCGTTGGATCAACGCGGCGGCAAGGCGCATGGGTGCGATTGTAGCGGGCGATTGGTCTGCGAATGATCCACCGTGGACGATTGAGGAATCGATGCGGGGCCGAACTTACCGATAACGCCTGCCGGCTCAGACGGTCGACGCAACACTTGCTTGCAGTCTACTTGCCGGAGTCTGGAAGCCCAAGGTCTTTCTGGGACGTCGATTCAAGCACAGCGTGACCTGGTCGAGCTGCGCCTGTGAGATGGGGGCCAGGTCGGTTCCTCGGGGGAAGTATTGTCTCAACAGGAGATTGGTGTTTTCATTGGTGCCGCGCTGCCACGGACTCTGCGGGTCGCTAAAGTACACTTTCACATTAGTGGCCACCGTAAACTCCTTGTGCGTGGCCATCTCCAATCCGCGGTCCCACGTCAGCGAGCGCCGCAGGCTTGCCGGGAGTTTACGAACATGCCGGCTCAAGGCTCGAACGACAGCTTCGGTGTCTTTGCCCGGCACCTTGACCAGCATGGCGAAGCGCGAATGACGCTCTACTAAAGTCGCGATGTAACTGTTCTTTGCCCCGCTCAGCAGATCGCCTTCCCAGTGCCCGGGAACCGCTCGATCTTCCGCTTCCGCAGGCCTTTCGCGGATCGAGAGGGCGTCGACGATTTGACCCCGCGACTGTCCGCTGACCGTTGCATGTCGTGAGCGGCGCATACAGCGCTTGGTCCGCAGATGCTCCATCAACTCTTTTTTCAGCACGCCCCGCGCCTGGATAAACAGGCTGCAGTAAATGGTCTCGTGGGATACGCGCATGCTCTTGTCGTCGGGATGCTGCGTCTTCAGCCATCCGGAAATATGCTCCGGCGACCAGTCCAACACCAGCTTACCCGCAACCATCTCCCGCAACTTGCGGTTCCCGGCTAGAAGACACCTCTTCGCCCGCAATGCGGATTTCCAGGCCTGCTTATCCGCATCGAGGGCACGATAGGCCCAACAGCCACCGTGGCGTGTCACCTCTCGACTCACCGTTGACGCCGCCCGATCAAGGCCGCTGGCTGTCGCACGGATCGATGAGCCGGAAGCGATTCCTCGCTAGCGGCTGGAGCAATCCCTCCGCTAGCCAACAACACACAGCGAATGCAGTTATGGGGCTTGCTACAGGCACGCCCAATCTCATGCAACGACTCCCCCGCCTTCCATCGCCTCCAGACATCAGCTCTCAGCGCAGCAGATAGTCTCGACTGCTTCCGCTTCGCTCATAAACACCATCCTTCAATAAAAAAGCTTCTACTAGATGGTGTTGCCTCAACCTATCGAATGCACCCGACTTTACAGGCACTACGGAAGATCACTTCCGTTTTGCCGGTCATCCGGGAGTGACGGTAATTTCCTACAAGCAAACCGATCGTTACCCATCGGTCTCGGTGAGTGCACTTTGGTCAGTAGCGCGTTTGGGCTTCGGTGAGGTACCCACGCGGAATCCCTCCATCTTTAAAGCTATAAGTGTCACGGGGGGCGAAGGGGGCGGCGCTCGACCGTCGGTGTCACACAATAGGCGAGTTGGCCGCGAGGTGGGAAGTCCGATTGTGGGGCATGTGGCCGTCGACCACAGTGGCAGAACTGGTATTCAAGGCGTGCGGGGCTGTGATAGACGCCAGCAGCTAATTGGGATGGCGGTCTTTCTCGGACCTTTTCCCTGGCCGATGACCATCTCCTGCAACGTCCGGGGGACACGGATGCCGTGGCGTTTCAAATCAGCACGAATCTGGAGTAGCCGAATGTTGATTCGTATTTCGTCCGGAACGGACAGAGCCAGACTAGGCTGTAATCCAAGGACGCTTGATGCGCGATCTGCGCGTACTTGACTAATCGCCGCTGACGTTGTTTATCGAAGATTTCATTCGCTTCGCGAAGAAAAGACAAAGCTACATCGAGTTCGGCGATGATTCTCTGTATTTCGGTTTCGATCTCCTCGCTTTGCAATTT
>Ga0206838_10289_pt1 | contig 11774 bp, 8 predicted proteins | sample Alteio_BWOrgCont_26_FD_152879 | JGI IMG/M metagenome (GOLD analysis project Ga0206838, IMG submission 152879) | Enriched cells from forest soil in Barre Woods Harvard Forest LTER site, Petersham, Massachusetts, United States -... | ecosystem: Environmental > Terrestrial > Soil > Temperate forest >...
TTGCTACGGGTTTGGCTCTGCTTAGAAATCCCGGCTTCTCTGAGATCGCCCAGATGTCGGTACGTCCTTGATGGGCGTTCGCAAAAAGAAAGTAGCGACCGTCTGGCGTCCACCTGCCGTATGCGACATCAAACAGGTCTTTGGGCACCGTTGTCAGCCGATGCAAATCGTTTCCGTCTGATCCGATTTCCCATAACGAACCGTTGTATTCCGGATCCGCTACCATCGCGCGGATTTTCTTTCCATCGGGCGACACTGTCGGCCAGAAACCCCAGCCGGAAAGATCGGCGAGTTTATGGGCGTTTGATCCGTCTCGGTCCGCGATGTTGATCGTGGCGCCGTCGGTATAAACGATCTGCTTTCCGTCGGGAGTGAAGGCCGCGCTCTGGCTTTCGAGATCTCCTATGCGGCGCGGATCGCCGCCGGGCAGAGGCTGAAACCAAAGAGGATGGCGACCGAACGGGCCCTCAGTCACGAGCAGGCCGGAAAAGTCTGGTGCTATGGTGGCCCGGAAGGGCGCCGGAATCTGCGTGGGTACAGGAGCAACGGGTCCTCCGGATGCGGCGACCTGAGCGAGACGAAAGTTGCCTGCATACTTCTCAGTGAAATAGACACGCGCCCCGTCTGAGTCGATCGACGAGAACTCATCTTTTACTTCGCCGTCGTCAGTGAGTTGCGTGACGGACTCAACCTGGGGAACTGCCCGCGGAATACTCCACCAAAAATAGACGAGTGCCGCAAGTATCGCCACGGCAACTGCACCGCCAACCAACCACAGCCGACGGGAAATCGTGGCCCGATCGGCGGTAACCGTCGGCGACCCGCTTGAATCCGAGAGCGCATCTAGCGCGAAGGCGAGATCTGACGCCGAGTGAAAGCGCTGTTCGGGATTCTTCTCCAGGCAGCGATTGACAACTCGCTGCAGGGCCGGCGGGATATTCGCGCCGGTTTGCGAAATCGCGGGCGGTTCGTCGTTGAGGATAGCGGTCATCGTCTCGGCAGACGTCGACCGCTGGAAGGCGCGCCGGCCTGTGAGCATCTCGTAGAGGATGGCTCCGAAGGCGAAGATGTCGGTGCGTTGATCGACGGGCTGGGCGCGCACCTGCTCCGGAGACATGTAACCGGCTGTGCCCATGACCATGCCGGGATCGGTACCGGCGGTTAGAGTTGGCGCGTTGCCGTCGGATTGCTGCTGAACCTGCTTCAGCTTTGCAAGACCGAAGTCGAGGATCTTGACGCGGCCGTCTCTTGTGACGAACAGGTTTTCGGGCTTGAGATCGCGATGAACGATGCCGTGTTCATGTGCTGCGGCCAATCCGTGGGCGATCTGGATGCCGTAGTCGATGGCCTTACGAACCGGGATCGGGCCGCGCTGCAGCGCGTGGCGGAGTGATTCGCCGGTGAGCAGCTCAGAGACAAGGTAAGGCGTGCCGTCAAAAGCTCCGAACTGGTGGACGGCGAGAATGTTGGGATGGTTGAGAGCCGCGGCGGCCTGCGCTTCCTGCTCGAAGCGATGGAGCCGGTCGGGATCCCGCGAAACAAAAGACGGCAGAACCTTGATCGCTACTTCGCGCTTCAGCGCCGGGTCGCGGGCGCGGTACACTTCGCCCATTCCGCCTGCGCCCAGCAGGCCGAGCACTTCATAGCCATCCAGTTTCGAGCCTGCGGCGAGCGGCATGGTGATGCGGATTATATTCCCCACGCGAAGCTTCATCACGAAGTCTTGATTCGTAATGCGGCCATTCAGGCGATTTAGCAATTACTCCGAGTGACTAGCCACGCCCCGACGCAATAGTGAGGTCACTGAAAGTCGGCAATCCGGAAGTTACGCGCGTTCTTTCCGGATGCCGCTAAACGTCCGGAATTATGTGCGCACTCAGATCGTCATCGAGTCGGCGACAAAAAGGTTCTTTACATGGACACGAGTTGCTGTCCGCCATCGATGTCATAGGTTGCGCCGGTGAGCGCGGTGTTGGTCATTATGTGTATCGCAAGCGCAGCCACATCAGCCGGCTCAACGACGCGCCGGATGGGAAGTTTCGTACGCAGCTGATTGCGGCGATCTTCGATTTTCTCTCCGAGTAGCCGCTCCGACAAAGGTGTGTCTACGAAACCAGCAGCAATGACGTTGACGCGAACGGGCGCGAGCTCAAGGGCAAGGGTTCTTGTCATGGCCGGAAGAGCAGCCGTCAGCGCCGAGATGAGGACTAATCCCGTTGCCGTGGACCGGCCGCCCGTGCCGCCTATGAAAAGAAGTGTTCCGCCTTGCCTGACTTTGTTTCGAGCGCTCCGTGAAACCTGGATTGGCAGTAATAGGTGGGCCTCTATGTCCCTTCTTGCACTTTCTATATCAAACTCTGCCAGGGGAGCATAGTAAGGTCCGGGCCCAGTAACCAGCACATGGTCTACCATAGGCAGATCATCGAAAAACTTCTCTAGTAGCTTGAAGTTCAAAGCATCGAACGAGGCAGTGCTCAATGCGTCGATCTCTTTTGCAGCACGCTCGCGCTGCTCAGGATTTCGCGCCGTGAGAATCACCTTAGCGCCCTGAGTATGTGCTCGTCGGGCAGTTTCCAAACCGATTCCCGCGCTACCTCCGATGACAACAACGCTTTGGCCACTCAGCGTCGATTCAAACTGATTATGTGATGCGGTTACGTAACTCATCACTATTCCTGGCCCGTTCGTCACTGTGGGCGCGTCTTTCTTTCCCTTCGTCTTGATAACCAGCACAGTAGCACCCTCGAGACGTCCGACTCAAATGCAATTTGTGACCAATGATCCCGGGAACCATGGTGATTTGGCTCGTAGCCTTGTGCCACTGCGTCTGAAACAGTTGAACGGATGGTCGGCAATACGGACATTTGGACCCGCCCCCCCCGAAACTTCTGCGTTGCCGGTCACTCTCCCGCAACCACGAATCATGAGATTCCACGGTGGGAAGGCCCGCCAATGGGAAGGAATCCTCGTCAGGCGAGCGGATAATATGTTCGAGGAGTTTCCGGATGCGCACGACACTTGTATGCTGCCTCCTGCTCAATCTAGCTGTCATCTTGGCTAGTGGTGCCTTGTTGCAGTGGTTTCCGTCTCAACAGGGATTCACGGTGACGACCCCGCATGCGACGCATTTCATCAGCGGGGACATCTTCCTCAGCGCAGCGTTGCTATGCCTCGTGGACAGCGCCCTTGGGATCTATCTGGCTTGGTCTCTTTTGCACCCGCGTTGATATGCGTTCCGGGCGTGTTGTCGGCTATACGGACACTTCAACTCGAAACTTCGCTATTGCCGGTAACTCGGGCTCAATCCGCCTGGCAAGTTACCGCAAATCCCGTTTTTGAGGAACTACTCGCGAGAGCCGGGGTCTCCAGCTACGTCACCAAAACTCGCCTCTCCGTCGACCTCATCCCAGCGCTTCACGAAGTGATGTTGGACACACGTTTATATCCGGATCGCTACCGAAGTAGGCTGGGAAACAAGTCCAAGTGGCATACCTTATTCAACTGCACGGAGGAAATCCTCGCCTAGGCTGAAAGAAACGCGAGCGTGGATCGTGGTACCGTGCTGGGGTCGCGACTCGACGGAAAATGTTCCGTTCAGCATTTTCAGTCGCTCCGCCATGCTGACGAGGCCAAGCCCCCGGCTTGTCTTTGCGGCTTCAGTATCGAAACCCAGGCCAGAATCGCTGACCGTGAGCTGAATCTCACCCGACGTTCCCCACAATCGCACCTCGAAGTGGCGAACGCCACTGTGTTTGGCGGCATTGCGGAGAGCTTCTTGCAGAACTCGGAAGAAGCAAAGAGAAATGTCCGGCGGCAAAGGGGTAGGCAGATCGTCGCTTCGGAAATTAATTTCCACTTTCTGCTGCGTTTCGAATTCCTGACAGAAGCTTTTCGTAGCCACAGCAAGACCAAGAAATTGCAGTTTGGATGAATGCAACTCATGCGACAAGGCCTGGATATCGTCCGCTATCTGGGCAGTCTGCTTCTGGAGTTCGGCGATACGCCCGCGGGCTTCGAAAGGGTTTTCCTGGAGTTGTTGTAACCCGCTGGACAGCATCGCGAGGCGTTGACCGATGTCGTCGTGAAGCTCTCTGCTGATCCGAATACGTTCCCGCTCCTGTGCCTCAATCAACCTGCGGCTCACGCCTGCGAGTGCCAATTCAGATAGTTTGCGGTCCGTGATGTCCTCCACAAAGGCAAAAACGAGCGGAGACTCTCCATCCCCGTCTCTCCATAGGGACACGTTCAGACGTCCCCAAAACTGAACCCCATCTTTTCTCACATAGCGCTTTTCCAGCGAGTACCGGTCGATGGCACCCGCACTAAGCTGTTGAAAGAGAGCCCAGTCGTCTTCGGAATCTTCGGGATTGGCGAAGTCGCAACAGTTCATGCCGCACAGCTCGTCCTCCCGGTATCCGAGCATGGAGCAAAGCGCTGGGTTGGCAAGCAGGAGTTTGCCTTCGAGATCTTCCACTGCGATTCCCAATGACGCTTGCGCAAACAGGTAGTGAAAAAGCTGTTTACCGGGTGCTGACAACATTTGCGAGGACATGATGATTCCAGAGCATACACGTTTATAGACGAACACCTGAGACTTTCCCGCCTCAAGAGTGGCGTGCTTTTGATGCCCGGAGAGCGAAGAGTGACCCGGAAGGCAGTCTTAGCCGCGCGCGGTGAACACACTGGTAGGGCGCCTGCAAAGTCGGGTTTTCGGTAAGTTCAATTCTCGACGACAAGAGGTCAGTGCACGCATTATCAGAGGTCGCCCTGTTTCGGAATGCGCTTTGTGGCCGGCGCAAGTTGCAGGGGCTTTGCCCCCGCACTCCCAGGATTTTGCGCTTGGTGCCTCTCCCGTCAGATAACTACGCGCTAGCTCCCGCAGCGTCCCCAGTCCGTGCTCTCCGTGGTAGACCGCGCAGCATTCCACTCCGCAACAGCTTGGCCAGCTTCCGTGCGTCCACCTTGTCGCTCTTGCTGCCTTCTTTCAGTAAGGCGTTGCGACGTGGATTGCAGACCACTAACTCCGCGACATGAGGCTTGAGCACGTCGTAGAGCCAGGCAGCCCAGGTCCCTTCTTCCACGGTCACATGCAACTCTCCTCTCAACCCTTGCAGGAAATCGAGTAAAGTGCTGGCTTTGGTTTCGACGATCGAACAGCTGTTCTGAACGAAACCGGCATCAACGGAGAAATCAGCGGGATTCTTGACCTGGCCACACTTGGCCCTGAGGCGCTGCGGTCGACGCTGGAGCAGAACATGGGACTGACCCTGGTTCGGGCGCGGCGCAAGGTCGAGCGCATAACCTTTGAGCCGTGATTGCCTCTCTGTTTCTCGGTAACCTGCGAAAGTAGGGTGTAGTTGGTGGTTGGTGGCCTACTCTTCCCTAATCGGATTAGGTCCGAGTCCCCGTTTTTAGGATGTGGTCTCGCCGCGGGGAAAAGGAGGAGCTAACGAGTCCCGGAAATGGCGGCACTGCCCCACAATGACCAGCTCACGAGAGTAACAAGCCACGCACCGTCGCGCTTCTGTAGTATCCACAGGTGACTTCCGAGGGCTTGCCTGGGGGTGGAGTCTTCCGCCGAGGAAAACGTAGTTCTATAGCTTGCGGTTAAGTAAGCAATCTCGTTTGAACCTCGAATCCGACGATCGGAAATCTCAACGCCGTGAATTCTCGTAATCCCGTGCGCCAACTGCGCCGAAACCGCCACGCGTCCGAGCACAGGCTGCGCGTCAGGCGGCCACAACTCGATGTCATCAGCGCACAACGCCAGCAAGCTTTGATCTTCTCCAGCGACTTCGAACTCGATCCAGCTTGAATGGATCTGTTCGATCTCTTCGACGGCATCTTCCGTGAGTTTGTCCATACACCGCACATGGATAGCAAATGCGCACACCGCACCGCAAGCCCACACGCAAAACTCACGGCCGCGCGGAGCCTGAGTCGGCCTTGAATTCAACACGTGCAGAGACTAGATTCTGGGCGAGTCATGGCCCTTCCGGACATAACCCCGATTCTGAGTTTCGGCCGCGGTAGGGACGATCATTGCTGAAGGCCACTGTGCAACGCTCCTGATGACGCTGAACCAACTGACCCTGCATCGTTTATCTTGGCTTAGACAGGGATTCGCCATGATTGGAGCGCGTCGCACCTGGCTGGTGTGGGCGATATGTGCTTGAAAGTGGTTCTTGATCCCATTACCGGGACAGAGGTATGCATCCGAATCAATCGAAGCTCGAAAGTCGGGTTCATCGCGCTGCGGAAGCGGCTTTGTCTCGTCGACAGTACGTCAGCGCAGTCGACGTGCTCTGTGGAATGGGCCTATTGGCGCCTGCGCAGGTAGACTCCTGGCGGAAAGGGCGAGTCGATTTCCTGGAACGGGTGATTCAAGGGAATCTCAAGAAGATTTCCTCGTCCATGGCGATATTTCGCCGCTGGGCAAGGGAGAAGGGACTCAAACCGAGCGAGACCCAATACATGCGCCATTCTCGGACCGGAACTGTGGTTTTGCAATTTTCCAAGAGTGGAGACGCGGGGATTGAGAAGAGCTACCGCACGCATTTTGTATCGCCGGAGCTCTCCCAAAAGAAAGAGCAGCGCCTTCAAGAGAAGCTCAACCAGTCTTCAAAGCCCGTTGTGTTCCAGAACTTGCGGGAGGCCCATTGTTCGGAGTGCGGCGCGGAGATTGAGCAGGGTTCTTTTCTTTCTATGGAACTGGAGCAGCCTCTCTGCCTACAGTGTGCGCGTCTCGACGATCTCGAGTTTCTTCCTTCGGGCGACGCTGCATTGACGCGGCGCGCTTCTAAGTACAGTGCAAGAGTCGCCGTAGTCGTTCGCTTCAGCCGATCACGGGGGCGTTACGAGAGGAAGGGCATCCTCGTCGAAACGTCCGGCCTCGAGAAGGCTGAGCGAGAATGCATGGAGGACGCCGACGAACGCGCCGTGGCGCGAGCACGTGGAGCCGAGCGGCGACGAAAACAGGATGTCGAATTGGCCGCTCAAATGATCAAGCAGGTTGCGATGTTGTTCCCCGGATGTCCGGCAAGCGAGGTTGCGGACATCGCCGAGCACACCGCCCGAAGGGGAAGCGGCCGGGTGGGTCGCACAGAAGCTGGCAGGAATCTCGAGGAAAGTGCCCTGACTTTAGCGGTTGTTGCTGCAATTCGCCACAAACACACCCGGTATGACGAGTTATTGGCTAGTGGAGTGGATCGCGTTACCGCCCGCCAACGGATTGCAGTCATGGTCGAAGAGATTCTGGCGAGGTGGCGAATACGGGATTGCGGTAAGAACACGCATTGAAGGGCCGGTCCAGGCGAATTTACCGAAAAGGTGGGTGGATTCGATAGGTCGCTGCAACACCATCTAGTAGAAGTTCTTCTATTGAGGGATGGTGTTTTATGAGTGAAGTAAACAGTCGAGACTATCTGCTGGGCAGAGAGCTGATGTCTGGAGGCGATGGAAGGCGGGGGAGTCGTTGCATGAGATTGGGCGTGCCTACGGCAAGCCGCATAACTGCATTCGCTGTGTGTTGTTGTTGTCGCGCGGAGGGATTGCTCCAGCCGCTCGCCAGCGCTCTGGCATAGCGCTCAGCTTGGCGGAGCGAGAGGACATTTCGCGAGGGATCGCTTCCGGCTCATCGATCCGCACGATAGCCAGCGGCCTCGGTCGGGCGGCGTCGACAGTGAGCCGGGAGGTGACGCGCCATGGCGGCCGTGCGACCTATCGCGCCCACGATGCGGATAGGCTAGCCTGGAAATCCGGGTTGCGACCGAAGAGGTGTCTTCTTGTCGGAAAGCGCAAGTTGCGGAACATGGTCGCGAGTAAACTGGTGATGGACTGGTCGCCGGAGCAGATTTCCGGATGGCTCAAGACGCAGTATCCCGATGACGAGAGCATGCGCGTGTCCCACGAGACCATTTACCGAAGCCTGTTCATCCAGGCGCGGGGCGTTCTGAAACAAGAGCTGATGGAGCACCTGCGGAGCAAGCGGCGCATGCGCCGCTCGCTCCATGCAACGGTCAGCGGACAGTCCCGCGGCCAGATCGTCGATGCCGTCTCGATCCGTGAAAGGCCCGCGGAAGTGGAAGACCGAGCGGTTCCTGGGCATTGGGAAGGTGATCTGCTGAGCGGCGCAAAGAACAGTTACATCGCGACTTTAGTGGAGCGTCATTCACGCTTTGCCATGCTGGTCAAGGTGCCGGGCAAAGACACCGAAGCGGTCGTTCAAGCCTTGAGCCGGCATGTTCGTAAACTCCCGGCGACCCTGCGGCGTTCGCTGACGTGGGATCGCGGGTTAGAGATGGCCAGGCACAAGGAGTTTACAGTGGCCACCGAGGTGAAAGTGTACTTCTGCGATCCGCAGAGTCCCTGGCAGCGCGGCACCAATGAAAATACCAATCTACTATTGCGACAATACTTCCCCCGAGGAACCGACCTTGCCCCTATCTCGCAAGCGCAGCTCGACCAGGTCGCGCTGCGCTTGAATCAACGTCCCAGAAAAACCTTGGGTTTCCAAACTCCTGCAGCTAGACTCCAAGCAAGTGTTGCGTCGACCGTCTGAGCCGGCACGGATTTCAAGTAACTTCGTCGCTGAATTGCGTCGAGGTTGGCGAACTTACCTGAAGCGTGACTTCATGGCAGTAGGGAGAGATCTCGCGCTGGCAGTGGGCTTCGTAGCCCCATCGTCGGTTGCGGGTTAGGCGGCGTTACTGGCGCTTGACAAGTCGGAGCCCGGTGTCACGTGAAGTCGTTTGCGGGACGCCTCGCCGCGAATTCTACCCGAGCCGATGTCGGAGAGTATGACGTCGGTATTCATTCCCCTTTTCTTGCGGTCCTGGGTAGGATCGGGAATAATGGCTCCTGCCTTGCCCGCGCGAATAGGCAGTGAATTTGCCGGGCGCAGATGGGGATCGATGACAAAGGAACAGCGCAGACTGGATGAAGCCCGCACGAGGGAAAAGTCGTGGAAGAGGTGGGGTCCCTATCTGAGTGAACGGCAATGGGGGACCGTGCGTGAAGACTATAGCGAGGACGGGAATGCCTGGAACTACTTCACTCACGATCAGGCGAGGTCGCGGGCCTATCGCTGGGGTGAGGACGGTTTGGCGGGCATTTCCGACGATCACCAGGTTCTTTGTTTTGCATTGGCTCTCTGGAACGGCGAAGATCCGATACTGAAGGAGAGGCTCTTTGGGCTGACAAACAGCGAAGGCAATCACGGCGAAGACGTCAAGGAGTACTACTTCTATCTGGACAGCACGCCAACACATTCGTACATGAAGTATCTCTATAAGTATCCGCAGGCGGCATATCCGTATGTGGACCTCATCGAGACGAACCGTCATCGCGGCCGCCAGGCGCTGGAGTATGAGTTGCTGGATACTGGTGTCTTCGATGAGGACCGCTACTTCGATGTTTTTGTTGAATACGCCAAGGCCGGACCGGATGACCTAGCCATAAAAATCAGCGTTGCCAATCGGGGACCTGAAGCTGCCACGCTGCATCTTTTGCCGACACTCTGGTTCCGCAACACGTGGTCGTGGGTGGATGGCGGCGTCAAACCCATACTGGCAGGACGGCAGATGGAAGGCGTCAGCGTAATCTCGGCTCATCATAGTGAACCGGTCTCTCATGAAAACTTCCCCGATTACAAGCTCTACTGCGAGGGAGACGTGCCTCTGCTGTTTACCGAGAATGAGACCAACAAAGCGAAACTTTTCGGAGAACAGAACGCTTCTGCTTACGTCAAGGATGGCATCAACGATTTGGTGGTGAGCGGTAATGCGGAGGCGGTGAACCCGGCCAAGCTGGGAACTAAGGCGGCTCCGCATTACCTACTGAACATCAGTCCGGGGGAAACCCGGGTTGTACGCCTGCGTTTGACGCGGCCCATTGAGGGTGCGCCGGAAAGCCCCTTCAAGGATTTCGATGAGCTCTTCGCAGCTCGACTGAAAGAGGCGGACGAATTCTACGACTCCGTCACGCCGGCCGCGGTCAAAGCCGACCCGGATCGCGCCATGGTAATGCGACAGGCGCTGGCCGGCTTGCTCTGGAGCAAGCAGTATTTCTACTACGACCTCAACAGGTGGTTGAAGGAACATAATGTTGGGCCATGGTCGTCGCCCGAGGCGCGCAAGAGGGTGCGCAACAGCGAGTGGTTCCACATGGACAATGACGACATCATCTCGATGCCGGACAAGTGGGAGTATCCGTGGTATGCGTCGTGGGACCTGGCGTTTCACATGCTGGCATTCCAGCAGGTCGACTCGGATTTTGCGAAGTCGCAACTCGATCTGATACTCCGCAACGATTATCTACACCCCAACGGGCAAATGCCGGCCTATGAGTGGAATTTCGGCGACGTCAATCCGCCGGTGCATGCATATGCCACCATGCAGATCTATCTGACCGACAAGGAGCGAAACAACGGGAAGGGAGATCTTGAGTTTCTTGTCTACGCATTCTCCAAATTGTTGATCAACTTCACCTGGTGGCTTAACCGCAAGGACCGTTCGGGAAACAACGTATTCGAGGGCGGCTTCCTGGGTCTGGACAACATTGGTGTGTTCGACCGCAGCTCGCCGCTGCCTACCGGCGGGTACCTGGAGCAGGCTGACGGGACGGCATGGATGGTGTTCTTCAGCCAGCAGATGCTGCGTATCGCGGTGGAACTGGCGATGCATTACCCGGCCTTTGAGGAATTCGTCGTCAAATTTTTCGAGCACACCATGTGGATTGCCGGGGCGATGGACCGCATGGGCGAACATCACGACAAGATGTGGGACGAAGAGGATGGTTTCTTCTACGACGTGCTTCGTCTGCCCAATGGTCAGGCTTTCCGTTTGAAGGTGCGATCTATGGTCGGCCTTTTGCCACTGGCTGCGGTCGCGATCTTCGATGGAGACTTAGCTGAAACAATGCCGATGGCCGCGAAGCGCATGCGGGAGTTTATGGAGCGCCATCCCGAACTCCAAGCGAACCTTCACATGCCAGAGACGCGGGGTCTGGCGGGCAGACGCATGCTGGCCACCGTCAATGAAGAGAAACTACGCCGCATCCTCGCGAAAATGCTGGACGAGAACGAATTCCTAGGCCCTCACGGCATCCGCGCGCTGTCACGCTACCACCTGGACCACCCCTTCGTTTTTGGTCTTAGCGGCCAGGAGTATCGCGTCGCCTATCTGCCGGGCGACTCCGACAGCGGAATGTTCGGCGGGAACTCCAACTGGAGGGGACCGGTTTGGATGCCGGTCAACTTTTTGCTCTACCTCTCCCTCATGCGGCTGGGCGCTTATTACGGCGACTCCTTCAAGGTGGAATGCCCGACCGGTTCGGGGAACCAGCTGACTTTGTTCGAGGTAGCGCAGGTGCTGGCAGAACGCATCATCACCACATTTACCCGGGACAGCTCGGGGCGCAGACCGGTGTTTGGCGGCACCGAGAAGTTCCAGACGGACCCGCATTGGCGAGAAAACATCCTTTTCTACGAGTATTTCCATGGCGATAATGGTGCCGGCATCGGAGCCAGCCACCAGACCGGATGGACGGGCTGCATCGCGCGGATCATTCAGGCAAACGGAGCTTTCACCGCCGACATGCTTGGCGAGGGGCATCTCGAGAAGCTTGCGATCAGCATGGGCCGGGCCACTTCAGACAACCGATGATTGTCCCCTTTTGATATCCAGGCAGCTGGGGTTTCTGCGCAGAGGACGTCGTGCTGATTCGATCCTTACCGTTGCTCAACTTCTTATTGCGCTGGTGATGTTAATCGAGGG
>Ga0206838_10031_pt2 | contig 11759 bp, 10 predicted proteins | sample Alteio_BWOrgCont_26_FD_152879 | JGI IMG/M metagenome (GOLD analysis project Ga0206838, IMG submission 152879) | Enriched cells from forest soil in Barre Woods Harvard Forest LTER site, Petersham, Massachusetts, United States -... | ecosystem: Environmental > Terrestrial > Soil > Temperate forest >...
TCTCCAACGGTTGGAGTTGGTTTAGGAAAGGGTGAATACTCCAAGGCGGCTCGAGTCAGCCTCAGGGCGTGCTCAGGCGAAGCAGGGCTCACAGTTCTCCGTGACTGTTCTTGCTCACTGTTCTTGCGAAAGAGGGGTCAATTGGGTAAGCCAGAGGCTCAGCCCGATGTTGTATGCAACTAGTCGCTTTAGGTGTGTGGCACGCCTTCTACAGTGGAAATAAAAAAATTAGCTCTGCTTTAGGATATATAAGGAACTATGGTGCCAAGCAATTGGACTGTTCTGGAGTGCATTAGTAATTCCCGCTGCCAATTGGATTTTCAAACTAGCTCAGCTAGCAAGAAATGAAATAGGACAGTGACCGGGCCCCTCGAATTGGTGACGATACTACCGGCGGTGCCACTGAGGGCAATTTTTTTAGCCCAGAGACACTTGAGCAACTCTAAAATTCGGCAGTCAGAAAGAATTTGATAAGAAACCGAATGGAGACGACCTGACGTTGGTTGTAGCCAACGTCAGGATCGGGCTCACAGCATCAATGCTTGCCGCAGCTCTTCGGGTCGAATCCGCTATTCGGACGCGCCCCGCAGTAGATGAGCCGCACGTGAGGGCCATAGCTCTGCACCAGAGCCCGGTCGTAGTAATAAATCGTGGCGTTGTCGAAGCCCGAGACTCGAGCACTGGCATAGGCAACCGTGATGCCGTCGTATGCCACCACCGTAGCCGGCCCGTCGACGTAGACCGTTTCACCCTTATGGACAAAGGTCGTCTCTCGGGGCATCGGTCCTCGCGAACTCATGTAGCCATGCACATGACGGACGGGAGCGTCGCAGAAAAAGCATTCGGCATCAGCACCACTGGTGATACCGGAGCAGCTAGCCAGCGCCAGGGCGAAAAGGCAGGCGGTTGAACGAATTTTTGGGAAGATACCCATTTGCGGGTGTCCTTTCGGATTTTAGAAGTTGCGCACCCGGCACAGAGACCGGCTACGCCTCGCTTTTAGTGCCTGGACCAGTGACACGCCTTGTGAAGTGGTCCTATGAAACCGGAGGGTTCGTCTGCGACCCTCCGGTTCCAATCTCATTTGTTCTTACTTGGACTGGCTCCACATCCGTCGCACCGATTCGTACCAGGTGGGTCCCTCATCCTTGCCGAAATTGAGGAACGGCACCAGCACTAAGCACGCCAAGGTGAGCACGGCGGAGATGATGATGAGCGAGTGGATGTCGCGATGGAGGAAGTTGACATATATCTTGCCACCAATCCACTGGGAAAGCGAATAGCTCGCATTCGTCAGCGAGATGAGCAGCCCATACACGAAACCTTCCGCGTTCTTGGGGCACTTGTTGGCTGCCACCACATGCACCGCCAGACCGGCAGAGGCAGTGAGGGCGCCGTTAAGAACGTTGAGCACGACAGCCAGGGTCGGATCCTGCATGTAGATGAAGGCGTACTGGACAGCCGCGCCTAAAACCACGAGCAAGACAACCGCCAGATTCATCGACACCTTGGGCGACAGCCAGCGGAAGAGAATGGCCCCGGCAGCGGCTCCGCCTGCGAACCAGGCACCGAGTTCGCCGATGAACAACTTGCTCCAATGCAGCTCGTCCTTCATGTAGACGATGAGCGGATAACCGAAACCGGGGTTGAACGCCCACAAGACCAGGAAGGCGGAGAGCAGCCAGAGGACCGGCGAACTGATCGCCGTCTTGATGCCCACCATAACTTGCTGACGAACCTGAGAGCCGGTATAGTCCGTTTTCTCTTCGTCCACATATTTGAGAGTGGCGTAAACGACCAGGATCGGCGCCAGCATCGTCACGAAGGCGGCGACGCGAAGAGCCGAGTTGGCTGAGAAGTACGCGATCAGCCAGCCGCCAATGATTGCCGCCGTGATGTTAGCAATGTTGGCGAAGAGAGTCTGCTGGCTGCACAGTTTGGTATTACCGCCCGTGTCTCTGCCGCACTCGACCAAGAGACCTCCGCACAAAGAGCTGGAAGCTGCCATGGCAACGGTGACGACGAAAAGGGCGGCGATGATCAGGTAGATATTGCTGAGGAAGATGAGGAAACCGAAGGCTACTGCTGCAAGCAGGTTAAGAACGAACAGGTAGCTTTTGCGCCGGTATCCCCAGAGAGGATAGGCGTCGCTAACCAGTCCGTAAATCGGTTTGATCATCCACGGCCAACCGAGCACGAACATGTAAGCGCCGGCGTCGTCTTCCTTCAGGTGCAGGACCTCGTTGAAGTACATGAACAGGGGCAGATGGATGATACCGGTCTGCTGCGCCCAACCCTCAACGAGATACATAATCATGAAGAACGTCATCATGCGGTTCAGCGACTGAGCGCGGGCCGCATTGATCTGCGTTTGCGGATCCATAGAGGGTCCTTGCTACGTTGTTGGAGGGATGGAGCTGTTGATGTCGCCCGAAGCAGGCTTTGTGAAGAGGCGCCTGAAATCGTCGATGATCTCCTGGCGTTCTTGCACCAGCGCCTCACTGATGTCGCCACTGATGGCGTTGGCCGACTTGAGAGCCAGCCCGAGAGTGCGCTTGCCTTCTTCAGGCATATCGATAAGGACGAATTTGTTTGCCAATCGCCGCGCCAACTTGATCAGCAAAGACCGGTCGTCCGGGTGCTTGGCCGCCTTCTCGTAAATCTCTTCCACGATCGACAGCCCGCCCTGCATGTCTTGGGCGTTGTATTCAGGCTTGTCCAGCAACTGCGACAGAGCTTCGAACTTTTTCTCGAGAGGCGATCTTCGCTCCCACTCCCGTCCTAGGGTCGGATACGTCATGGGGGTTCTCCTTCATGCCCACCCTAGTGAGTGAGCGCGTTTTGAGGAATTCAAACTAACTGTCGAATAGACAAGTGCTCGAAAATGAACAAAAAGGAAATAAATCGCCGGCGACGGTGCCACCATATCTAGTGACACCGCCCCAGCGGAAGTTGGCAATGGAACGTGAAGGAGACTCCCCTGCCACTTAGCAGGGAAGCCATCCTTGACGATGCGAGCCGGGCTCAGGCGTCCTTCTTCTTCTTTTTGGACTTCCCGGTGGCGGCGTCGTCGCCGGCAGGCTCATTGCCAGCCGGTTCCGTCACGGCGGGCTTGTCGCCCTCCGATTCGCCGCCGGCAGCAGCCTCAGGCGTCGGCGCCGGCGCAGCCGCAGCAGCTGCCGCCGCAGCCGCCGCCGCATCACGCTCACGCTGAGACGTGAACGTGAACGTGCCATCGCCAGCCACGCCGATGAAGACGTGGTCGCCGGTGATGAGCTTGTCGGTGAGAATCTCGTCGGCAAGCGGGTCCTTGATCTTCTTCGTGATGACGCGCGCAAGCGGGCGGGCACCAAGTTTGGGATCGTAGCCCTGACGCCGCAGCTCGTTCTCGGTCGGAATATCGGCCTCGATCGTCAACTGGGCGTTCGACTCCTGAGTGAGCTTGTTCAAGCCCTTGATCTGCTTCTTCACGATCATGCCGAGCACCTCTTCGGTCAAGCCGCGGAAGACGAGAACTTCGTCGACGCGGTTGATCAGTTCGGGACGGAACTTCGTGAAGAGAAGCGACTTGACCTTGTCGCGCACCGCTTCGTACTCGGCACCAGCGCCCAGCATGTTGAGAATCTCCTCGCTGCCGAGGTTGCTGGTCATGATGATGAGCGTGTTGCGGAAGTCGACGACCCGGCCCAGACCGTCGGTGAGGCGGCCGTCATCGAGCAGTTGCAAGAGAACGTTGAACACGTCCGGATGCGCCTTCTCGATTTCGTCGAACAACACGACCTGATACGGGCGCTTGCGCACCGGCTCGGTGAGGGCACCGCCCTGATCGGCGTTGACGTAGCCGACTCGGGCACCGGTCAAGCCGATGGCAGACGCCTTCTCCATGTACTCCGACATGTCGATGCGAACCAGGGCATGCTCGTCGTCGAAGAGGAACTCCGCCAGCGCCTTCGTCAACTCCGTCTTACCGACACCGGTCGGTCCGAGGAACATGAAGGAGCCGATCGGCTTGCTGGGATCCTGCAGTCCGGCACGGCTGCGCTTGACCGCGTTGGCGACGGCGTCGCACGCTTCGGGCTGACCGATGACGCGCTGGCCGAGCTGCTTCGACATCCGGAGCAGCTTCTTCTTGTCGCCTTCCAGCATCTTGTCCACCGGAATGCCGGTCCAACGACCGATCACGCCGGCGACGTCGTTGGCGTCGATCTCTTCCTTGAGCAAGCGCGCGTTGCTCGCCGAAGCGGCGAACAGCTCATCGAGCTTCTTTTGCAGCTCTTGCCTGCGGTTGCGAAGCTGAGCCACCTTCTCGACTTGGACGGCGTATTCGGGACCATCATGAGCACCAATTTCGCGCTCGGCGATGTCGGCGTCACGAATGATCTGGTCGAGCTCGGCACGCACGCCGCGCACCTCTTCCAGAGCGCTTTTCTCGTTTTCCCAGCGATTGGTCTGCTCGACGATCTTCTTTTCGATCTCGGGCGTCTCAATCTCGATCGCCTTAACGCGCTTGACCGACTCCTCATCTTCCTCCTTCAGAAGACGAGAGCGTTCGATCTGCAGGCGAGTGAGCTGCTGCTCGAGCTTGTCGAGCTCCTCCGGCTTGGAGTCGGTGAGAATGCGCTGGTGGGCGCAGGTCTGGTCCAGAAGGTCGATCGCCTTGATCGGCAAACGACGCTGAGGCAGATAGCGCACAGACAGCATCGCTGCCGCCTTTTCAGCCGAGGGCTTGATGCGAATGCCGTGATGAATTTCCAGCCCCAGTTTCTGACCAGCCAGCATTTTCAGGGTCTGGTCCGCTGTGGGTTCGGCCAGGTGAATGGGCTGGAAGAGGGCGTCGAGCGGAGACGGCTCGATGTCCTTCTTGTAGCTGTCATAGTTGCAGGCACCGATGCAGTGCAGGCCGCCGGACAGGTAGGGCAGGAGCATGGTGCTCGCATCCGTACCGCCAGCCTTGCCGGCACCCACGATGGTCTGGGCGTTGTCGATGAACAAGAAGGCTTCGCCCTTGGCGGCGATGAACTCATCGATAACCTTCTTCATCCGGTCCTGGAAGTCGCCCTGCAAGCGGCAACCGGCCACCATGGCGCCCATGTCGAGAGAGATGATGATCTTCCCCTGCATGCCTTCCGGAACGGCGCCATCGTATATCTTCTGAGCCAGCCCGTGCGCGATGGCAGTCTTGCCGACGCCGGCATCGCCGATGATAAGCGGGTTGTTGCGGTTCTTGCGAGCAAGAACTTCCATGACCAACTTGATGGTGTCATCGCGCTCAATTACAGGATCGAGCTTGCCTGCAGCAGCCATAGCGCTCAGATTTTTGCCGTACTTCAGCGTCTCCTCGAAAGACTTCGCCACATTCTCGATCGCCGGCGGACGAATCTTCCGGGTCTTGAGGGCGGCGAGAACCTTGTCACGCGTGACGCCAGCCTTGGCGAGGATGCTCCCTGAGCGACAGTCGTCGGTGGGCTCGCACAGCGCCAAGAGGATGTGTGCGGGCGTGACCAAATCAGCGCTGAGAGCGCGAGATTCTTTGTCAGCCCGGTTCAGCATAGTTCGCACCGAAGCGTCCTGCCCAATGCCCTGGTCCTGAGCCCGTCGAGGACCACTAGCGAAAATGGCCTCGAGTTGTTTGGTAATGTCGGCGACCTTCACATTGAGCTTGCGAAGGGTCGAGTCGCCAAGCTTGCCTTCCCGGCACAGAACCCACAAGTAGTGGTCCGCGGTCGTGTTGAGATTCTTCAGCTCTCGGGCTGCATCACCTGCAGTATGCACGAGAACCATAGCCGCCTCACTAAAGCGATCGCTGTTCGCATTTGCCATAAATACTCTCCATTTTGCCAAAGCCGCGAGCATCGCGGCCGGAATGAAACCTCTGAACGAACCGTCTGGCTCGGTCTTTGGCAGCCAAAACCGAGCACCGCCATGGCGATGCCCTAACCTACCTACTGCGCGAGACTCCGCATTGAGAACTCGCGAACTAACAAGCCCGTATAACCAATTGGCATCACTGCCGGTTACTCTTCAGGTCATCTGGGGCTATTGGGAAACTGTTATTTGTTGGTGATTCAGCTTTTCCTGCTGATTAGTTTTTGAAAGAGACATCGAGAAACTGACAGATCGCATTAGTTGTCAGCAACCGCTGAGATACGGTATGTAACCGGGGCAGAAACCACAGCCCAGCACGCCCCGCCCTGTTGTCATGAGCATTACCGACAAGTGGGGAATCTCCGGAACAGAGCTGTCTGAGACACCTTTTATCGACCACAGCTCAAACACCGCAGTGGCGCGACTTGCGCAAGGATCTACTATGAGACACGGCTAATAAGAAATTGGCCCAAAAACAGAATATGACACCACGCTTATCTAGTATTCTTCAAGGATACGGCTAATTAGAGATCCAGATACTGGACCGGAACTCGACAAAAAAAGAGTAAGCATCCAAATGAAATCCGTAGTAATACCGGCTTTGCGGATCACCGATTACGACCAGGCCAAGAGTTTTTACATAGACGGTCTTGGTTTCACAATCGAGTTCGAACACAGATTCGAACCTCACTTTCCCGTGTTCATGGGACTGAAGCAAGACGAGTTGCAGTTGTATCTAAGCGAGCACGAAGGCGATTGCCAGCCAGGTGCCCTCGTGTACATGTACGTTGCCGACGTAGACAGTTTCTACAACCGACTAACGAGCGCTGGTTTCACACCGCCAAAACCTGAAGATCAACCCTGGGGACAGCGCGAAATGAAAGCCAAGGATCCATTCGGTAATACGGTTTGCGTGTGCCATCGCAAATAGGCCGCCCGGATTCCTGCACCGTATTTGGTGCCTTACTGCATTCTATAATAACTGCTCATCAAAAATTTGAGCGGTTAAGATGCCTACAGTCAGAGGGTCTCAAATGAAAATCAAATGACGGCTCAGCCACCCCCTTGCACTAGCCTGCGATTTTGATACACTTTTTCTGTGCGCTCATGCTAGTTTCTGTCAGAAGTTGCGGCATGGGCGCACCTAAGCATTTCTACTGAGAAGAAAGTAAATACCCAACCGGATCTCGGATCCGAAACCGAAGAAGGCAAGGATGCTGGGCGGAGAGCAAGCTTTGCCACTCCGCCCGATCCCTTAGCCGTTCCCGAATGTTCGCACTAGGACGGACACAGTGAAGTGTTCGCCTGGCGAAACAGTTGGTCTGACGCCCGAGAACTCCCGGCGTTCAAGCGAAGATGATGATTATTCCGGCGGCGACTGCGTGCAGCAAGAACACCATAGACATGGCGAGTCGGGCGTTGCCAAACAGCTTATATTTAGCAGAGATGCCCAGAATTAGACTGCCCTGACTCAGTATGTAGCCGGCGACAATCCACTTGGCGTAAGGGGACATTGGTCCTCTCCTTCTAAAAATTTTCAGGACCGCATAGCGGTCCCGTCTTTGTCGGGCCCACGACTGCACCAAATGCGGTGGCAACCCCAGGCGTCATTGTCACCAAGGACCAACTCACTGTGCCGGCTTGCTGCCGCGAATCTGGCAACCGTTGCGGAAAGCGGTGCTGCTGCGAATCACCTTGCAGCCTTTGGCTTTCAGCTCCGCATACACGGCTTCGGCGTCATCACCGACAGCCCTGCAGGCGTCTTTGATGACCCGCACCGTGTAGCCGTGATCGCGCCCATCGAGAGCACTGTTGCGAACGAAGAACTCGAGCGACAGCCCGCCGATGTCGACGTGCACATCGTTGGTTCCCTTCACCTCAGCCTGGCCGCGAATGAATTCGACGACGCCTGTGGAGCGTCCCAGGAAGGGAAACTTTTCCTTCACGGCCGCAGGAGCGCTCCGCCCTGCATCATGAAAGGCACTCCAGGAGTGGATGTCGCGGTCTAAGCCATGCTGGAAGACAATGACGTGCGACATGTCGAGATCGTCGTGAAACTCGGGGCTGGTATCCAAATTGGCCAGCTTGTCGGCTTCACTGCGATGACTGGACAGTCCTCGCCGCCCTTGAATGGCATGGTCAGGAACCAGCATCTGGGTGATGCCGCTGATTTCGACCTCTTCGAACATCTTCTTGTCGGGGTGCTGGGAGGCGTGCGTTTTGTGGTTGAGCGGGCGGAAAGCCTGCATGGCAATGACGTGGTCATAGCCGCCGGCCCACTTCAGCGCGTTCAACTCGTCAACGATCTCATCACCGCCCGGCACAGGAAAGCTGCCGCCCGCCAGAAAACACTTTTGCACGTTCGCAACAATGAGAACCCGCAAGGGTCCATTCAGTTTGCGCATTCTCGTCGAAAAGCTAGACATGATTTTCCTCTCACAGCTTGTCGTTTAGCTGGAATTTTGCACTCGCAGAAAAAGGCATAGTTTCCCCAGAATTCGCCTGCACGAATTTTGATCGAGACCATCACTACCGGTTTCAAATTTGGATTTTGGCTTTGACAGGGACTACTGGGGGAAAAGAATTCCCCACCACAATCGCAGATCAAGACATCTGTGAGCAAATCTAGAAGTGCTTCAAAAAGGAGTTCTATGACTCATTACTCAGGCTATTAACTAAGCTAGCGAAAACATGGAAACTCATTAAAACCATGACCCACTCGCCTCTTGGTCCATTTTTTGTGAATCCGTCAGCCTTTCGGGTTGAGACAGGTTTTAGGGCCCTTCCCAATGGCGCACTTCGCGCTAGAGCTGCTAGCTTCGCTTAAGGGCCAAAAAGTGGCAAAAAGGCCAAAAACGGGCGAAAAAGGACGAAAAGACGAGAGGAAGAGTGGAAGAGTGGAAGAGTGGCGCAGAGCGGTTTCCCGCTCTGCACCGATTTTGGATGGATGGCTGTTTCAGGACAGGCCCTTACGGCCGACGCATTGCTTCCAGCCTGATGACCTCAGCCGGAATCCGCAAGAACAGCGAGTACAAAGCCTCGATGTGGTCGAAGTGGGGCTTAGCGTAGGCGGCAGTGCTGCGGGAGGGGTCCAACTCCCCAAGGCTCTTCGGACGCTTGTTCGAGGAGTCCTGACCGACCTCAGACGATTCGCTGCCGTCAACCACCAACTTGATACGGTCACGAATGGTGGCAAGGTGATAGTCCGCGTACCGGCATACGAGAAGCATTGCATCTTCTTCTTCGCAGGACATGCGAATTCCTCCTTCTCCAGGTAGATGCTTTGCCCTCTCGGCTGCCTCCTGAGCCACGTCTGCCATCTCCGGGAAAAGTTTGATGCAGTCGAGGAGGTATTCCGGTCTACCGGTGACCAGGTTGGCGACCGCGTATTTGAGCGGGGCTTTAAGCAGGTCTAGACACATGCTGGGCAGCACAAAGTTAGCTTCAAAGCTAGCCTCGAGCTGTCCCCGCGCCTCGGCGGCGTAGGGCAACGGTTCATGTTTACGATCGACATAAGAGGTCAGTGTGCCAATCGCCTTCCTGATACCATCGGCGATGTCCATGGACAGTGCCAGCTCGATGCGCAATATGAGCTTTTCGTGTTCCTGACAGGGATGCACATTCTCTGGTCCGTACCAGCGTTCCAGATACATCCGCTGAGTGTTGCGATCAGAAGGCACGATCTGCGTGACGAGGAAGTCATGTTTCTTGAGCAGCTGAAGGAAATCTCGCAGTTCGGGCGTGATCGCCATCGGGAGCTTCCTCAAGTCGAGCTTTCTGCCTCGCGGATCATTGCACTCCGGCCTGATGTGGCCGGTCAGAGGGAACGTCTGTTTGCCCCATGCCACCATGCATTCACCGTCATTGCCGTTTGTACGGCCTTTGATGATGGTGATGTCGGAGATGTTGTGGAACATACTGGACTTCACGATGGGACGCAGCTCGTGAATTCTCAGATTAGCGACGGTGGTCAATGCCGTGATGATTTCCTTGATCTCAGCCGGCACATTGGCCACGTGCGGCCGCTCTTTGGTTTCTCGCTTGGCGCAGGAGGTGCAATAGGTCTCACCGGTGTCGGTGATGGCTAGCACTTTGCTGAAGGGTCCGCCGCACTGGCAGTTGGGAACATTGACGAGTAACATTTTGGTTTTCCTTTCTTCTGATGAAGACGCCCCGTGGGGCGTTTGTGACGTGTGTCACGGAGCGGAATGCTCCTAGGTAGGTTGCAGACACCACACCATTGCCCCGGTATCAAACAGCGCTCGCAGAAGCGAATGATCGTTAGATCTAAAAGCACTGTTTGGTTGGCTTGCTACTCGGCGGTTAGTGTAGGTGACGGCACTTCACCTTAACTCCAGTAAGGGCGTGAAAAGTAACGAATTCTGACATGTGGTGTGGTGACATTCCCACCACAAGCTTAGTGCCACCACTTAGGGACTAGCGGAGGCTGTGCAAGCATGGGAAAAGCCCTAACCAGAATGTCTGGGCGCGCTCGACTTAGTGATCTCATACAGGTAAGGTTTAGCCATTCTCCACTCTTCATCGCTTAAAGGTAAAACGCGCAAACATAAACAAGCTCTGTAATTCAGCCATCCGCCAGAAGCACAGCTTGCTTTAGCTTGCGCACCCTTACCCGAAAGCCCGTTACGTCATGGCGCAATCGTAACGGCTACCTTCACAGCGCCCACTTCAGGGAAAGACAAGCACATGTACGATCTTTTCGTTTCCGCCGTCCACTTCGCCGGTCTCGCCATCTCTCTCTACGGCTTGAACGTTGTCCAGTTTGTCGTCTTCGGCGTCGGCATCTACCTCGGCAACCGCGCCTACGGCTCGGTCATCGCCTGCGAGCAGAACGCCCACCGGCTCATCGAGATCTCCAGCGACAATGAGTCGGTGCGCAAGGACGCCATCTACTTCGTCGTTTTCGTCGTCGGCATGTTCGCCGGCATGGTCTGCTTCGTCGCCGACCTCTACGGCATCGTGGGCTCGCTCATCGTCGCTTTCGCTGTCGGCCTGCCGATCGGTTTCGCCGTCTGCGCCATGCGTAACAACAAGGCCGCGAAGGTCGCCTGATCCCCGACCCAACCAAGTTCGCTGGTCCTAACCAGAGATACGAACGCCTGGCGGCGCCACTAGCTTTCGCGGCGCCGCCGGGACCAACTTACTTGACTCCCTCTATTGGCAAATGTTGGAGGAAAGAATGAACCTCTCTGGCATAGAACTGTTCACCAAGCGCCTGCGTCTGGTTCCCCTTGGTCCTGAGCATGTCGACCTCATGCTCTCGTGGGTAACTGATCCTGCCGTAACGAACAACTCTCAATTTTGGCGGGATCACTCCGACCGCGCCAGCGTCGAAGCATGGGTAGCAGCCCAAGTCGAAGACGATCGCAGCGCCTACTTCGCGGCGTTTATGCGGCCGGAGCTCGACACCAAAGGCTTGGGATACCTCGGCAACGTGCATCTGCTCAATATCAACAAGATTCACGACCGCTGCCAGGGCGGCATTACTCTGCGGCAGGCGGCATGGAATCATGGCTTCGCCCAGGAGATGATGCCCCGGCTCATGAGATACGCCTTCTCCGGGCTCGGCATGAACAAGATCTATCTCGAGCTTTTCACCACCAACGAGAAAGGAATCCATCTCTGGACCAAGGTTGGATTCAAGGTCGAAGGTATACTGCGCGAGCACTATCTTCTCGACGGTGAATACCACGACATGCTTTCGCTCAGCTTCCTGCGCTCCGAATTCGATCGTCAGTATTCGGAAGATGGGAGCAAGATCGAGTCGCCGTAGTAACCACAGGTGAACGAGATCGTACGCCATACGATCTCGTTTAACCTTCAGACCTTTTTTCAACCGTGGTGTAAGCCCAAGCCTTAACGAAACTCCTTCG
>Ga0206838_10290_pt1 | contig 11754 bp, 6 predicted proteins | sample Alteio_BWOrgCont_26_FD_152879 | JGI IMG/M metagenome (GOLD analysis project Ga0206838, IMG submission 152879) | Enriched cells from forest soil in Barre Woods Harvard Forest LTER site, Petersham, Massachusetts, United States -... | ecosystem: Environmental > Terrestrial > Soil > Temperate forest >...
TTTGCGACAGGTACATGATGCGCTCGCGAAGCTGGTCTGTGAGCGCAGCAAGTCGTTCCCGACTTCTGAGGTAGGTCAATATTAGGATGGTGCTTTAGGTCAAAAGGCACGCAGCGGCCGAGTCGACCCAAAGAGCTTTGACCTGTTCATGTCCCAAGCCTGCGGCCACAGAATCCCGCCGGCTGAGCTCCTGCACGTCGACGGCGTCAACGTGCGCTGCCCCTAAGTGTCACCTGAATTTCCCATACATCACGGGCAAGCGGGTGATCGCATCGTGAGCACGGTCTGGAGCAGTGCAAAACGCGTCATGACTCATTCAGAGTAAGTGACACCGTAGTAGTGTACTTCAGAGAGACACTGCCTGCTGCAATGGATCGAGCAATTCCAGGCGCCCACACCCGAGGAGATGGCACTTTACGATGAATCACTTTGCCTGGTCGTTGGAACCGCTACCGTCGCCCGAAATTGCCTCACCGCAGCGAATCAAACGCCAGTAAATCACTGATTGGGACACGTCTTCTTGTAGGGACGGCTCCCGATATAGGTGTTCCACTCCTGCTGAGTGAGATTGCGATTCGCGAGCTGGCAGGCCTCTTTGATCCAGTCATCAGGCGCGACAGACCAGAAAGTGATCGAGTCATCGTGTTCGACAGAAGCCAGTGCTTCGCCATCGGACCTGAAAGCGATGGCCTTGATCTCTTGTTGCGGCGTCTGAAATGTCCCAAGCAATTCGTGGGTGTCGACATCCCACAGCCGGATATCGCCATCTGCCCCGCCCGTCGCCAGAATCTTTCCGTCGCGGCTGAAAGCCACGCTTGCCACTCTGCCTGTGTGCCCGAACAAAACCGGTAGAATTACCTGCCCGCTCTTGAAATCCCACAGCGTGACCGAATGATCGCGCGTGCCTGAAGCGATCAGCTTTCCATCCGGACTGAAGGCAACCCCGACCGGCATCACCTCAAAATCTTCTGTGCCTTCCGAACTCATCGGAGTTCCGATCGTCTTAACCTGCGTCGGATGCTCTCCCGCCTTCCAGATCACAACCTGAAGATTGTTTCCGGCTGAGGCCAGGAACTTCCCGTCCGGACTGTAAGCCAGCGTCCAGATGCGGTCCTTCTGCGACGTGATCGGCGCCCCGGTCGGCTGTCGCGTCGCAAGATCAAAAAAACTCAGTTTGGCATCTCCTCCAGCTGCGACGGTCTTGCCATCAGGACTCAGGGCAAGGCTCCAGACCGGAGAAAACCGATGAGGCCCTTGAAAAGTCCCCAGTGCTTTGCGATTCGCCACGTCCCAGAAGATGACTTCTCCTTCCATGCTTCCCGACACGAGCGTTTTCCCGTCCGGAGCAAATGCCAGGCTGCTCACCTGCTTCTCATGACCTTCGAGCTCGTCCGTCTTCCCGCTGTTCAAATCCCAGACCTCGACATTCCCAAACTCCCCGGCTACAGCTAACGAGCCTCCATCGGGACTGAACGCGATATTCGCTCCATGGGCATCCTTTGCGCTCATTCGCTCACCCAATGGCGGATCGCGATTCACATTGAGAATGATTACCCGGTTTTTCTCGAGAGCAAGAGCTCTCAAACCACCATCCGGTGCCAGAAAAATCGACGAGATCGAATCCCCGAAGCCCTTCACCTGCTGTTCAGTCAGCTTCATTTCCTCGAGATTCCACAGCAAAATATTTCCGCCAAGATCTCCCGAAAGCAGGTCTTCCCCCTCCTGATCGAAAAGTAGGCTGCTTACGCTCTCCGTGTGACCGGATAGCGTCCCAATCTGGGCTCTCTGCCGGACATCCCAGAGCACAACCGTCTTGTCCTCCGATCCTGTAGCCACCGCCGTTCCTTCGGGATTGAATGCAAGTGAGCTGATGTTCTTTGTATGGCCCGTGAGCGGGCGTCCTGTCTCGCGATGTGATCGCAGATCGTAGAGCACCAGGTCTGTATATCGGCCAATCGCCAGCAGGGCATTGTCTGGACTGAATGCAAAATTCGATCCCTCGACAGGATCCTCGATCAGTTGCCACGTCTCCGTGTCCCACACAAACACACGCGAAGGATGAGCCCCATAAGCCTCCGTGCTTGCTGCGATCAATTTTCCATTCGGCGAAAAAGCGACATGAGTAAAATCTTCCTTCGCGCTCAGTGGTTGACCGATGGCCTTGCGAGACTTTGTGTCCCAGATAATAACCGAATGGTCTGCCGTCGAAGCGAACCGGGATCCGTCAGCATTGAATGCAACGCCGACGAGACTTTCCCCGGTCACGATCGGCTGGCCGATTGGCTGATGCGTCTCTGCGTCCCAGAAAAAGATGCGGTTATCCCACCCTGCCGAAATCACCGTCCGGCCATCGGGACTGAAGACAGCTTTCGTCGTCCCATCCGTATGTCCCCACAGAAATGCCTCCACATTTGGCAGTCGCTCAATCGTGGTCAGCAGCGCGCGTTCCGATTCAACCGTGTCCGCGATGCGCCGCGACTCGATGCTCAGCAGCATAGCCAGCGAGCGGTCATCTGTATGCGCCGTCGCCTCCGAAGCCAGAGCCCGCGATGCTGCCGTCTTCTGGCGCTGGTGCGCGATATACATACCCGCCGCAGTTGCAATTCCAAGAACAGCGATGAACACACCGACTATCCACGCAGCTCGCAGCGCCCTGCGATGCAGTCGAATATCCTCGCCGTCGAGATCATCCTTCGACCGGCCCATCAGCGGAGCGGCAACATCGAGCAACGCTCCCCGATAAGCCGGATCCGAGTCCGCATACTTCCCGTTTGCCTTCGCTGCGCGAAAATCCGCATACAGCGGCTCCTCCGGAAAAACACCCTTCAGCGATGAGGGCAGTGCAGTCGTTACGTTCCAGTCGAAATCTCCCGCTCCGTTATCCCAGGCAATGTTTCCGTCCGTCAGCCCGACGATCAGCTTATTAACAGACCGGTTCTGCAGCCACCACCCAACCTCTTTGTGAACCCACACCGATTTCGCCGACGCCGGCGATGCGAGGAGCAGAAAATACTCGGTCTGCCCCAGCGCCTGCTCGATCGACTCCCAGAGCGCAGGGTTTGCCGAAAGGCTGTTCTTGTCCTGAAAGATTCGCATCGTCCGCAGCCGGTACCATGGCTTGGCAAAGCGGCTGAGAGAAGACTGCAGAGACGACGCCAGCCGCGCATCGGAATCATGACTGTATGAGACGAACGCGTTGTATTTCAGATCAGACAATCCTGGCTCCTGCCATCAGCAAGTCAGCCTGCAGAAATTTCACCCGGAAGTCCAGTATTTTCCGTGAATGAACGACGGCGGCTCGTTCCGTTAGCTTGTATGCGTTTCCGAAGGGGAAGAAATTGCCATGCATGTACGGCGGATAGCAGTTTTATGTGTCATCGGTCTCTGTTCAATCGCGGCATCTGCGCAGATGGACGGTAACGCCAACGGTTCTGCGTCGGGAACCATTGCCAAACCCCGATGGGCCGAAGCCCGGCGGTTTTTGAGTCCCCCTCCTATTTCTTTGAACACTTGCGAAATCTTGAGGTTAGAAGCACTTACCGGATGCGGAGTAGTGCGGTCTGTGCCGTTTTGTGATTGTCAGTGTGAATCGGATAGTCACGAATTGGTCACCGCGCGAAGACGACGCTCGAACCGGTGCTCAAGCAATGGATGAGGCCACTGTGACCTTCTGGCCTGCTCCATCCTCCAAGTCTGTAGGGACATCGAGAAGCTGCAGGATCGAGCATGGTTCATAGACGTTTGCGAAAAACCGGGCCGTGGACAGATGCTGGCAACTAGGGCAAATCAACGTCGAGAGCGTAAATTTCGCCTCGGTTCAACATGAGCGAAGCAAGAGGCGAACCATCCGGCGCCACACCCGCGAGGGAGAAGGCCATCGCATCGGCGCGGGACAACTGGGACAGGCCCGCTAATAACTCTATCTTCCGGTCGCTAATTCTCGCACGATAGATCGGCTGCTCAACACTGCCCACATCCTGAAAGTAAATGTACTTCTCATCGCGGGACCAATAGGCGCTGTAAAGGCGCTTGCCGCGAGTCACTTCCATCCTTCGCTGTAACAAAGGGTCAAAAAGGACCAGCCGAGTATCGTCAAGCGTGAATGCGGCAATTTCCTTTCCGTCCGGAGACATATCCTGAGGCGATAGCCCCGCTGACCCGGGCACTTTGTTGACTGCTCCGGTCTTCAGATCAATCCGGTGGAGAGGGGCATCATCATCATGCTTAAGGCCAGGGGCTATGAGATCGCCGAAGATCAACGAATTTCCGTCCGATGACCAGCACGGGTGATCCGTACGGGTGAACTCCACAGGCGTGACAACTTCCGGGCTGCCGCCGTCACGCGAGATCAGGTAAATTCGGGCGATTCCTGGAAGGTCACCTCGGAATGCGATGCGACTGCCGTCTGGAGACCATCGGGGAAGAGCGGCGAAAAGAGGGGCGAAGGTCAATTGCAAGCGATCAGTGCCATCGACTCGGCTCCGCCACAATCTGTAATCCTGTGTGTAGTACGTCACCCACTGTCCGTCTCGGGAGGAGTCAACACGGCGAGCCGGAAGTCCGGACAGATAAGGGACAAATCGCTCGGAATGCAAGTCGTAGCGGACAAGTTCCCAGCTTTCTTGATCCGCCAAGTAGAAAATTCGCTTGCCGGCGGGTCCAACAAGAGGAGCGAAGAAGGCCAACTCGCCGGGAAAGGTTTGCAGGAGGACAGGTCTGCTCTTGAAGCGACCACGCAGGCCCGTCCGCTCGCGCCGAGCCCAGAGCCCTGCGGTGCTTCCCTGACTCGACCGGTAGATGAAGTATTTGCCATCCGGTGTCCAAACTCCGCAGCATTCACCCACTAGGAACCCGACTCTTCGCTCACCGGGATCGGCAGACCAAGGGTGAGCGTTGGTACCGTCCGCTGACGCTTCCCAGATCGAGACCGCGCTTGTCAGAGGATCTTCTACCGTAAATCGCAGAATGCGGCCGTCTGGAGACCAGCTGAAATGTCCTGGTTGGCCGTTGGTGCTCGAGACCCGCCGGGGTTCGCTTCCATCCTGCTGCGCGAAGTAAATGTCACGGTCACGGCTAAAAAGAATCCCCTTACCATTCGGGAGCCACGCAGCATCCTCGGCCATCAGGCTACCCAAGCGTTCGGGCGATATCCCGGTAATTGGCATAGTCCACAAGGAAGCCTCTGTCTCTTGTTCAAAATCTGCCAGTAGCAGTTTTGTATGGTCCGGTGAAATATCGAGCAGAACGGTTTTCGAGAACGGAGTGGGAATAAGGACCGGTTCCCCTCCTTCTATTGGCGCCCAAGCCAAGAATTCGCGTCCACCCGTTCTCTCTGCAAAATACAGGCGCACGCCGTCAGTGAGAATCTTCTGGGTCCACCACGCTCGCCCCGAATGTGTAATTTGCGTCGTGTTCAGTACCTTTGGAGCGGGACCAAATAACATGAGCCAGCTGAATGAAGCGGCAGCAGCGACCGTCAAGATTGTGCCGACAACCAGGAGGTTCTCTCTCCCCCACAACCGACGATGGGTTTCCCAGGACTTATCTTGCGGTGAGACAATCGGAACTTCTGTTGCGAGTGCAGTCGCGCCATTGCCAAACTCGATGACTTCAGCTACGAAGCGATACCCGTGTTTGGGCACAGTATCGATGTAGTCTCTTCCGTTCGATGTTGCACGAAAGGTCTTCCTTAATACCGAGACATGCTTGGCGAGGTTTCCCTCCTCCACACATTCGTTATTCCAGACGCGCTCGATCAGGAGATCTTTCTCGACAAGGGTTCCAGCGTTTTGAACAAGAAGCAGTAGGACGTCGAACGCCCTAGGTGCCAGCGGCACGGGTTTGCCGTCATAAGTCAGCAGGCGCTCGCTGACGTCCAAGCGATAGTCGCCGAAAGCGTATACGCGGTTATTTTGCTTTTCCTTAGCCACGGTAAGAATTTCGTCAGGAAATATTCAAGACTTCGGAAGGACTCGCGGGCTGTTCCCGGGATAGCGTACCCGCAGCGAACAGAGACGGGCGCGGAGCACGAAGTCCCGGAGCGGAGAAAAGTTTAGTCTGGCTCGGCCCCGAAGGCAAGACCCTGATGGTGGTCCTTCACGCCTGGAAGGCTGGACAAGCTCTGTTTGCCCAGCCAGAGCCCGTGTCAAACATGTGATTTCCCTACCTGCCGTCTTATTACAACCTTCAGTGAAGGAGCCAACATGGGTGGTTTGAATCTACCGTTTCAAGGTGTTGCACCGGTTCCGGCTACGGCCGACGAATCAGCATCAGCGTTCAGCGTAACCAACGCTATCGGTGGCGTGGCGATAAGTGGTACTAGCGCACCTTTTCCGATTGACCCTACAAAGCCTTCTGTCGGAGTCCTTGGGATTAGCTCCCAGATTTCTGTGGTTCCCGGTCTGACGCCAGTCTCGTACGGTGTCCATGGAAAATCAGTAGCGGGCGACGGTGTTCGCGGCGAGACCCAGGGCGGCAGTGGTGTTCATGGTGAGAGCCAATCAGGCGACGGTGTTCATGGCGGGAGCCAGGGCGGAAACGGGGTTAGCGGGAGCAGCGCGTCGGGTGTCGGCGTGATTGGGTCCAGCGACGGCAACATCGGTGTTCGCGGAGATACGAATAAAGGCACGGGCGTTCAGGGTTTCACGCGTGCTCCGGATCAGGTTGCGGTCTTCGGCATGAACGACGCTCCGGGAACGGTAGTGCCAGCGGGACTGAATCATCCGGCGGGCAGTGGGGTATGGGGCCACAGCAAGGTCGAGAGCGGCAGCGGCGTTGTTGGATCGATTGATCCTAATCTGACCAACGCAGCGGCCGTGGTCGGAATTGGTCCGACTGCCGGGCGCTTTTTCGGCGATGTCGAAGTGACCGGAAACCTGAAAGTCGACCACGACATTCACGTGATCGGGGACGTGTTCCTCGACTCAGCCGGCAAGGACGTTGCCGAGCGGTTCGAGGTCGATCCTGCGCTGCAGTCCGAGCCGGGCACGTTGATGGTGGTTGGAGAGCATGGGTCGCTGGTGCCTTCTGCTGTTGCATACGATAAACGTGCCGTCGGCGTGGTGTCGGGCGCCGGCGTACTCAAACCCGCATTGACGCTCGGCCCGTCGGTCTCAACTGTTTCAACAGCAGTGATCGCCTTAGTGGGCACGGTGTTCTGTCGCGTGGCTGCGGACGAGACCCCGATAGAAGTTGGAGATCTTCTTACCTCGTCCAATGTTCCTGGCCACGCGATGAAGGCTTCGGACCCGGGCCGGAGCTTTGGTGCAGTAATCGGGAAGGCGCTCGCTCCACTTCGCGGGGGACGCGACCTGATTCCGATCATTGTTTCGCTTCAGTAGTGTGCTCTAACTGTATAGGCAAGCTGGACCTCACGGTTCCGCTGCCCTCTGGATCGCAGTTTAGGACCGAGCCGTATGGGTGATGTTTCTGACGCTGTAAAAGATATTCAGGAGATCGCGGGCGCGGGTAGTGGCGCAGGCGAGGCTATCATCGCGATCGAATTGGCGGAAGCTGCCATGTCTACGATCGCCAATCTATCGGGCGGCCTTCAGGCTATCCAGAACTTGCTAGACAACAACGATACAGCAAAACTGCAGAACAGCGTAGATGCCATCTTGAGCAAGTTTCTGGAGCTTTTCAAGCTCCTAAGTGCAGTTGCAGAACAGAACCTCAACATCGAAGTCACGACTCTTCTCGGTCAATCGCGATCGCAATTGCGACCTATACTTCAATCCAACCCGCCCGACTTTGATGGAACACGCGGGGACATGTTGACCTTCTCCTCAAACGTAGTGGAAGCGTTCAAGCAAGACAGTGATTTTTGGAAACGGCTGTTCATCGAGGACGCGGTTTATAAAGACAGTTGGGTAGGCGATGCTCTTGCCCCCCCGGTCCAGGGCGCTCTTGTGTTCGATTACGTGCAGATGATGCCTGCCTTTCTCGAATCGATCAAAAATCGTCTTTGTGTCCTAAGAGCCGCGTTTGAAGATTTTCCTCAGCACGAGGGGGTGCCCGACGAGCTCCGCGGTTTAGCGAATGCCTTGCAGTTATTTCATGACAGGGTAGAAGATGGCATTCTTCCCGAACGCCCTCCAATAGATAACATAACGGAGTCCGGGGCACTATACGATACCGTGAATGGCCATACTACGAGCAAATGGGATGATTTAGGTCGGACATTCGGCGCCGTGGAGATTTATTCCGGCGTCGCCATCGTTTCCGTATTTCCCCGCGACCGTTATCCCAGCCTTAGTACCCATGCTACGGACGATGTAAAGGACGCCCGCAATAACGGTGAGCAATTTCCAGTATTTTTGACAAAGCATACACTCGCCTCGACAAGCAGGATGATGCGTCTGTACTCCTCCATTGGATTAGCGTCAGTTTGGAGACAGATCCTCTACCTGAGGACGCTCGCTGGAGATCCTGTCACTCTTAGGAACAGGGTATCGGGCTTAAATTCCTGGTCCCTGGTGGAAGCTGTTCGGTTTATGAGAGAGAACCTTGCCACTGGCGGAGTCTTTATCTCGCTGCCGCCTGATAACAACTTGGGTGCTTTCGCCGGATTGCTTGGGTTTAGCAGACCTGTATCCATAAGGCAGATGCTGGAGACAAATACGTAGTAGAAGTCTACGGTTCGTTTGAGGCATTTGCCCGATCGGGTGAGAGACAGGGGCGCGCCGATGTCTGTTAGTGTTAGAGATTTTGGAAGGCTCCTGGGAGCCGAAACCGTGACTGCAATGGCTGCGAAGGTGGGGGTCGATCCTACCGTCCGCCCAGTTTCGGTTCGCACCCTGATCCTTTCGTTTGGGCTTCCCCTGCAACCGGCGAACCTGCGGATTTCGTGGCTGGAAGGGTCATTCCCTCAACACCCGGTCGACCATCCACCGGACAGCAGGGACGTACCCGTACGCGGATCATCGCTGCAATGGAACGACCCCGGCAGAGAATCACAACGTAAGGCCACGGCGTGGAACTTGCATCTGCAGTTCGAAGGAACAGCGAAGGATTTCGCGATATCGGCCCTGGTGCCGTTTAGTATGGATTTCGATTCCGACACGTTCTACTCGTGGAGCGTGATCCCTGCGAACGAGTTTGGCCAGGGGCCATCTTCGACCACCTTCACATTTCACACGGAGTCCTCAACCCCGCCACAACCGCCTGTGCCGCCGGCGAAACCTACTATCAGTGTCACGAAATCGGGTTCTGGCGGAGGCAGCGTCTTCGTGGTGGATGGCTTTGGGTTCACACCGAATGCTGATGTCAGGATTCGCGCGGTAGACGACACATTGGCGGAACGCGACTTCCATCAAAGCACCGACGGGGCCGGGAGGCTAGATGCCAGGCTCGCAATCCCCTGCATCTCCGGCCTTCCCCTTCATTTTTCTGCTACGGACGGCAGGCCTGATCCGTCGGACGTAACCGGGGTGTTGTTTAGTAATACGGTCACGACCTCTTGTCCCTGAACTGCCACCCTGGTAGTCACCCAAAGCGCCTGACAAAAGCGATATCCCGGAACGAAGCCCCATCGGCCCTAAGCCCCCCTCATCACATCCTTCACCTTCTCATCTGTGCGCAGGCCGATAAAATGCTTTGGCGTAAATGCCCGTCTCCAGTCCATTCCGTGTATTGAAATTCTCCGACGAGCCGCGGTCTCAGCCACAATGTCGAATGCCGGACTATGCCGCATGCATTTTGGGCACACGATTTCGTAAGCAGTTTGGTGGCGATCTGCACTAAGTGGTCCTGAGTTTTCGCGGCATAGTCCATTCCTTTAAAGGTCTCGCAGAAATGACAGCAACTGATCGTGCTGATCGATTTCGGTCCCGGGCTCGCGACAACTGTTCATGGCAACTGTTAGCCAGAAAGTAATTTACGGCTTGGCGACGATCCGGGAGTCACTGAGAAGATGTGTGTTTACCGGTACCAATCGGCGAACCGACTTGCTTCGCCACGGGTAGCAACAATCGTGACGAAGAAAAGATCGTATTGAATGAACTAGCGCCAATCGAGGCATGTCTGAATTCGAGCGGCGCCGGGACATCCTTGTTTTGATCGTCCGTCGTGAGATGCACCCGCATTGTGTGGCCGGCCTTAAAGCGTCGAGCATTGGGTACTAACGGAATGCGGTATGTGACCTTCTGGCCGATCGGTACCGCTTCGAAGGTTTGGCAAGGAAGCACCGGCGCTGCCTGTCTGCTCCGCTCTTCATCCACTTTTCGCAATCCGGCACGGAGGTAACCCGCGGTGATATTGGTCGCGTTGCCGCCTTCGTCCACATCTTGCAGGACAGCGATGAATGCGGTGTCCGGTGCGGTGCAAGCTGCATCCAACTGCAGCTCAATTGGACCGATAGCGTCAACGTCGTGTGCCAGCGGCGCAGTCGTCCACTCCAAAAACGATGGAGGATCGGTTTCGCTTGCACGGGGACGGTTGAGACCCCCGCCGAGATTCATGTACGTCCTCGAACCGGTATCACCCTCCTCTTCACCGAGAGCACCGTCGGCTCTCAACGCATAGAATTGATGCGTAGCTTCGGGAACGGGCCAAGTATCACTGGTTCGCCAGCCCTCCGCTTCAGGCAGAACATAGCGAATGCGCGGCCCTTCAAGGATGCCGGTGTCTTGTCCCTTGAGCCAACGATCGAACCATGCCAGCGCTTCGAAGTGCAGACTCTCCCACGGCCACGCAAGGCCATGCTCGCCCATCATCGCAACCTTCAAGTGCTTGCAGTTGCTCAGCCGCTCGTAAGCCGTAAAAGTGTGTGGCAGATGAAGTGGCACGTTCTGCCAGTCGCACCCCAGATAAACAGGCACCTCAACGCGGTCGAGCAGTGGAAGCAAGTTGCGATCTTCCCACCAGGCGTCGCGAAATGGATGCTCCGCAGCGATGGCGCGCCACAGGTCATCCCACGGGTGTGGATCGTGATGCAGATTGAGCAGGACCTTAAGCCCGGCAATTGCGGCTTCTCCATTAGCGGTCTCGAACTTCTTGTGAATAGACGGCGTAAGCAAAAGAGCGCGCACGGCATCCAATAACTTGCTACGCCAGAGCTTATTCGTCTGACCGGATGTCATGCCGATCATATAGAGGAACGGCGTGATAAAGCCGCTGCTCATCAGGCCATGATGCGTCGCCGACTCATAGAGATCGAATGTCCCGGCGATGGGCATGATAGCTTTCAGATGGGGAGGCCGCTCTACTGCGGCCTCCATCTGGGTTCCAGCGAAATAGCTAATACCAATCATGCCGACATTGCCGTCCGACCACGGTTGCTGCGCAGCCCACTCGACGAGGTCGTGCATATCGTGGCGTTCCTGGCTGTCGAAAAAGCCAAAAGTTCCACCGGAACCGCTCGTGCCGCGGCAGTTTGCAATGACATGTACGTAGCCACGAGGAACGAAGAAGTCGCTTGCACCCGCTTCGATGAAGCCTGCGGGTGCGCCAAGGTTCTGAATCTGCCTCGGATAAGGAGAGGCGGCAACCAGCACGGGGTACTGGCCAGATTTCGCCGGACGATGCACGTCCGCCATCAGCGCGACTCCGTCACGCATCGGCACGACAACATCGTCGTCTCGTGTCATGTCGTAGTTAGGGGGCGACAGGTTGCGATAGTTGCGTCCTGTGGTCTGCGGGCCGTTGAGCCGGCGTTGACCGGCCTCGATGCCGGAAGACTGAATGGTAGTCATGGCGACCCTCCAGCGTTCGGTAAAGCCAATTCGTTATGAGTCTACCTTCCACCCCGACTCTCTG
>Ga0206838_10292_pt1 | contig 11720 bp, 10 predicted proteins | sample Alteio_BWOrgCont_26_FD_152879 | JGI IMG/M metagenome (GOLD analysis project Ga0206838, IMG submission 152879) | Enriched cells from forest soil in Barre Woods Harvard Forest LTER site, Petersham, Massachusetts, United States -... | ecosystem: Environmental > Terrestrial > Soil > Temperate forest >...
AGCACTTTACCAGATGGCAAATGTGGATGCAGGAGTAGCCGAAAGCCGCAAGCGTATCGACGACCTGATGGCGCATCGATAACTTCTGTTCTTCCCCGATCCTTTGCAGCCCGGGCTAACTCCGTTAACCCCGCCAGCTCCGCTAACTCCGCTTACGGCAGCATTTACAATCAGTAACATATGATCCGCTTCTCAAGCGCCGGCGAATCTCATGGCGAAGCACTCATCGCACTTATCTCAGGACTGCCGGCCGGCGTTCCCATCGACCTCGATTTTGTGAACCGCGAGTTGTGGCGGCGGCAGCAGGGCTACGGGCGCGGTGGACGCATGAAAATTGAGACCGACAAGGCGCACATTCTATCGGGCGTGCGGCACGGCAAGACCATCGGTTCACCCATCGCCATCGAAATCGTCAACCGCGACTGGAAAAACTGGGAAGACAAGCTGCCTGTTGAAGCTGGCGATCCGGCCAAGCACCAGGCGGTTGCTTCACCGCGGCCTGGTCATGCCGACCTTGCCGGGGCGCTCAAATACAACTTTCCTGATGCCCGCTACGTGCTTGAACGGGCTTCGGCCCGCGAAAGCACTTCGCGCGTGGCCGCAGGCGCCATGGCCAAGTTAATGCTGCGCACCCTGGGAATTGAAGTGCAGAGCCACGTAATCCGCGTGGGCCGAGTCGAGCTTGATCGCGCTGCCCACTGGGACGAGATTGTCGCTCTGGCTACCAGAGAGGAAGTGGTGTTGGGATGCGTTGATCCGGATACTGAAGCGCGAATGAAAGAGGAAGTTGAAGAAGCTGCGCGCACCGGCGACACCGTAAACGGAATCTTTGAAGTGGTGGCGCACAACGTGCCGGCTGGGCTGGGGACTTATGCCAACTGGGATGAGCGGCTCGACGGGCTGCTGGCGTGGTCTGTGATGAGCCTGCAGGCAGTGAAGGCAGTCGAGATTGGACGCGGGGTTGTAGCCGCTGAGTCGTTTGGCTCCAAGGTGCACGACCCCATCCATTACGATGCCCAGGATCATGGAAGACCGACGCGGTTTACGCGTCCCCACAACAACGCCGGCGGAATCGAAGGCGGCATTTCAAACGGAGAAGACGTTGTGGTGCGCGGGTATCTCAAGCCCATTTCGACGCTGCGCAAGCCGCTTGAGTCGGTTCGCTTCGATACGCGCGAGGCAACCAGCGCAAGTTACGAACGCAGCGACATTTGCGTGGTCCCGGCAGGCGGCGTAGCGGCGGAGGCCATGGTGGCTATTACCCTCGCGGGCGTAGCGGCGCAGAAATTTGGCGGCGACTCGGTGATCGAGATGAAGCGGAATTTTGACCAGTACATCGAACAGATAAGAAGGTTCTAGAGATCAACGATGATTTTGAAGATTGTGAAGTATCCCGAGCCGGTGCTCTCGCAGCCCGGCGAGCCGGTAACCGAATTCAACGACGAGCTGCGCAAGCTGGTGGCCGATATGTTCGAGACCATGTACAAGGCGCAGGGCATCGGGCTGGCCGCGCCGCAGGTTAATGTGTCGAAGCGCGTAACTGTGATCGACCTCAGTATGGGCAAAGAGGCCAAAGACAAGCTCGTGCTGGTCAATCCCGAGATTATTGTGAGCGAGGGCAAGCAATACCAGGAGGAGGGCTGCCTGAGCTTCCCAGAGATTCGCGAGAAGGTGCAGCGGGCCGCCAAAGTTCGCATTCGCGCGCAGAATGAAAAAGGGAAGTGGTTCGAGATGGATGGCGACAACCTCTTGGCGCGCGCCTTTCAGCACGAGATCGACCACCTCGACGGCGTTCTGTTCCTCTTCAGAATGAGCCCGCTCAAACGCAACCTGAACCTGCGCAAGATTCGCAAGATGCAGGCCGACGGCTCGTGGTAATGAATCAATGACACAGGCGGCCGTGAGTTTGAAGCTGGTGTTTTGCGGAACGCCGCAGTTTGCCGTGCCCACACTCGAAGCGCTCATCGCAGCAGGTCACCGCATCCAACTTGTGGTTTCGCAGCCTGATCGTCCGGTGGGTCGGGCGGCAGAGATTCATCCCACGCCCGTCAAGCGAGCCGCAATGGCTGCGGGCGTCCCCGTAACGCAACCGGAAAAAATCAAATCGAATCCGGAGTTCCGCGCGCAGCTTGAAGCAATTCGCCCCGACGCAATCGTGGTGGTTGCATATGGCCGAATCATTCCGCCTTGGATGCTTGCGCTGCCGCGGCTCGGCTGCATCAATCTGCACGGATCGCTGCTGCCGAAGTATCGTGGCGCAGCGCCCATTCAATGGGCTGTTGCCATGGGCGATGCATTTACGGGAAATACGACCATGCTGCTCGAAGAAGGACTCGATACCGGGCCGATCCTATTGCAGCAGACACATGAGATAGGGCCGGATATGACCTCAGTAGATTTATTTGAAACGCTGGCCCACGCCGGCGCGCCTCTCGTGGTTGAAACGCTCGCTGGACTTGCCTCGGACGCCATCATGCCGCGTCCGCAGAATCACGAGTTCGGCACATTCGCTCCGCTGCTTGACCGCGAAGATGGCCGCATGAGTTTTGACTCACGCGCGGCACACGAGAACTACAATCGCTGGCGCGGATTTCAGCCATGGCCCGGCGCCTTCACTTCTCTCAACGGCAAGAAGCTGATCGTGCACCGCATGGCGATAGCGGCTGAAGCGCCAGGCGGCGCAGCAGATGCACAGCCGGGTGCGATTTGCGTCCATGATGGGCGCTTGTTCGCAGCATGTGCTGACAGCACCTGGCTTGAGTTGGTTGAAGTGCAGCTCGAAGGCAAAAAACGCATGACAGCAGCCGAGTTTTTGCGCGGCAACCCGCTCACTGCGGGCGCGCGGTTGGGTTAGCCGTGGCCGGAATCACCCAGGCGCGCGAGGCGGCATTCAAAATTCTGCTGGCCGTCGAGCGTGGCAAAGCTCACGCTGATGATTTACTTCGCGGGCGTGCCGTGAGCGCGCTTTCGCAACAGGACCGCAACCTCGCCACGACCCTGGTGATGGGTGTGCTGCGATGGCAGCTGCTGCTGGACCAGCATCTAAAGCGATTCCTCACCAAGCCGGGCGCGAGACTCGATGCCGAGGTTTTGATCGCATTGCGATTGGGCGCGTTTCAACTCCTCTATCTCGATCGCATTCCCGCGCATGCGGCGATTGGCGAGAGTGTTGAGCTGACCAAGCAGGCAGGTCATCGCTTTGCCGCGGGTATGGTGAACGCGGTGCTGCGCAAAATTGGCATTGAACCCAAAGGCCCACTTGACGTGGAAGCAGGCGTCGAAGCTGAGCAGGCGCATCCGGAATGGCTCGTCGACCGCTGGAAAAATTTTTACGGTAATGAAATTGCGCGAGCAATCTGTCTGCACGGGCAGCGGCAATCAGAGCTTGCGGTGCGGCTCGCCGATTGGGCCGCGGAGCGCGAACTGACCGATGCGGGCGTCGGTCTCGCGCCGGGCCGCTTGCTTGCCGATGCTCGAATCGTGACTGCGGGTGATGTTTCTGCCATCGAGGCCTTTCGCGTGGGCCGCGTGCGCATCCAGGACGAGGGCTCGCAGTTGGTCGCCGAAGTCGCGGCTGGCCTTTCCCTCGACAGGGGTCTCGTCGAAAGAGTAAAGGGCATCGTAGATGCGTGTGCGGCGCCTGGGGGGAAGACGATGATTCTGGCCGAGCGCAATCCGCAGGCGCTCATCGTGGCCTGCGAATCGAGTCCGCAGCGCCTGGCCGTCATGAAAAAGCGGGTTGCTGCATTCGGCGATCGCATTGAATGCAGACTGGCCGATGTGACGGAGCTGAACGAAAGCGCGATTTACGATGTTGCGCTGGTCGATGCGCCGTGCAGCGGGACCGGAACGCTGGGCCGCAATCCCGAAATTCGACACCGGACGCACGTCGAAGATCTGGCGCGACAGGCAGAGCGGCAAAAGGCGATTCTGCAGGCTGCGATCAGGTCTCTTCGGCCGGGCGGGCATATCGTCTACTCCACCTGTTCGCTGGAGCCCGAAGAGAATGAGCAGGTCGCGGATGACGTTCTCTCAGAAACGCCGAATCTTCGGCGCATCCCCATCGCCGAGCGCATCGACGCGTTGCGCGAAGCTGAGATCGTGACCCCAGAGGGCGCGGAACGGCTTCGCGAGTGCATCACATCCGAAGGCGCGCTGCGATTGATTCCCGGCGCGTTAGGTACCGACGGCTTTTTCGTATCCGTATTCGAAAAAAAACCGTGACTTCAACTTCATCTTGACGCCAAGCCACCGACGAGGCCAGCTTTTCCCTGATCCCTGATCCCTGATCCCTGATCCCTGATCCCTGATCCCTGATCCCTGATCCCTGATCCCTGATCCCTGATCCCTGATCTCTGATCTCTGATCCCTGCCTTACTCACCTCGCCACCGTCAGCGTAACCACCGTGTCCTGATCGATGCGCGAGCCTGCGGGGGGCGACTGCGCGATCACAGAGCCCGGCAGCACGGGGACTGCGGGCGGCGCAGTTCCGCTGCCTACATCGGGCACGTTCACATCCACAAACTTGAGCGGCGCAGATTGAATGCCGGCCCGGGTGAGCTCAGCCTGCGCACCAATTGCCCGCCAGCCGGTCATGTCGGGCATCATATAGCCATCGGGCGTATCGGCTCCTGGCGCTGCCACCAGTAAATTCACGGTGGGCTGCGCAATATCCTGCGCATGTGCGGGGGGATCCTGTGCCAGCACGTTTCCGTCGGGTACAGCGAGTGGCAGTCGTGCTGTTACACCCACTTCGAGGCCCGCGCGGCGCAATTCGAGATCGGCCACCCGCTCTGCAGAGCCAACGGCGTCGGGCACGTCCACCTTCTGCGGCCCCAGGCTCTCTGACACGCGCACATTCCACTCGCGGCGAACCACGGTTCCGGGATCGGGCGACTGGGTAAGGATGTGACCCGCAGCAACGTCAGCCGAATAATAGCGATTATCTACATCCAGATTGAGTCCCAGCCCTGACGTCTCGCTGCGCGCGTCCACCACCGTCATACCCTTGAGGGCGGGTACTTCCACCTCTGCACCGTGAATTGACAATTGCATTGTAATGATGGCAGCCATCAACCCCACGGCTACCAGCAGCAGCAGCAGCGATGCGACCTGGAAGAAGTTCTTGATGGACTGGCTGGTCATGGATTGTGGGCGGCAAATGCAAGTTGCCTTACCTCGTATTATCCGTCACTGGTTCAGGATGAATCGTTACCCGGTACACTTCAGGGCACTCCAGCTTGAAACGGTCTTCAAGTGCGGTGATCACTTCGTGCACGCGGTTCATGGGCAGCTCATCGGGCAGCGAGCAATGGCAGGTGAGCGCAATGTGCTCGCCCGTATGCGCCACCACGATGTCGTGGACATCTGAAATCTCAGCGAACGCGGCCGCAGCCGAGCGCAGCGCGATTTCAATGCGGCGGTCCTCAACCACCACCTCGCGGGGTTCTTCAATTGTTGCAGGCTCGCTTTCAATGTGCGTAAGCACGGCGTCAATCTCCGGCACCTCGCGCAAAATCTCGGCCTCAAGGCCGCTCACAAACTCGTGTGCCTCGCGCAAGCGCATGTTTTCTTCAATCTCAACATGCAGCTCAACGCGCAACCTTCCCTGGTGCGATTGAATGCTGAGCTCGTGCACCGACACATTACTTTTCGCGGCCACCGCCCGTACACGGTCAAAGATGCTTTCAGCGCGCGTCTGGTGCGGTACCGTGTGGATGACCACATCAGCCTCTGGAATTACGCGCTGCGCGGCGGCCGTGGCCTCATGCACCACCTGGCCGGTGTGCTCAAAGGTAAAGCGGCGCGGCAGGGCGAGCGTAAGATCGGCAAAATAGCTGGCGCCCGCGCGGCGGACCCGCGCCTGCTCTACCGCGATTACACCTTGCACGCGCCCCACTTCGTGAATTAATTGCCGGCGCGTCGCTGCGGGCACTTCGTCCACCAGCACGGCTACTGCTTCGTGCCCAAGCCGCAGCGTCATGCGCAAAATGAGGATGGAGACCACAATGGCGGCAACCGGGTCAGAATAGCCCAGCCACCCGATGCCGTAATGCGCGCCAATCCAATTGATGCTGAGCCCGGCAAGCACGGCCAGCGTGGCCCACATGTCTGAAGCAAAGTGGAAGGCGTCGGTTGCAAGAGCCGGAGAGCCGGTCTTTTTCGCTACCGCACGCAACTCCCGCGAGCGCCAGTAATCAACGCCAATCGAAGCCAGCAGCACCACCACCGGCCAAAGCGAGTGGCGCACCTCAACCGCATGGACAAAGATGCGCTGCACTGCTTCCCACACAATCCACGCGCATGAGATGCCCATAAGCGTGGCCTCGGCAAAGGCGGAAAGATTTTCAATCTTGCCGTGACCGTAAGGATGGTCTTCATCGGCGGGCTTGTCGCTCACGTTGACTGAGAAGAATGTAAGGGCCGCGCCCACCAGATCAAGACCGGAATGCACCGCGTCAGACAACACCCCTAACGATCCCGAGAGTAGCCCCGCGCCAAGCTTGAACATAGTCATGGCGGCCGCGGCGCTCATGCTGCGCAGCGCAACGCGACGCTTCTGGGCCGAGAACCCGGCAACAGTCGCGGCCCTCGATGTGCGCGTGATCGGCGAGCCGGATTCGGGCGTGCTCGGGGCGGCGGTTTGCATTTCGCTCTTAGATTACAGTCGGCCGAGTGGCAGTGTACAACCCCGCAATGCCGAAGGTGTAAGCCCGCCAGGCCGCATCGGTGTATCCCGCGCCCCGCATCATTGCCAGCAGCTGTGACGGAGGAGGAAAGTTACCAACCGAGGTCGGCAGATAGTTGTAAGGCCCGTTTGCACCGCAAACAAGCCGGCCAATGGCAGGCAACACGCGGCGGAAGTAAACCGAGTAGGCCTTGCCGATGAGTCCGCCCGGCTCGCTGAATTCAAGAATGCCTAATTGTCCGCCGGGCTTCAGCAAGCGAAAGAACTCGTCAAGGCCCGCCTGGTAGTTGGCCAGGTTGCGGAAGCCGAAGGCAGTCACTATGAGGTCCAGCGACTGATCGCGCAACGGAAGATGCAGTGCGTCAGCCTCAAGCGGTATGGCGAAGGGCGCGCCGGGCGCCAGGCCGTTGCGGCCGGGGCCGAACTTGGCTGCGCCGCGAGCGAGCATGTTGCGAGAGAAGTCGGCTGCCACTATCGGTTCGGCCCCACGCGGCCTGCGCTTCAACAGCGCCATGGTCATGTCGCCGGTACCGCAGCACACGTCGAGAATTTGAGCTTCGGGGCGCGCCAGCACTGTTTTGAATCGCCGGGCGGCACGCCACCACCACAACCGGTCCACGTTGGCAGAGAGCACGTGGTTCAGCAGGTCATAGCGCGGAGCGATCGAGTCGAACATCTGCTGCACTGCGCGCGCCGCGCCAGCTTCGTCTGTTGCTCCTTCAGGTTTGGCGCCGGTCGCCGGCATGGGTTTCACTGCCTCGCTTTTGTTATCCCTGCATCTCTATGGTAGCGGGCTTGGGCTACGCGGCCTGCGCGCAGCCGTTTCACTCTCTGGTCACCATCCCGATTCATTGCTGCAAATCAGCGCGACGGCGCGGCGTAAATCGTCGTATTACCGCCAATCCTGGATTCATTCAGCGGCCTGGTAAGCAGATCGGCCCAAGGCTTGCCGGGGTGCCGCGCTGCCCAAAACTCCGTCCACGCCGGCGGCTTGTTACCATCGAAGAGCGAAAAGGTCTGCGGCTCCGACGCATATTTTTTCATCAGGCTGAGGTCAGCCGAGGCGCGCAGCAGAAAATCGACAGCGTCGCTTATGGTATGGCCGTTCACGCGCAAACTGTAAAGGTCGATGCCCTGGCGCGAAGCGAGCTCGGCAATCATCACCAGCGGCTCCAGAGCAAAACTCTGGTAGTGGAGCGCGTTCTCATGGCGCGCCATTTCGAGCGGCAGCGAGCCATCCGCATTCATTTGGCCGATTGCGCGTGCGTATTGCGCCAGGCCTCGGCGGTAGAGCTTTTCGTCATTGGTGAGGATGCCGACCGATGTAGCGCAAAGGGCGCGCCAGTACGCGTGGTTATTTTCGCGGTCGTGGTCGACGGGGTGCGGATCCTGGTCGAACATGTACTCCGTCACCTTGTGCATCCACTTCAAAATCGCGGCGCGCTGTGCGGCTGGAATAGCCGGGTCTGCCTGCACCGCCGACCACGCAAGCGAGATGGAGCTGAGCGTCCACTCCACCTGGTACCACGCCTGGCTGCTCTCTTTATAGCTGTAATCAAGCAGGGCATTTGCCGCCGCCCATTGCGAAAGCAGGTTGGCCATGCATGCGGCATCGGCCGAATCTCCGCTGGAAACGTAACGGCTCGCGCCATCGGTCACTGCCTCCTGAAGTTTCAGGTATGGAACAGTTGCTTTGGCTTCTTCGGGATTGATGGGGCCGTTGCTGCCACTCAGGTAATGGTGCGGAATGATCATGCGCCCAGTGGGCGGCGAGGGTTGCTCGGAGTTGAGGCAGCCATGCTTCAAAGCAAGTGCCTCGAGCACTCGCGGCGTCGTAGCCTGGGCCAGTTCTGCGCGCCGGGCTTTGACGTTCAGGAATGAAGCAGAAGGGTCGGCGATGGTCGCTTCGGCAAAGGGATCTTTCTCCGCCGTACAAAGCGAAACACCAAGTGTTAACGCGAAGAAGGCGACCAATGAACGGAGGCGCATAAAGTGAGTGGTCCTCTAATGCTTGCCTGAACGTGCTCAAGTGTAATTGTTAGGACGTGATTGCGTGCCAATTTGTTGCCGCGGGATTGGGCAGTTTTCTGGCGCGACGCGGGCGGAAACGAAATACAATTTTGCCATGAGCGTGGACGAATCTAAGTTTGATTACACCTATGTGCCCGAGCACCAGAATGAAATGGTTAAGAATTGTGAGAATCTTTCCTTCAGAGAACGTTTCGATCTCATCGCCGAGCTCAGTGAGGGGGCGTGGGCGAAGCTGGGCGTCGTCCGCGATCAAAGCAAGCCGATGGATAAGACGATTCGGCGGGTTGAGCGCGAACAAAGTTGAGAAGTGTACCGCTCTCCGTTATCCCAGGACTCGCTTCCAGGGCCTGGGAAAGAACGCCCCTCCGTCCGACTCAAACAACTGATCACTGATCACTGACCACTGATCACTGACCACTGACCACTGACCTCTGAACACTGTTTTACTGCAGCAGCGTCCCCTGCGGGTCCTCTTCCTTGCCGTTCAGCTCTTCAGGTGGAATGATCACGGCCGCGGCTACCTTGTCATCTGCCTCCAGGCTCAGCAGCCGCACGCCCTGCGTGGCGCGTCCGGCGGCGCGAATCGTCTTGGTATCGCAACGAATGATCTTGCCGAACTGGCTGATGACCATCAGCTCGCTGGTCTCATCCACCAGCAAAATTGAAGCGGTCTTGCCGACCTTGGGCGTGGCCTTAAGATTGGTGACGCCTTGCGCACCGCGTGCTGTCAGGCGGTACTCATCCACATCGGTACGCTTGCCAAAGCCGTTCTCGGTCACGGTGAGAATAAGTTGCCGCGTGACGCAGAGCTTGTCATCAAAGGCCGTGACTGCCTTCCACGCGTCGTTGAGCTTCTTTTCGGCCTCGTTCACCGCACCGGCGTCAACCAGCTTATTGCGTTGGTCCTCACGAGTTTTGGTGAGCGCCTGCTCAGCTTCTGCATACGCCTTGCGAATAGCCGCGAGCTTATCAGTGAGCTTCAGCTTCGCTGCACACTCGTCGCGCTCCTTGTCGCGCATGGCGTCGGAGTTCGTGATGGCGGCGCCGATTACGTAGTCGCCCTTCTTGAGTGAGATGCCGCGATTGCCGGCAGCATTGCGGCCCATGGGGCGCAAGCCGATGCCACTGCGGTCGGCGTCGTATTCCTCTTCGAAGCGAATAGCCATTCCGTCCCGAGTCGCAATAAAGATGGTCTGCTTGCCATTGGTAAGATCGGCTGAAACCAGGTCGTCTTCTTTGTCGATGGCAATGGCGATAATGCCGCGCGCCATCACATTCGAGAAGTCCTTGAGCGGAGTCTTCTTCACAGTCCCGTTGCGCGTGGCAAAGAAAACATACCGGTCTTCCACTTCGAGGTCGCGCACAGGAAGAATGGCGCGAACGTTTTCGCCGGGCTGCAGGTCCAGCAGGCTCTGCATGCTCTTGCCCTTGCCCGCCGCACCTACGTCAGGGATTTCGTACACCTTGAGCCAGTACACGCGGCCCGTATTGGTAAAGCACAAGAGATACGCGTGGGTCGAGTCGACGATAAGCTGCGAAACGAAATCTTCCTCTCGCGTCTTCATCCCCATGCGCCCCGTGCCGCCCCGGCGCTGCGAGCGATAAGTGCTGATGGGCGTGCGCTTCAGGTAGCCCTGGTGCGACACCGTGACCGCGACCTGCTCGTCGGCGATCAAATCCTCAAGCTGCAGCTCGGCGCTCTCGTCAATAATTTCTGTACGACGCTTGTCGCCATACTTTTCGCGGACTTCTTCAAGCTCCTTGATGATCACGCCACGCAGCTTCGCATCGCTGGCCAGGATGGACTCGTACTCCGCAATCTTTTCCCGGATCTCGCCCAGTTCTTTCAGAATTTCATCAACCGAGAGCTGGGTCAGGCGATAGAGCTGCAACTCCAAAATCGCGTCAACCTGCTTCAGCGACAGACCGCGTTCTTCGTTGGCCAGTCGCGCGCGATCAAGGTTGATTACAATGTCATTGCCCTTGCCCCACGCGTACAGATTTTCTCGTGCATCCGCGCGCGAGCTCGACCCTCGAATGATGCGGATAACAGTATCAAGATTGTCGAGCGCGATCTTGTAGCCTTCGAGTACATGTTCGCGCTCGACAATCTTGATACTGTTATCCGCATGTACACAGTCCGCCGCTGCACCACGTCGATGCGGTGGTTGATGAATGCGCGGATTGCTTCGTCGAGCGGGAACTCCCTTGGCTGGCCATTGAGCACAGCCAGAAAGATCATCGAGAAGCTTTCCTGCATCTGCGTGTGCTTGTAGAGCTGGTTAAGCACAATCTCAGGCTGCGCGCCCCGCTTTAGCTCGATAACAATGCGCATGCCGTCGCGGTCGCTTTCATCGCGCACGTCGCTGATGTCGTCGACAATTTTTTCAGTCACCAGCTCGGCAATGCGCTCTATCAGCTTGGACTTGTTTACCTGGTAAGGAATCTCGGTGACGATCAGGGCCAGCTTTTCCTTGGTGATGTTTTCCTGGCTCACGCGGGCGCGCATCATAAAGCGGCCGCGGCCGGTTCGATAGGTTTCAACCAGGCCCGCCCGGCCATACAGCAGGCCCGCGGTGGGGAAGTCGGGTCCGTGAACATGCTTCAGCACTTCGGCTATACCGGCGCTGGGATTATTCACCAGCGCAATCGTGGCATTCACAACCTCAGTGAGATTGTGTGGCGGAATATTAGTCGCCATGCCGACGGCAATTCCGCTTGAACCATTCACAATCAGATTGGGAATGCGCGAGGGCAGCACCGACGGTTCAAACGTGGACTCGTCGTAGTTGGGAACCATGTCCACGGTTTCCATTTCGATGTCGGCAAGCAGTTCGCCGGCAATGCGCTCCATCCGGCACTCGGTGTAACGCATGGCCGCGGGCGGGTCGCCGTCAACCGAACCAAAGTTACCCTGCCCGTCGACTAAGGGGTAACGCAGCGAAAAAGGCTGCGCCATGCGCACCAGCGTGTCGTATATGGCGGAGTCGCCGTGGGGGT
>Ga0206838_10293_pt1 | contig 11712 bp, 9 predicted proteins | sample Alteio_BWOrgCont_26_FD_152879 | JGI IMG/M metagenome (GOLD analysis project Ga0206838, IMG submission 152879) | Enriched cells from forest soil in Barre Woods Harvard Forest LTER site, Petersham, Massachusetts, United States -... | ecosystem: Environmental > Terrestrial > Soil > Temperate forest >...
CGCCGAGCATGGCGAGAAAGATTACCTTGACGCCGTTTTCGTTGCCGTTGAAGTATTCGTTGTAGTCGATCACGCGGCCGCCGATGTCCTGGTTCGTGACCGGATACTCAGCGGCGAGGCGCTGCATGATGGCGCTCACTTCGGCGCTGGCAGCCTGGATAGTCGCGCTATGGGCCAGATGGCCGAACACGGTAAACCGGCGGTTCTGACGGCGGTCGTCATCGGCGGAGGGGATCAGACAGGTCCAAATTTCGGTTTCCCGAGGAAAATCGAAACGCGGCGGCATCACGCCGATGATGGTGGTGGGCACTTCGTCGAGGCGGACGGTCCGGCCGACGACGGAGGGATCGCGGCCATAGCGGTTCTCCCAGACCTTGTAGCTGAGGATGGCGACGGGCGGGGCTCCGGGCTGGCCGTCGGAGGGAAGAAAATCGCGTCCGGCAATGGGGTGCTGGCCAACGACGGAAAATCCGTTATCCGATATGCGGACCCTGCGGTAGCCCTCAGGCGAGGCTGTGCGATCGGTGAGATTGACGGAATCGAAGGCGCCGGCTCCGATCGCGTCGAGCGATTTCACCTGGGCGCGCAGGTCGCGGTAATCCGGATAGGAGAGCTCGCGGAATGCGTGAGGCTTCAATGAATTGGCCGCGATGATATAAAGGACGCGATCGCTGTTGGCGAAGGGGAGATTTTTGTACAGGACTGCGTTGGCGAGCGAAAAAACGGCGGCGTTTACTCCGATGCCGAGCGCCAGGGCCGTGACCGCGACCGCCGTGAATCCGGAGTTCTTGCGCAAGGCACGCAGGCTGTAACGCAGATCCTCGAGGAGGGCCATGTTTGGAGAACGGCGTTCCGGTCCGATTTGTTCCGGTAAAATCCGCGGCTAAAATGTAGGAGGCCAGACAGGGAGGCGTTATGAAGCTTACCGTTGCATTGATTTTCATCGGTGCTGCGTTCGCGCAGGAGCATCAGCATCCATCTCCGTCGAATCAAACACCGCCGGCGCCATTGCAGCCGCTGGCGCAGCAGGTGCGTCAACTGGAGGATGCCTTGAACTTCCTGGGGCAAGCGCTGCCGGCCGCGGATCAACAGCGGATCAACCAGGCCATCGGCAATCCCAACGAAGCGGCGGCGGTCGAGGAGTTGCAAACGATTCTGGACCCGTTGGTACTGCTGGCAGTGGATATCAATCCGGAAAGTCGCGTGAAGGTGGAGCAGGGCGCGGCCAAGCCAGAGCTGGTGCAGGCGGGCACACGACTGTTTCTGGTGAAGGTGACGAATAACGGCAACGTGACGGCTCCGCTGAACGTGGAAAGTCCCAACAGCGGGCCGGTGTATGTGCGGTCGAATGGGAGTCCGGCGCCGGCGATTCAACTTACGCCGCGGGATTCGGCGGAACGGTGGGCGGATATTTCGCTGTTCCAGCAGCCGCCGATGCGGAAGCGGTTGACGGGCTTGGCGCTCGAGTACGTGATTTTGGAGATTTACAGCCGCGACGCGGGACAGCGGTCGGCGAAGATTGCGTTCAACGTGGGGCAAGGAAGCCAGGACATCGGGTTTCGCAACGATGTGATGATCGTGTTCAACGCGCTGCCGGCGCGGAGCATTACGATGCGGGTGAAAGACGAGAAGGGACGGCCGGCGATGGCGTCGTTCGTGATTCGCGATCGTCAGAACCGGATTTATCCGTCGCCGGCGAAGCGGCTGGCGCCTGATTTTTTCTTTCAGCCGCAAATTTATCGGGCAGACGGGGAAACGCTGCAATTGCCCGCCGGCTATTACACGATGCAATATTCGGGCGGGCCGGAGTATATCCCGCATACACGGGAGTTCGATGCGAGCAAGGCGGGCTCGGACGAAATTTCGTTCCAACTCGATCGCTGGATCGATCCGTCGCAGTATGGGTGGTACTCGGGCGATCATCATATACACGCAGCGGGATGCTCGCATTATATGAATCCGACGGAAGGCGTCGAACCGGCGGACATGATGCGGCAGATTCTGGGCGAGACGCTGAATACGGCGAGCGTGCTGACTTGGGGGCCGGATTACTACTATCAGAAGCAATTTTTTTCGGGGAATGACCATCCACTTTCGAAACCGGATCGGATCATGCACTACGATCTGGAGGTGTCGGGATTTCCATCGAGCCACGCGGGGCATATTATTTTACTGAATCTGAAACAGCAGGATTATCCGGGCGCGAAACGCATCGAGGAGTGGCCGACGTGGGATCTGCCGATTTTTCGCTGGGCCAAATCTCAAGGCGCGGTGGTCGGATTCGCGCATTCGGGCTGGGGGCTGGAGGTGTCTGGCGCGGAACTTCCGACGCTCCAAATGCCCGGCTTCGATGGCATCGGGGCCAACGAATACATTGTCGATGTGACGCATCCGAATACGGTGGACTTCATCTCGACCGTCGATACGCCGTATGTGTGGGAACTGAACATCTGGTATCACACGCTGAATGTCGGGTTCAGGACGCGGATCGCGGGCGAGACGGATTTCCCGTGTATTTACGACGGGCGCGTGGGGATGGGGCGGACGTACTCGAAGATCGACGGGCCGATGAATTACTTGAGTTGGCTGAAGGGGCTGCAATCGGGGTTCAGCTACGTATCGGACGGCAAGACTCATTTGATGAATTTTCGGGTGAACGGCGAGAGCGCGGGGAGTGGCGCGGGAGAAATACGGTCGGCGGGTCCGGTGAATGCGACGGTTACGGTGAGCGCAGCGGCTTATCTGCCCGAGGTTCCCAACGACGCGATTCGAAAATTGCCGTATGACCAGAAGCCGTATTGGGACGTGGAGCGGGCGCGGATCGGTGACACTCGCGAAGTTCCGGTGGAGATCGTGGTGAATGGAAGAGCAGTGGCCCGGCAAAACCTGCTGGCGGACGGCAAGGTACGCGATCTGAAGTTCGCGGTGCCGGTGAAGGAGAGCAGTTGGATCGCGGCGCGGACGCTTCCGGCGGCGCATACGAATCCGGTGTTCGTGATGGTGGGAGGCAAGCCGATTCGCGCTTCGCGGGCCAGCGCCGAGTGGTGCCTGAACGCGGTGAACCAGTGCTGGACGCAGAAGGCTCCGCGGATTGCTCCTTCCGAGTTGGAAGAAGCTCGGAAAGCCTACGACCATGCGCGCGAGGTTTACCGGCAATTGATCCGCGAGTCGGAGCGGTAACCGGCATTTGTGTAATATAGGTGGGCATGGATCGCCGCATGTTTCTTCAGCTCGCGGCCACGCCCGCGCTGCTGGCCGCCGAGGAATCGCCATCGTATAACGTCGTGAGCCGCCATGCGGCTTCGAAGAGTTCCGTGCCGGGGCCGTATCGCGGCATTGTCGCGCAGGTACATTCGGGGAAAGTTATCGACGTTGGGTCGGAGCGCGTCGATCAGGCAACGGTGGACAGGATGCTGTCGACCGGGATGCAGTCGCTAACGGGAGCGAAGGCGGATCGGGACGCGTGGGCTACTTTTTTCTCCCCGAGCGACGTGGTGGGGATCAAGGTGAACTGCTCCGGCGCGCCGGTGATCTGCTCGTCGCCGGAGGTGGTGCGCGGGATCGTGGCGAATCTGGTGAGCGTCGGCGTGAAGCCGCAGAACATTTATATTTACGAGCGGTATTTGAACCAGCTTGTGAGCGTGCATTATGAGCGGTTCGTGCCGGAGGGCGTGCAGATTCTGGCCATCGAGACGCCGCGCGGGTCGCAGAAGAACTACGATGCGGAGACGTATGTGGATGTCAGTTTCTTCGGCGAGGCGGCGACGCGGTCGAATCTGGCGCGGCTGGTTACGGAGACTGTCACCAAGATTATTAACGTCCCGAACGCGAAGGAGCATCAGGCAGCGGGCGTTACGGGATGTTTGAAGAATGCCGCGTATGGGAATTTTTCGAATGTCGCGCGATCACACAAGGTGGAAAAAACCAACACGCTGACGTTCATCGGGCTGTTGGCGGCGATGGAGCCGCTGCGCTCGAAGAGCGTGCTCAACATCATGGACGGGATCAAGGGCATCTGGCACGGCGGGCCGTTCGCGGAGGACAACCGGTACCGGTTCTTTCCGAAGATGATGATGTTCGGGACGGATTCGGTGGCGATGGACCGGCTGCTGCTGGATCTGATCGAGGAGAAGCGCAAGGCGGAAGGCGCGTCGTCGCTATGGGACCGGTCGGTGCCGATCGACAAGAAGGCGCACCTGGATTATCACAAGAACACGTTTGTTCGCGAACCGGGACACATCGAATACGCCGCGACGAAATTTGGGCTCGGCGAATACGACAAGGCTCACATTAAGGTGAGCTCGGTCGAGGTTTGAGAATCTATCTCTGCGCCGCACCACTGCGGCCCATGATGGGCCACACGTCGACGATCTTGTCGCCCTGGGCAATGTAATAGCGGTCGAAGGCGTTGGTGCTCTGGTCTAGATTGGTGCAGTAGATCTCGACGCGGTCGCCGACCTTGGGCGCCTGCTCGCCGTCTTTCCAGTTCAGTGCGCCGTATTCGGCTCCTGCGGTGTTGACTTCGAGCCAGGGCATGCCCTTCACTTCGTCGGTCTTCTTGGTGATGGCTTTGTTGCCGTAATCGGTGGTGATGATGTTGGGGTGATGCTGGCTGTCGACGGTGGTCATCACGGTGAGGGCGGGCTGCCAGTCGTTATAGCGCTTCATGTCGCCGTCTTTACCGCCGACGATGAAGTACTCTGTGTCCATGAAGACGTAGGTGCCGGCTTCGAGCTCGGTCAATCCGGTCTGATGATCGATGTTGTAGGTGCCGGTGGAACCGCCGCTGACGATGTTCACGGGCAGGCCGGCTTTCTTGGCCAGATCGCGGGTCTCGCGCACGTCGGCGAGGACTTCCATGGACTTCTTGGTGCGCGCTTCGAATCCCTTGGTGTGGGCAGCGGCGCCGGAGTAGGCCATGAAGCCTTCGAACTGCATGCGTTTGGAGGCGGCGACCTTTTGCGCTAGCTCGAGCGCAGGCTTGCCGCCGGCGATGCCCTGGCGAGTCATGCCCGCGTAGACGGAAACGACGACTCTCAGTTTCGCATTGTGAGCGGCGGCGGCTTCTTCAAGCCAATCGACGACTTTCGCGTCGTCGGTGACGAACATGAAGGTCGGATCTTTCTTGGACAGCAGAACGGCGCGCTGGATGTTGTTTGTGCCGACGGGCTGCTTGGTCCAGAGGACGTTCTTGATGCCGGAGCCGGAGAACAACTCGGCTTCGGCGATGGTGGCGCAGGTGAGGCCGATGGCTCCGTGGGCGACCTGATGTTTCGCGACATCCACGCTCTTGTGAACCTTGACGTGGGGCCGCACATTGATACCGTTGGCCTTCGCGGTGTCGGCCATGTGCTTGATGTTGGCGTTGAACATGTCGAGATCGACGACCATGCACGGCGTGGGCAGAATGTCCTTGGTCATGTCGCGAAAATCCTTCTTCGCGATGCGCGCCTCGAATTCCGCGAACGGGTAGCCGGAGGAAGACGTGGTTCTAGCAGCCTTGCTCCGTGTCGCGAGAAGGCCCACAGCGGCGCTGGCGGCCAGGAAGTGACGGCGTGATGTCATTTTGCACCTCTGTCTGGAAAGTATATATCGTTTCGCGGACCCTTTAAATGTAGGCGATCACATCGATCTCGACGAGCGAGTTTCCGGGGATGCCGCCGGCGGCGGCGATGGTGGTGCGGACTGGGGGTTCGTCGCCGAAGCGGCCCATGAACATCTCGTTCATCCCGGCGTAGTCCTTCAGATCGTTGAGATAGACGTTGCACTTCACGACTTTATTCATTGAGGAGCCGGCGGCTTCGAGCTGCTGCTGAATCTGATCGAGAACGCCCTTGGTGTGAACCTTGATGTCGCCTTCCTGGTGATATCCGACGCCGGCGATGAAAATCAAGTTGCCGTAGGCGACGGTACCGTTGAACAGCGGGGGCTTCTCGGGTTTCTTGCCGTTGCGGTAGATGACTTTTTTGACCGGCTTGTCCTGGGCTTTGTCTTGAGCGGAGGCAGGAGCGGCTGCGACGGCTGCTGCTCCGGCGGCCGCGCCCGCGCCTTTACCAATGAAGCTTCGTCGATTCGTTTTGGTCACGCTGTTCTCCTATGATGTTTTGTCAACTACAACCTGGTTTTCGTCTTTCGCAAGACGAAGAAACGGAACTGCATGTGGTTCCCGGCGGAGCCGTCCGTCGCGAATGATCCTGAGGCAGAACGGCGCGGAGGAGGCAAGGGCGCGGCGGGGTGTGCCGCGGCGGAGCGAACCCTTGCCGCCGAGCACCGTTCTGCTATTACGCATCCGGGGACGGACGGCGCAGCGGGAACCAGATGCCTGGATTCCCGGTGGTGGGTTCCCGAGCGTTTTCATGATGCCTCCGCTAATACGAAGTTGGGGAAGTCCTCGAACACCCACTGGTTCTTGAGCGTCCGATAGATGATGCCCAAGAACTTGTGCGCCAGCGCGATGATCGCCTTGCCGGCTCCCCGTCGTGCCTTCACTTGTTCGTAGAACCGTTTCAAGTAGGGGCTGTATTTGGCCGCGATCAGCGCCGACTGCACCAAAGCCGTCCGCCCCAGCTTCGTGCCGTGTTTGTGAATGCGGCCCAATCGCTCGGTTTCGTTCGAGTTCGACACGCGCGGCACGATCCCGAAGTAGCTCGCCAAACGGCCCTCGTCGGCAAAGTCGTTCACATCCCCGATCACGCTCAACAGAATCGCGCCGGTAATCTTGCCGATCCCCTTGATGCTCGACAGACCCTTGTGGCCTTCCAGTTTCGAACCTTCCTCGCCAATCGTCTTCTCCAACTCGGCGATGCTCTTGTTCAGGCTGCGGATCTGCTCGATGATCACCCGCAACTCGATCCGCACGATTTCGTCGAAGGGCAGCTCCAGCACTTCGGCCAACTTCTTTTCGCTCGATAACGCTTCCTTGGCCAGGTTGAGCCCGCGCGCGCTCAGGATATTGTTCACCTTGTTCTTCAGGGCCGTCCGCAGTTTCACCAGCGTGTCCCGCGTCTGTGTCAAGCTCGCCAACTGCCCGTGTTCCTTATCTTTCATGCGCACCTCCGGCAGCAGCCCCTTCGACAGATACAGCGACAGCAGCCGCGCGTCGTTCGGATCGGTCTTCTTCACCGACTGGCTGATGACGCGGAACTGGTGGGTGTCCACCACCACCACGCGTTTCACATACGGGGCCACGGCGTCGTGAAACAACCGCGTGTTCGACGTAATTTCCACGGCCACTTCGTCGCCAGGCCGCAGCTTCTTCACAAACCGCGCCAGATCCTCCAACGGCCACTCGGTCAGGTACGTCCTCTCGTTCTCCAATCGAAGGCAACACGTGAACCGGTTGCGATGCAAATCGATTCCGATATATCGCTTTTCCATTTCGCTCTCCTGGTTGGGTGATCTTCCAGGTCAAGTAGACTAACTTTGCGGCGGTCACCACACTCCTATTCGAGGTCGCTCTGCGCCTCATGATGACGTTCAATCCACAGGTCTGACCAATCTCCTTTACGGGGTCCAAGCCCCACAAACAGCATCCAGCCTGTGACCTGTCTACTCCGGAAGTTTCCTCCCGGAGCTTACCGCCGATCTTCGGACGATAAGACATTCATCTCATCTCCTTTTTTCGGCTGTCCACGTGGTTTCGCCATACTCGCCCATGTTGACGGTACCGGAAATCCGGTCGCCGTTGACGATTCCGGTGAACATCCAGTTCAGGTGTTGGCCCTCGATGGGATAGGAAGTGCGGAAGCGGACGGTATTGGCGGCGACGGAACCGGTCAACGGGAAAGCGCCGAAAAATTCGGTCGAGTATTCGCCTTTGAGTTTGTCGCCATCCTGCTCGAGATGAAATCCGTTGACGGCGGAGCCCCGGCCGAATTCGAGATGAGCGGTCCAGGGTCCGCTGACGGCTGTGGGGGCGCCAGTAGGCTGGACGGGATTTTCGAACCTGGGAGGATTGGAGAGAACGGCGTGCAGGCGGTCGCCGATGATTTTTTCTTCGCCGGGGACCAGCATGTAGGGCACGACGGAAACGGAGCTGGCCATTTCATTGGGGCGCGATCCGCTGCCGCTGGCGAGGATGATGCGCGGCTCGGTGTCGCCCAGAAGTTTGTGCACTTCCGTGCCGGTGATGCCGCGCTTCATTCCATCCCATTGAATGACCAGACGCGGGGTGCGATTGGAAAGATCGGCGCTCGGCTGTTTGATCTCCGCGGTAACGCCGTCGATCTTCTTCACTTTTGCGGCGATGTCGCCGAGCCAGGCTTCCCACTGATGCCATTCGGCCTGGTGATCGCGCTTGGTCCACATTTCGACCGCCGCGAGCATTCCCATGATTTCTTCCTTGCCGACTTTGAGGGACCGGCCGTAGGCGTGGTGCGGGGCGCTGTTGGCCCAGGCGGACTGGAGCCAGTTTTTCTCGCCGAGGAGCAAGCCGGCGGCCTGGGGTCCGCGAATGCACTTGCCTCCGCTGTAAGCTACGGCGGTCGCGCCGCGTTCAAGGTGGACGTTGGGCTTCAACGTGAGGATTTCCGCGGCGGCGTCGACCAGAGTGGGGACGTTGTGACGCTTGGCGACGGCGGCTACGACTCGGGTTCCAAGAGGACCATCGTCGCCGGGGCCGCCGAGGATGTAAACCATGGCAGTGCGTTCGCTGAAGGCGGATTCGAGATCCTTGGGATCGGACACGGTGACGACTTTGACGCCGAGCATCCGGATGGCGTGGTCGTAGACGTTGCGGGAATATTTCGGGATGACGACTTCGTTCTTCAGGCCGCGGAGATCGGGCAGGCGCTGCATTCGTTCGGGATTGTATCCTGCGATCGCGGCAGCGGTGCAATGAGTGATGGCGGCGCAACATCCGGCGGTGACGATGCCCCATTCCGCGCCGGTGAGCTCGGCGAGGCGCTTGCCGACGCCTTCCATCAGCTCGTCCATCTGGACGTAGCCGCGAGAGGCTTCATCCATGGCGCGCTTCACTTCGGGAAGGGTTTGAGACCCGGTGATGATGGTAAAGGTGCCGCGGGCGTTGATGATCGGGCGAACGCCGATGGAGCGGTAGAGATTCGGGCCGATGTCGAGTCCGGCGGCCGAGGCGGTTTGGGTCCGAGTGCCGATGACCTGGGCGGCTGCGAGCAATCCTCCCTGGCGAAATAGGCCGCGGCGGGTGAAGTTACGAAGACCTGAGAACATGTTCTAGCTCCTGCAGTATTGCGATTCCTTGGGAGATCGGTAGGTGACGCTGAGGTGCGGCGTTTCGAGGCGAGCGTGATCCTTGATGCGCGAGGTGAGGCAGCTTTCGAGCATGCCGCTGGTGATGAGCGTTCGCTCGACGGGATAGGGAGCCACGCCGGTCATGATCATCTGTTCGATTTTGTTGACGAGGCAGGCGGAGTAGGTGACGTTGGGTACCGGCGAGAGGAAAAACTGAGTGGACTGAATCTCGCGCTTGCCTTTGAGGCGGGCGGCGAAGACGAAGTCGGTATTGGCGCCGTTCAACATCAGCATCGTGGCTTTGAGGCCGTCGCGATATTCGATGAAATAGGCGGCGGGGTTCTTGACGAGCTTCTGTACTTCTCCGGAGCCGACCAGATCCTGGGTGCGGCCGTCCTTGACACTTAGGCCCTGAGGATTATCGCTGCGGGAAAGCGCGGAGGTGAGCAATTCTTTTGACCAGCGGCCGTCGGCGCCGGCTTTCCAGACGTCGTCACCTTCGAGCATCTGGACACTCTTGATGCCGGTTTCGCCGCCGTGACGGCGTTCGAGCATGCATTGCATGGCTTCGAGCGCGTGGTAATCCATGGGATCCGAGCCGCCGCTGCCGACCATGAGGGCGTCTTCGATCTGACAGTCGAACGGAAGTTCGAGATCGGGAAGACGCCAGGTCACGGGGAGGGATGAGCCGGCGAGCATTGGGAAACGAAGACGGTGCGAGGTGTCCGTCATCGTCTTGGCTTTTTCGAAACTATAGGAAAGGTGCTTGTCGTTGTAAACCGGGACGGAACGGTGATCGTTTTCGAAGACCTTGGAGACCTGTTCGAAGAATTCGAAACGGGGATAGAGGATCTGGCCTTTTTCGTTTTTCGGATAATCGCCGTGCTCGCCGATGATGACTACAGCATCGACGGCGAGTTTCGATCCGCCGCAGCAGACGGCTTCGGCGATGGTGGGGTAGACCTGGAACCCGAATTCGCCGGCGCGGGCAGCGCTCAGATCGTCGGACGGTTTTTGATCGACGTACAGCGAGACGACCTTGATGTTGGGCTTGTGCCATTCGCCGGCGAACGGGTAGCCGATGAGGAAGCGATCGCCGATGTGCTGGGCGTGGGAGAGATATTTGTAGACCGTCGTGACGATCGCGATGCGCTTAGGCGGCTGTTGGGCGAAGGCTGCCGGGGCGAGGGCGGCGGTTTGGATGAACCCGCGACGGGTGATGTTCGACATTGTCAGGTTCTCCAATAGGTGGATTGAGCGGCCGGCTGGTACTTGATGGCCAGGTGCGGGGTTTCGATGCGGGTTTGTCCGGCGTAGAGGCTGTCGACGCCGGCAGCGGTTAATCCGGTGGTGAGAAGGGTGCGCTCGACGGGATAGGTTGCTTTGCCCGACAGGAACATCAGTTCCATGTTGTAGACCAGCGGGCTAAAGAAATTCGCGAGCGTGGTGCGGCCGTCGGGCATCGGCAGATACATTTGCGTGGAGAACGGTTTTGAAGAGCCGTTCACGAAGGCGGCGAAGTTGAAATCGCTGACCAGGCCGTTCATCAGCAGCATGGTGCATTTGAGGCCGTCGGCATGCTCGTAACGATAGGCGACCGGGTTCTTGGTCAGGCGCTGCATGTCTTCGAGGGTAGGAAAGATGTCGTTGAAGCCGGGACGGGACGGAGTCAAGGTATGGCTGCGGCACAGCGCGGCGTTCATCAGCTCGCGCGGCCAGACGCCATCGCGGAGGGCCTGCCAGAATTTATCGCCGCGATAGGCTTGCAGCCACTTGACTCCGGATTCTCCGCCTTTGCGGCGCTCCACCATGCACTGGATGGTTTCGAGGCCGTGGAAATCGTAGCTGTCGACGCCGCCGTAGCAGACGCACAGGGCTTCGGTGACGCTGGCGTTATGGGGGAACTCGACAGACGGAATCCGCCAGGTGACCGCAAGGCTGGAGCCCGCCATGTATGGAAACCCGAGTTCCTTCGACGTGTCATACATGCTCTTCGCCCATTCCCAGTTCCAAGAAAGATGCTTGTCGTTGAAAACGGGGACGGATTTGCCGCTAGAGCGGAAGACACTGACCATTTCCTGGAAAAATCGGTAGCGGGGATATTGGACCTGGCCCTTTTCAGTTTTCGGATAATCGCCGTGCTCTCCGACGACGACGACTCCGTCGACGGCGAGTTTGCCGGTTCCGCAGGTCAGGGCTTCCGCGATCGTAGGATAGATTTTCATGTGCGGGAAGCGGGCACCGCGGTCGCGGCTCAGGTCTTCGGGCGGAACCTGGTCGACGTAGAGAGACACGAGATCCATGGCCGGATGATGATGCGTTCCGTTCCAGCCATAACCTTCGAGAAAGCGATCGACAATATGCTGGGTGTGGGAGTATTTCCGGTACACCGTCGTGATCGCCGCAAGCTTAGGACGTGTGGCCATCTAATTTCAGTCATTATAATCCTTTAGTGAGCTCGAACATGTGGAAGCGGCTGGCGTTAGTCCCACTGGCGTGGTT
>Ga0206838_10294_pt1 | contig 11699 bp, 5 predicted proteins | sample Alteio_BWOrgCont_26_FD_152879 | JGI IMG/M metagenome (GOLD analysis project Ga0206838, IMG submission 152879) | Enriched cells from forest soil in Barre Woods Harvard Forest LTER site, Petersham, Massachusetts, United States -... | ecosystem: Environmental > Terrestrial > Soil > Temperate forest >...
CACACGGTCGCAAACGGTCTCGACCTCTCCCATTTCGTGCGAGGAAAAGAAAACCGTTTTGCCCTCGTCCTTGAGGCGCTGGATGATCTCGCGGACCTTCATGCGGCCAAGCGGGTCAAGGCCGCTGGTGGGCTCGTCGAGGATCAGCAGGTCGGGATTGTTGATGAGCGCCTGGGCGAGGCCGGCGCGTTGCTGCATGCCTTTCGAGTAGGATTTTATGGGGCGCTTTGCGGCGTGTTCGAGTTCGACGAGCTTCAGCAATTGCGGGATGCGCACATCCATTTCGGCGCGGGTGAGCCCGAAAATTTTCCCGTAGAACCGCAGCAGTTCCTCCGCGGTAAGAAATTTATAGTAGTAGGTCATTTCCGGGAGGTAACCGATGCGCTGGCGCGCGATCGGCTGGCGGACATCGATCCCGAACAGGCTGGCCGCGCCGCCGGTCGGCGGGATGAAGCCAAGCAGGACGTTCATGGTGGTGGTCTTGCCGGCCCCGTTCGGGCCGAGGAAGCCGAAGACCTCGCCCGACCGGACTTCCAGGTCCAGGCCTTGCAGGGCGACTTTCGTGCCCTGCCGCATCTCGCGGTTGCGAAACTCCACTCGCAGTTTCTCAGTTTTTAGAATCACGCTCATGGACGGACTGGGTATGGAAATTTCTTTTGACTCGCCTTAATTTCGTGACAGTTAAAAAAAATCCGGCGCCTGCCGCAATCAAAATCAGTGCGCACGGAAAGACTTCCGCCATGGTTGATGCTGCCGGTAAAGGTCCAGCCGCTGCTGGATTTCAGCGGCATCGTCCCTCTCGCCGGCGTTTTGGGCCAGTTCGAGGGCCTGCCCGGCCAGCTTGGCGGCCTCGTCAAAGCGGCCGTTTTCCGCCAGCGCGGCGGCCAGCGTGTCCAGCACCACGGCTGAGGAATCTCCCGCGATCTGCTCCGCCCGGCCGGCGAGCGCAAGGGCCTGCGCACCGTTTCGCCCCTGCGGATTCTCATCGGCGGCAAAAACGCGGGCGGCAAAGATCAGCATGGAAATATTTTCCGGCTCGAGTTCCAGCGCCCGTTGGAAATAAGGCGGCGCCGCGCCATCCCGGCCTTGCAGCAACATCGTCCGCGCCATCTGAAATTGCGCCGGTGCATAATTTTTGTCGAGTTGCGCGGCCTGCAAAAATTCATTCGTGGCCTCGTCATAACTTTTCAGCTCGGCCTGGATCATGCCCAGCTTGACGTGGGCGGAGGCCGACCGGGCATCCAGCCGCAGGGCGGCGCGGGCATATTCGAGCGCTTCGGACGGCCTGCCCGCATCGTTCAATATCCGCGCAATGTTGTTGAAGGCTTCGCGACGGACGGGATCGAGGCGCAACGCTTCCTTGTATTGGACGAGCGCATCCTGCGGACGATTTGCTTCCTGCAAAGCGACGCCAAGGTTGAGGTGCGCGAGCGCGTTGTCATCCGTGACCGCGAGCGCATGCCTGAACAGCGTTTCACTGTCGCGCCAGTAAGAAATTTGTTTCTCCGTCAACAGCAGGCAGCCGGCACAAACCAGAATGGCGGCGGCCAACAGTATTTTTCGCGCACCGGGAAACCTGGCGGCAAGGTCGTCCGCCGCCAGCGCAAGGATCAGAAAGATCCCAATGAGCGGAAAATACGTATAGCGGTCGGCCAGCGCCTGGTCGCCGACCTGCACCAGACCGATGACCGGCACCAGCGTGCCGAGGAACCACAGCCAGCCCGTCAAAATATACGGGCGCCGGCGGACGCCAAGAACAGCCAGCGCGAAGACGGCCAGCAGGATTGCCGCGGATAAAATCAAAACCACGGGGGAAATGTGCTTGGGCAGCGGATAAAAAACGGCGAGATTCAACGGAAAAAATGTTTTGGCCAGGTAACCGGCGTAGGCGACAACCGTGTTTTCCAGCCGTAGGGCCGGCGGAACTTTTTGCAGCGTGGCAACGGCTTCCTGGCGTTGGGCCAGAAAGGTGGCGACACAGGACAGGACGGCCAGTGCAAAAAATGGAACTTTCTCCACCAGCACGTTTTTGATGCCCGCCACCCGCCACCCGTCACTCATCACTCTTTTGAACGGCCAGAAATCCAGGAGCAGAAAAACAAACGGCAGCGTGACGAACATCGGCTTGGACAGCAGGCTCATGATGAAGAACAACAGGCACAGCCCGAATTGGCGGCCGGATCTTGAATCCGGGACGGCGGCCCGTTCCGCGAATTTTGCGTAACTCAACAACGCCAGGAGCGCAAAAAAAGTGGAGAGCACATCCTTGCGCTCGGCGACCCACGCCACGGATTCGACATGCAACGGATGCAACGCAAACAAAACCGAAACGAAGATCGACGGCCAAATTTTTTGCGTAAGCCGCGCGAGCAGGAGAAACAGCAAGGCGGTATTTGCCGAATGGAACAGCAGGCTGACGAAATGATGCCCGGCGGGATTGAGCCGGAACAGTCCGCAGTCGGCCATGTGCGAGAGCCAGGTCAGCGGGTGCCAGTTGGACGCGTGCCAGCCGACAAACGCCCATTGGATGCCGGCGGGCGTGAGGCCGTTTTGGACGACGGGATTTTCGGTGACGTAGTCGGGATCGTCGTAGTTGACGAAGTTATTTTGCAGCGCGGGCAGATATGCCAGCAAACTAATAACGGCCAGCAGCAGGGCGGCCCGTGTTCGCGTCATGACAAGTATTTAAGAAATTATCCGCCATCGGAAAAGGAGAAACGCCGGGGAAAAAGTTTTTCACCCGGTGTTTCAGATGGTCTCCGGATCGTTTATTGCAAAAGATGCGCCGGCGTCACCGTGCTGCCCAGGCTGCAGGTCACGGACGGGGTCGCACCGACGGGCCAGACGCTGTAACTGCCGCCGGCGGGACAGGGCGGGATGCTGCCCAACGCGTTGAGCTTGATGTAGGAGGTGATGTCGTTGGGAAAGTTGATGAGAGAGCCATTCGCCAGGTTATTGGCAAAAGCGACCTGCTGGTCGGCGGAATCAATCTGCCGCAGGTTGTTGATGCAGGCGTTGGCCTGCGAGGTGGCGCGGGACTTCACAAAGTTTGGGATGGCGATCGCCGCCAGCAGGCCGATGATGGCCACGACAATCATAATCTCAACCAAGGTAAATCCCCCGTAATGTTTCCGGTTGATGTTCATTTTATGTTCGCGGCGTGAACCACCGGCAGGCGGGTATAATAATAACGAAAAAATGTTCACAGATTGCCTGCTGGAACCGCTGTTTGGTTAAATAAGCATCCCAGATGCCAAACCAGGACGGGTCGTATCAACAAAAAACCCCGGAGCGGACGCTCCGGGGTCTGTCTCTGAAATCAACTGATTACGGGAGCACGTGGTTCGGCGTGATGGTGCTGCCGAGCGAGCATAGCGGCGAGGTGCCAACGGTGCCGTCGGAGTAGGTGCCGCCAGCGGGGCACGGAGGAATGCTGCCATTGGCATTGAGCTTGATGTACGGCGTCAGGGCAGTCGGATAGGTGATGGTGGCACCGGTGCTCTGGCCTTTTTCCAACGCGTATTCATTGGCCGCCGCATCAATCTGGCGGAGGTTGTTGATACAGGCATTGGCCTGGGAGGTGGCGCGCGCTTTCACGAAGTTCGGGATCGCGATCGCGGCGAGGAGGCCGATGATGGCCACGACGATCATGATTTCGACGAGCGTGAAGCCCGCTTTACGGACGTTTTGGGTCGTTTTCATTTGCTGTTTTTTTGTTGTTGGAGTGGCGTGAACAAACAGCAGGCGGGTTTAGATGAATACAACTTTGTTCACGGAATTGCCTGCTGCAACCACTTCATGGGAATACTAGCACCGTTGATGCCAATGGACAAGATAATTATTCACATGTTGTTCACAATCCAAAACACCATAAGAATAGGGCAAAAAAACCAATAAAACCCATAAAAACTCGCGTTCTTATCTTCAATGCCAAGCATAACTCCCGAAAAGATTGCCTTGTAAAAGCCATTTTTGGGACAGTGTCATTTGTTTTAAGACAATGAAAGCAGAACTTTTTTCCCCACCGGCTTCAGTTTCCCTATCGGCTGATTATAGAAGGTTGATAAAGAAAATCCGGGACGGCGGCAGAAAACAAATCTTGAATTCTCCCGTTTGCCTAATATGTTACGCCTTTGTGCCGCGATAGCTCAGCGGTAGAGCAACGGTTTTGTAAACCGTCGGTCGTCGGTTCAATCCCGACTCGCGGCTCCACCTCCGCAACCATCCGGGAAATGGTTCGGAAAAACCAGAGATCTAGCATGCACAGACATAATTTGCCGCCGTATTTTTTAGTGGGAATTATCCTCCTGGCTTTTGCCGGTATCTCCGCCGCTGCAACCATCAGCATGAACGGCAGCGATGCGGCCGGCACCAACAGCTTCAATACCGGCTTGCATTGGACCGGCGGAGCGTCACCGTCACCGGGCAACGCCTATCAGACCGGAACCAATCTGCTGCGTACCCCCACCAACAACGCGCCCGTCGCGTTCGCGGGCGATTCGCTGGAAATCCAGTCGAACGGCGAACTTCGCATCAACTCCACCGCCATTGTCACCGTCAAGAATTTGATTCTCGACACTAATTCGTTGCTCACGCTCACGGCGCCGACTGGCGGCAACACCACCACGCTCACCGGCACCAACGTCACGCTCAAGGGCATCGCCACCATCCGCTCCGGCATCCAGGCCGGCGAAAGCGTGGAGGTATTCACCAACGCGTCGCCCTTCAACGGCACCGGCGGCTTCAACACCGCCGGCTCCCTCGGCACCATCATTTTCACCGCCACCAATAATTTTTCCGGCGGCGCGACTGTCAACAGCGGTACCGTCCTCGTGAACGGATTTTTCTCCGCCAGTTCTGTCACCGTCACCAATGGCACGCTCGGCGGTAGTGGCATCATCGCCGGCACGCTCACCAACCTGCCCGGCGGCACCGTGCAACCCGGCCTCGGCAACGGCGACACCTCAACCCTCACCGTCTATAACAACGTCATCCTTGCCGGCACCAATAACTTCACGCTCAACCGAAACAATTCGCCCAACATCACCCACATCGTTTCCGGCGGCGTCATCACTATGGGCGGCACGCTCAATATCACCAACGCCGGCGCAGCCTTGCAGGCCGGTGATTCGTTCATCCTTTTTTACGCCGGCGGCCTCGCCGGCGGTTTCAGCACCATCAACCTGCCTCCCCTCGCCTCCGGTCTCGCGTGGACCAACCAGCTTTCGCACTATGCCTTGCTTTCAGTCTTTTCCACGACTCCGCCCACAAACCCCGTCGTCACGAACCTGCCGGCGACGCAGATTTCCACCGTCTCCGCCACGCTGAACGGCCAGGTGCTGTCCACCGGTGGCCTGACACCAAACGTCTGGATTTACTATGGCCCGGTCAATGGTGGTACGAACGCCGCCGCCTGGTCGAACAACGTCGCCATGGGGGCGCAAACCGGCACCTTCTCCACCACGGCTTCATCACTTTTGCCGAACATGACCTGCTATTTCACCGCGTTTGCATCAAATTCCGCCGGCAGCTTCTGGGCTCAACCCTCTTTAAATTTCAGCACGCCCGCCGGGAACCTGCCCGTCACACGTGTGCAGGTGCTAACCTATCACTATGACAATACGCGTCTGGGGCAAAACACAAATGAAACGCTGCTCACGCTCGCGGATGTTAACACCAGCACCTTTGGAAAATTGTTTACCTATACCGTGGATGGTTACATTTACACCGAACCGCTCATCATGACGAATGTGACCATTCCTGGTCAGGGCGTTCACAACGTCGTCTTCGTTGCCACCGAAAATGATACCGTTTATGCGTTCGATGCTGACAGCAATGCCGGCGCGAACGGCGGGCTGCTTTGGTCCACAAATCTTGGGGTGGCCGCCTTGGTTGCCATCAGTCCGTTCGGCCGGCGCTATACCGGGCCGGATAATCCACAAACAGACATCACACCGGAAGTCGGTACCACCGGCACCCCGGTCATTGACCCGGTCACCGGCACACTCTATGTAAATGCCTTCACGCGTGAGTTAAGTGGTGGCATGACCAATTATGTGCATCGCGTCCATGCCCTCGATGTGGCCACCGGCAATGAACGCCCTTACAGTCCTGTTGTCGTGACGGGTTTCGTGCCGGGCACGGGTGTGGACAGTTCAAACGGCATCGTGGCATTCGATTCCATGCAAAGTAGCCAGCGGCCGGCGCTCACGCTCGCCGGTGGAAAACTCTTCGTTACTTATTGCGGCTACAGCGATACCGATCCGTATCACGGTTGGTTGTTCGGCTATAACGCCACGAACCTGGTGCTGGCCACGAACTACATGTTCTGCACCACGCCCAATGCCTCGATAAATGATTTTGGTGGAAATGCCGGCGAGGGCGGCATCTGGCAGGGAGGGGGTGGCCCGTGCGTGGACACGAACAACAACCTTTATTTTGAAACCGGCAACGGCTCGTTCAGCGCCAACACAAACGGCGACGATTATGGAGATACCTTCTTGAAAATTTCCACGACAAATGGTTTTGCCGTTGCTGATTATTTCACGCCCAACGACCAGGCTTCGCTTCAGGCGTCGGACGTCGACCTCGGTGCCAGCGCACCGATGCTGTTGCCCGATTCCGTCGGCAGTGTCGCGCATCCCCACCTGATCGCCGGTTTTGGCAAGTCCGGCAAAATGTATGTGCTCGACCGGGATACGCTCGCCTCTCCACATTACCAGTCCGGCTCCGATTCCCAAATTATCCAGTCCTTCTACGCCACCGGGTATGGCATCTGGGCTCCGCCGGCATATTTCAACGGCAATATTTACGTCCAGCCGAGCTACGGGCCTTTGTATCAGTACTGCATCACTAACGCCGCGGTCAATACCTCCGCAGTTGCCACGGCACCCGTCTCATTCGGCTTCGACAATGGCGGACCGGTCACCTCCGGCAATGGCACCAGCAATGGCATCGTTTGGGTTCTGAATTCCGCGGCGTTTGGCGACGGCGGTCCCGCTGTGCTGTATGCCTTCAATGCCACCAACATCTCGCAGGAACTTTATGATTCCAGCCAGCTCCTTTCCCGCGACAATCCCGGCGGCGCCGTGAAGATGGTTCCGCCGACCGTCGCCGGCGGCAAGGTTTATGTGCCGGCACAATATGCCCTTTCCGTTTTTGGCGTGCAGGGATTCATTAATGCCCCCGTCATTGCCCCGGCCGGCGGCGGTTTTGTGAACTCCGTCTCCGTCGCCATCACCGATACCAGCGCCGGTGTTGCAATCTACTACACGCTCGACGGCACCACGCCCACGACCGCCTCCACGCTTTACACCGCGCCCTTCGTGCTGACCAGCAATGCCGTCGTCACTGCGATCGCCGTCCAGTCCAGCGCGGTGAACAGCGGCGTCACCATGGCGTCATTTGTGAACACGGCGGCGGCGGGCAGCGGCATTGGATTGCTGGCGCAATATTTTGCGAACGCGAACAGCACCAATCCGTTTAACGGTTCGCCGGTTCTGGTGACTACCAATGCCACGGTGAATTTTTCCGCCGTGACCAACTGGCCGGGCCCAACCGTGGGCACCAACCATTTCACGGTGCGTTGGACCGGTTGCGTGCAGCCGCAGTTCACGGAAACTTATTCGTTCATCACCACGGCGGATGACGGCGTGCGCCTTTACATCAACGGCCAGTTGTTGATCAACGACTGGTTGGACAAGACCAACGCCACTTCCACGACCAATTCCATCTCGCTCGTTTCACAACAGCTCTACAACCTTGAACTCGATTACTATCAGAAGATAAGCAACGCCACCGTGGCACTCGCCTGGAGCAGTCCGTCCACGCCGGTGCAAATCGTGCCGCAAACACAGTTGTATCCGTTCACCAATCCGCCGCCTTCCGTCGTGCTCGCCGCCCCATTGACCGGCGCCAGCTATACCGCGGCCGCCAGCGTGACTTTGACCGCCGATGCTGACGCGCCCTACAATCCCGTCGCCGCCGTCAGCTTTTATACCAACAACACTTTCCTCGGCAGCGTGACGAATGTGCCCTACACGATCACGGCCACCGGGCTGGGCCAGGGAAGCTATTCGCTGGCCGCCATCGCGACTGACACGACCGGCTTGAGCAGCACATCCGCCGTCGTGAATATCACGGTCAACCCCGCGAGCGGCCTGCCCTACGGGCTTACCAACCTGCCGGTGGTGCCTGCCTTTTTCAACATGCCAACGACCTTCGCCGGCACCCTGCCCGCGCAATTATCGCTCACCGGGCTTTTCAGCAATACGCCCTCGATGACAGCTGTGAACGGTTTGATCGGTTACACGCCTAATACCCCCCTCTGGTCCGACGGCGCGGTCAAGACGCGTTATCTCGCCGTGCCCAGCAACGGCGGCGTTATCACCCCGGCCGGACAGATTGCCTTTTCACCGACGAATTACTGGTCGTTCCCCGCCGGAACCGTGTTTGTGAAAACCTTCCAGCTTAATACCGACACCACGAACCCGAACGTGCTGCACCGCCTCGAAACCCGTGTACTCGTGTGCGATACCAACGGCGCGGTCTATGGCGTCACCTACAAATGGCGCGCGGATAATAGCGACGCCGATCTGCTGACCAGCAGCCTTACAGAAAACATCCTCATCACCAACGCCACCGGCGTCAGCACCCAGGCATGGTATTATCCCAGCCCATCCGACTGCCTGAGCTGCCATACGCCGGTCGCCAACTACGTGCTCGGCGTAAATGCGCGCCAGTTGAACGGCAATTACACCTATGCCGGCACCGGCGTGACGGACAACCAGTTGCGCGCGCTCAACCGTATCGGCCTGTTCAATCCGGCCTTCGACGAGTCCGCCATCCCGACCTATCCGCAACTGTCATCGCTCACCAATCCTTCCGCCTCGCTTGAACAACGATCACGTTCCTATTTGGATGCCAATTGCGCACAATGCCATCAACCCGGCGGCACGGGCATCACCTTCGACGCGCGATACACCACGCCGCTGGCCAGCCAGAACATCACCAACTATCCCGCCGCGTTCAACCTCGGCTACGACAACGCCTGCATCGTAAAATCCCAGGACGTCTGGCGCTCGGTGATCTGGCAGCGCATCAACACCACGACCAGCTCCATCCAGATGCCGCCGCTCGCTCGCAATCTCATAGACACCAATGCCGTGGCCGTCATCGGCGCCTGGATCAACAGCCTGCCCGGCACACCCGCCGAAGCGCCGCCAACCATCACGCCCGGGGGCGGAAACTATTACAACCCGGTCGCCGTCACGCTTACCGCCCCGGATACCAACGCCGTCATCTACTACACCCTCGATGGCTCGATGCCCACGACCAATTCCCTGCAATATTCCGGTGTGTTCAATCTCGCGACCAACGCCAGCATTTCCGCCAGCACCTGGCGCACGAACTACAACAACAGCGTCACCGCCAGCGCCCTGTTCTTTGTCACGCCGGTGCAGTTCGCCTCGGCGATATTCGCGACGAACCGGCAGTTCCAGTTGAATTTCCTTGGCGCCGCCGGGAGCAATTATGTCCTGCAGGCCACCACCAATTTTGTGAGCTGGACGTCGTTGAGCACCAACAGCGCCACGACCAACTCGTTCCCGCTCTTCGACCCGAAGGCCACCAACTTCCCGTACCGCTTCTACCGTGTGCTGCAACAGTGACCATCACGGAAGAAATTCAGGTATCCTGCCCCTCCTCGCCGCCGTGCTGTTGTTCGCCCCGGGTGCGGCGGCGAATGAATTTTCCTCGACCAATCCGCCGGTCGTCATTTACCAGAACGCGGAGCGGGTCCGCGCCGAATGTCTCGATGAGCGGCGGATGATCTGCGGAAAAATCCTCCGTGTGTTGCCGGATGGCCTCGTGGTGGAAAGCGGCTATACAGATTTGCTGCGGCCGCCGCTGACGGACTCATGGTTTGTGCCCGGCACCACCTCCGCCACGCGCACGCCCAACCTCGTCGAAAGCCGGGAACCGGGGGCGCCGTGCGTGGGCACCATCTTTCTCACCGACCTGCCCCGCGCCCGTCCACGCAGCAAAAAACCGAAACAGTATGACTACATCATCCTCCTCGCCTACCCCGCCGGTGAATACACCTACACCTCCGTCGGCACCGTGCAAAAGACCGTGCGCCACTTCACCGGCTTGCTGAGCGAGGCGGTGAAGCACAGGATCGCCGAACGAAAATGGACGTCCGTGCAGTTGAACCTCCCGCCGGACACAAACGGCGTGATGCCGAAATTGCTCTCGCAGACCGGTGCCTTCAGTGATACGACCAACCTTGTTCCGGAAAATTACCTGCTGCCCTACGACTTAAACGTGCCGTTCTGGTCGGATGGCGCGGAAAAAACCCGCTGGGCCTGCGTGCCGCCGGGGGAGACCATCCATTTTTCGCCGACCAACGAATGGCGCTTTCCGTTAGGCACCGTGTTCGTAAAAAATTTTGAAATCGCCACCGATGAAACCCATCCTGAAACCAAACGCCGCCTCGAAACCCGCCTGATTGTTTGCGACGACAGCGGCGGGGCCTATGGCCTGACTTACAAATGGCGCGCGGACAACAGCGATGCCGACCTGTTGGAGACGAACTTGAGCGAGGAAATCTCCATCAAGACCGCGACCGGCGTACGCAAGCAGAACTGGTATTATCCGAGCCGCGCTGATTGCCTGACCTGTCACACCGCGAATGCAGGCTTGGTGCTCGGCGTGAAAACCCGGCAATTGAACCGCAATTTCAACTACCCGGATGGACGGACGGAGAACGAACTCGTTGCGTGGAAAAACCTCGGCTTGTTTGACACGGATTTTCCCGATAGCGCCGTGAATAATTTTCCCGCCCTCGCGCACACGGACGATCTTTCCCGCAGCCTCGAGGACCGCGTGCGATCGTATCTCGATGCCAACTGCGCGCAGTGCCATCGCCCGAACGGTACCGTTGCGAACTTCGATGCGCGCTACGACACGCCGCTCGCGGAACAAGGCATCGTCAGCGGCCATGTGTTGATCGACCAGCGGATTGACGGCGCACGAGTCGTTGCGCCGAACGACTTGTGGCGTTCGATCCTGCTGATGCGCATGGACACCGTCGAAGGTTACCTGATGCCGCCGCTCGCGCGGAACACGGTGGATGAACGCGCTGTGAAAATGCTTCGCGAATGGATTGCCAGCCTGCCCGGCCCGCGCGTCCTTTCGCCGCCGGAAATCCTGCCGCCGGGCGGAAATTTTACATCACCGGTCGAAGTGAGTTTGAAAACCGAACCGGCGGCGAAGATATTTTACACGCTCGACGGGACGGTCCCGACGACGAATGACCTGCCCTATCAAAAACCGTTCACGGTTTCCGATCCGACCATCGTGCGCGCAAAGGCGTTTGAAGACGGCTGCACCAAAAGCATCACGGCGAAGGAATTCTTCCTGTTCAACCGATGAAATTACAGGCACTTGAAGATTAAACTCCGTGGTTTTTTGGGTTCGTTTTGCGACCCCAAAATCAAAAAACCTATATTTTACGGGGAATCGGTGGCTTCGTTTCGTAAATTTATGGTCGCAGGGAATCATCCTCATCCCTTGCCGCGCCGAAGTTTGACGAAGGCGGGTCGTTCCCGTCCTCATCGTCATCCTCAATTTTGACTTATGACGATGAGGATGACTCCCTTCCACCCTAACCATCAAAAATTCGCTAGGTGGGACTACCT
>Ga0206838_10295_pt1 | contig 11666 bp, 10 predicted proteins | sample Alteio_BWOrgCont_26_FD_152879 | JGI IMG/M metagenome (GOLD analysis project Ga0206838, IMG submission 152879) | Enriched cells from forest soil in Barre Woods Harvard Forest LTER site, Petersham, Massachusetts, United States -... | ecosystem: Environmental > Terrestrial > Soil > Temperate forest >...
GGCCCGTGAGACGCAGTTGGTTGAATTTTGCTCCCGTTACTTTTACTGAACGTGCAACTTGAATTCGGGTTTGCCTGTAACGGTAAATATCTGACTTCGCTATGGATAGTCCCCCTCGATACCCCAAAAAAGTGCGGGAGAGTTTGAGCTTGGTAGGCTGGTAGTGTTGCTTGAGGAGAATTTGGCTGAGTGGGATGAAAGAGCGGTATGTAATGGTTTTCCCTTATAGCGAAAGTATGTTTATGGTGCCAGAATCAAAGTGGAACTGAAGAAGAAATCCACTATTAGGCGCGCTAAGCCTTCACCGGCTTGGAGCGAACTCCTATCTTCTTTTTTGCCCCCACTCATATTTTAAGGAGCCCCCATGAACGCATCACTCGACCAGCGAACGCTGCACCTACAGCTGGTGCACAATCGCAAGAAATACGAAGAGATGAGCGAAGTGGAGCTTGTTCTGGCGTGTCAAAATCGAGACCAATTGGCTTTCGATCATTTGGTTCGAAGAAACGAAAGGACAGTATATGGATTACTGCATCAGATGGCACCAGATTGGCGTGACAGCAGAGATCTGGCGCAAGAAGTGTTCATACGTGTATGGCGCTCAATACGCCTGCTGCGGAATCCGCGAGCCTTCAAGAAATGGCTCAGCCACATCGTGACCAATCTTTTTTATGACGAACTTCGCAAACGCCCTAAACAGCAGGTCATCTCCATCGACGAGCCCTTCACCAATGACAGCGGTGATGAAGGCTCAGCCAGAGAAATCGCCGATGTTTCAGGCATGCCCGATGAGATTCTCCAGAGACATCAGCTTTCTGATGCAATCAACAAAGCCATCGAAGACCTACCGGAGCATTTCCGAACCACAATCATCATGCGTGAGTTGCAAGGTCTCTCGTATGAAGAGATTGCGTCTCTCACTCATACTGAGCGGGGAACGGTGAAGTCGCGCATCGCAAGAGCACGCGCGAAAATTCAAACCACCCTGACTCCGTTCTTGAAAGATTGCGCATAGTTTTTGCTGATTCAGACAAGCGACAACCGGTGCGAGGCTACCAGACGTAGCCTCGCACCGCATTTCTAGGCGGACTGGTTGCACCCACGTGAAAAGACAACCGGCAAGCGCGTGCTTGCCGGAAGTGAACCCAAACAAAATGTAGAACGATCGTTAGCCTTGGGCGGCTCTCCGTTGGATGCGGCGTTCATCGTTAGGCTTGCGCAATGGGATGATTGCTGGTTCTGCTGGCGCCAACCGGTTGAGCGTACGCGTGGCACGGGCTGAGACGTAACAGTTGTCGTCGTCTGTCAGCACGCGCAAAACATTCTCTGAAACGTTGTGGTTTTCCGCGATGGCGTATTTGACGTCAACGCTATCGTCGTTGGCCAAGCGCATAAGCGTTGACTCTTCGACTTTCGGATTTCCTGCTACTGCGGCTCGAACCAGCGGGTTTTCGTGCTGGCTCAGAAGCTCTAAAGTTTCCAACAATGTATTTGGATTCTCCGCGATACGCTCGAGGAATGCCACTGGCTGCTGCTGGGCAAGAGCATGCAGGATTGAGGGACTAGTTTTGGGATGAACGCTGATCAGCCATATCAATTTAGCTGATAGACAATCAACTGCTGTAATTTCGTCCGTGGATTCTCCTCTGGCGACTTCGCATAAGCTAAGGAACAACAAGCGCCGGAGCACCGATTCGATGTGCTCAGGCCATTCCCATTCAAGCAAGTAGCGGAAAGCTGACGCTCGATCGGTTCCACTAAGTATGTGCATCAGATCTTTCTTCATTACTTTTCTCCTGCGGGCAGTTGAAACTGCTCGGGTTTGACACCTTGATTTCTTTATACCACAGGGGTTTTTTAGCTAACGTCGAGATGGTGTGCTGATGCGGCTTTTGGCGCTTGCAACTATGGCGAAAACCCCTAGTGACTAACCCAAAAATACATTCAATGTAGACTTGGAGTTACGTTATAGGTGGACGATACAGGAGAAAATAAGTGCCGAATTCCAGACCACATTTATTTAGGGTTTTCCCAGCCAGGTTTAGCCTCGGAAAACCCGCTGGGACTGAGCTCAGCGAATGTTTTTGTCGTTTATATTGGGCCGAACACAGATTGAACTATGGTTTTAAGATCAGTTTGTCACTTCGAACTATCTTTGCATAGTCGGTCAATGATCTGATCTCTTTGCTGAACTTGAGCTTCGAGATATCCGATACGCTCATGGGCAAGCTCGAGCTTGAGCTGAGCTTCACTCAACTGGTTTAAAACGAGGTCGAGTCGAGCCCCTAAATCAACGATTTGATTGCTTTTCGCGACTTGGGTGTTGACCTCAAACGCGATGCCTGACGCTTCAAGCTTTACCTGAACGGAACTCCCATCTGACTCATCGCTCTTCTCTTTGCCTGAAGTAGAAGGAACGAAGTTGACGGTCTCCGGTTCAGTCACCGCTTCAATCAACTCGTGTGCTTTCGAATCTTCCTGTCTCGCCATAATTCTCACTGCGTCTACCACGGCCAATCATACTCGCATCTGGTGGAACTTTGCACGATATTTTGCCCGACATGTTTCTTCTATAGCCAAGCACCTGAGGCCGACCCGAACTCGTTGATTTACACATATAGATAGGATGCACCAATTACAGTGCCCGACGATTTGGATACACCACTCTAGCGAGCAACCGAGGCCGTTGCCCGCAGCATGCGAGTCTGTTGCCGAGGCCAAGCTATGGAGCAGCTCGCGCAGCCGAAATTGGAGTGGGCCACTCCATTCAGGAAGCCAGCCGAGTTCGCGCTAGCGGGCAGCCGACTGTGCCGGCATTGGTTCGGTTTCGCGTTCGCGCTGTTCTTCAGGTTGAACTTGAACCGAGGTCACTACATGAGGAATTTCGAATCGGGCCGACTGAAGCTTCGGAAGCACGAGCGGAACGATCGGGAAGCTGAGCATGCTCTGGAAATAAGCAAGCCATGTCTTCACGCGCATCGCTCTGACACTTTCGACTACTTTCTTGAGGGTGGCTTCGAGCTGAATGAGGTTGGCCACGTAGACCATCTTCGTTTCCGGCTTAATGCGTTTGAAGTGGTCTTTCACTTCGCTGGCGATGCCTTTGGTGGAAACGACGAAGGCGAGTTGCGGTCTGTGCATGCCAATGCGAGCTCCTAGCGAGTAGGCATTGTTCAAGCCGTATTCCGCGTCTTTCAGTTCGAACATAACCAGGGTGCCGTCAATGTCGGCGAACATTTCCACATCTTCGCCTGTGGGGGAGATGTCGATGAGAATGCGCTCGTTAGGCACGTTAAGAGCGTTGAGCTGTCTGACGACCGTTGCCGCCATCCAATAATTGTTGTCCAACATGCGGGGGAGCAACGGGTCCGAAGCGAGCAGACCTTCGATTTGCTCGTCGGAAATCGGTTTGCCGCATGAGCAAAGAACGCCCAGGCGAGCCATCTGATCGATGACGTCGCGGCTCTCGACGCGGTTGACGTGGGCGCCAGACTTTTGGCAGACGACTACGTACTCCTGGTGCAGAATGTTAACTTGGAGCAGCTGGTCGACGTATCTAATAATGTCGCTTGCCTGCTCGGCTTTCTGCCTGAGCAACTCCTTGGCGAGCATGACGCCGGAGCGGCGCACCAGTGTCGCCACTTCGCGAACGCTGGAATTTTCCAAAACTCTGGCTGCTCTCAATTCCTTGTCGTTGACTGCGGTCGCGGATTGGAAGTTGGTTTCGCGTTCAAGCTGTCCGAGTTCGTCGAACGTCTTGTTGCTGACGTCGTCATCAATCCATTTAGCTTCGTATCCCATATCTTCAAGGGCTTTGCCGATTACTTCAGCGAACTCTCTAAGCAGTAGCTTTTCTTCGGCGTCGCCGATATAGCCGACACGCATGGCGCAGTTGGACGCGCCTTCTTTCTTGGCGCTGGTGTCGACTATAGTCACAAACATAATGGAAGTGCGTTCATCGTTATAGAAGAAGTCGCCTTTGACTTCAGGAACGTTGGCAAACCCGCGCAGGTTGTCGATGCCCCATTTGTATCCCAGTTTTTCGAGGCTGACGAGTTGACGGCGGACGTCTTCGTTGTCGCGTCCGGACTCTTCCTCTTCCTCTTCTGTTTTGAAGTTGGCAATGTCGTCGATGCTTCCACCGAACACGTTGGCGAACTGGTGCGCCACTTTGCGCAACAACGGCTCATAGCCCGCGCGTTCGAGACGATCAATCAGTGCGTCCAGACTTTCCGGCTTGCATTGGACGAATGCCGATTTGCTTTCAATACAAAGATTCATGACGATCGCTCCCGTCGAACAAGTTACTCACTTACGAGGGTGTTGTTCCCAGGATGGAGTGTATTTCCTCAGTCCACCCGCAAAAAATAGCGATTATTAAGGCGGCTGATAAGGACCGGTTGCCAAGTGGAATAAGGCATAGGGCGGTTCCGGCTCATTTCCGTTGACGTAAAACCTGTTCCAGTGCTGGTTTGCGGTTTCGGCAACGGCGTCAGTGACCGGGTGGGGCTGTCCTGGCTCCATGCCAACGACGGCGAGCCCTGCAACAGCATGCCTTCCGCTGACACAGCGAATCTTTCGGACGCCGGATCGACCGGACAGTAAAGCCTCCAACCTCCGATCTCAACCGATCTCAACCGATCTCGACCTTGCGAACCTGCAATCGCCCGGACAATCGCCTTTTCCGGACGTCGAGGTTCCAGTCATCGAACCTGCCCGCCTCCCCACGCCCGTTATCCTCTATCTATAGAACCGGGGGATCGCAACCAGGTGAGTTGGGAGTCCGTAACTTTTCCGAAAAACCGGGACTGAACCCATAAAATCGGGAATATGTCTAACGGTGGTCCAGTTATACCTTTTGGGAGGTTTCGCAGGCAGAGCAGTCGTCGTGAAAACTTCCTTATGGGATGGGCGGCTAATTGTCTTTCCGTAAATAGGCAGAGCGGCTTGTTGAGTTCGGCTGTCTCAAGCGGAGAAACCGTTTTTCGGTATACGTACAATCCAAATATATGACCCGGTGTGCTACCGCATGTGGTGGCACATGTAACTCTGCCTGAAGGTGGCAAATTTTTAGGCTCCTTCACAGAACCAATGTGGAACCCGATTCTCGGCAACGAAAGGTGTTTGACAGCTCAGCCTCAGTCGGTAAATCGGCTGATTCGAGATCGCGGGAAAAAAGTGTACAATGTATTCGTGTTGGAGAAGGTCGAATATTTGGCAGCGAGAGGCAGCATTGTGTCTCCGCAAAATCGGCCGGTTGGTGTCATGCTGATTCAAGCATAATGGCACCTGTTTACCATTCCTTTGTTGGACAGGGTATGTCTATATTGAAGTTGTCGCTGGAAGAGGGGAACCCGAGTTGACCATGGTCACAGATTCTCAAGACGCCCTCGACGAGGAGATCATTCGCCTCGAAGCCGAGGTAAAGCTTCTCAACCAGCGGATCAAGCATCGGCCGCTGAGCACCATTTTTCGCCAGCTCTTCGACTCAAACCTCATTCCGATGTCGCGAGTGGCTATTGATGGAACCATCTTCGAGTGCAATCAAGCCTACGCCGACCTCACCGGGTATACGCAAGAAGAATTGACTTCCGGCACGATCACGTGGAAATTTCTGTCGGTTCCCGAAGCTCGTGCCAGCAATGACCTGTCGATCCAGCAAATCCAGCAAACTGGTCGGGCAGAACCGTTCGTAAAAGAGTACATGAGGAAAGATGGAACCAGAATATCGATCCTGGTTGCCTGCACCGCTACCGACACCAGTGGCAGCGATATGGTTACGTTCTATCTCAACCTGAGTGAAGCTGAGCACGCTCGCAAAGAGTTAAAAGCAAGCGAGGAGCGGTATCGACTTCTCGTCGACACCATTCCCCAAATTGTTTTTGTCGGCGATTCCTACGCCAACCTCGAATACGTCAACAAGCGTTTTTCAGATTACACCGGCCATGAACTCACCCGAGGGTTCGGGCAGCAGTGGATGGATCTCGTGCATCCGGACGATCTCCCCGTTCTCATGGCCCAACAACGTTACGCTGTCGAAACCAGCACGGTTATGGAAATGGAGTTTCGGCACAAGTACGAAGACGGCCAATATCACTGGGTTCTGATGCGAAGCGTTCCATTGGTAGAAGAGGGTGGGCACGTAGTTAAGTGGATCGGCACGGCGACGAATATCGATGAGCAAAAACGGTACGAACATGAGATTCGTGCGGGCGAAGAGCGGTTTCGCATACTCGCCAACGGCATTCCCCAAATTGTTTGGACTGCTACCGCCGACGGCGTCATTGATTTCTTCAACCATCGCTGGCTCGAGTACACCGGCTTAACGGTTGAGCAGAGCCTCGAAGGCGCCTGGCAGTTGCTCATCTATCCATCAGATTTAGAGCAATATTTGCGCAAATGGAAAGACGCCATTCTGACCGGAGAAACTTACGAGCACGACTTCAGGTTGAAACGAGTGGTAGGGCTTAAAACTGGCGCCGACGCCCCATATCTATGGCATCTGTGCCGAGCCGTGGCTTTGCGCAATAATTGCGGGCGAATCATAAGATGGTTTGGAACTTGGACCGAGATCCACGAGCAAAAGAGCGGAGGCGGCTAGCGCCGACTGTCAGTGCAGTTGAGGAGCATTTATGTCCAGTACTTTCGACAGAGCTAAACAGCATCCCGAACTGGAATCTGATGACGCCAAACGCGCCAAAATTGCTCAACTTAAAAGTGACATCACCAGGTTGAAGTCGGTTCTCGCTCAGCAGCAGGAAGAAAGCGGAAATCAGGGCGGTTGGGGAGCGATGGATCGGGCCGATATTCAGCGCGTCATCGATCTGAACATATTGCCTATTCATAGAGGCGATCCGCTCGGCACCATATTCTATGTCAACGACGCCATGGTTGATCTGCTCGGTTACAGTCGAGAAGAGTATCTCAGCGGCAGAATCCGCTGGCCTTTGATCACGCCGCCGGAGTATATCGAATCTGGTGAAGCGGCGATCAAGCAGTTACAAGAGACCGGTCAAGCGGCTCCGTGGGAGAAGGAATACATTCACAAAGACGGCAGCAGAAAGAACGTCGTAATCGGTATGGTGGCAGCCAATCGCTCTATTTCGGACTCTTTCGTTTTCCTGGTTGATATTACTGAGCGAAAGCGAGCTGAGCTAGAGCTGAAAGACAGCGAGCAGAAAGTGCGTTCTCTGGCTGAAGCCATACCAGATATAGTCTGGATGTCCAATCCCGAAGGCAAGGTTTCATACCACAATAAACGTTTTTACGATTACACTGGCGTAAAAATTGGCGAAGACGCAGGTTGGGAGTGGCTCTCGCATGTGCACCAGGAAGACCGCGATGGTTTTCTGGAAAGAGTCGGTCGGGCCCGCGACTATGGTGAGCCGTTCGAATATGAATACAGGTATCAATCAGAGAGCGGAGACTATCGGTGGTTTCTCTGTCGAGGTTTGCCGCTGAAAGACAGCGAAGGGCGTCTTATCAACTTCTTCGGCACTTGCACCGACATCGACAACCGCAAACAGATCGAACAAGAGTTGCGTGAAAGTGAACTGCGTTTCCAGACGTTAGCCAACGCCATTCCCCAGATCGTATGGGCCGCCCGCAAAGACGGAACCATCGATTTCTTCAACGATCGATGGTTCGAATACACTGGTTTGACTTATGTACAGAGTCGCGACAATGGCTGGGAGTTGCTTATTCATCCTGAAGACCGCCAAGCATATGTTGATGGATGGAGAAGCGCTCTGTCCACAGGCGATTCGTATGAAATTGAGTTTCGTCTGAGAAGAGCGATCGGTATCGGCAGCAGTAAGAGCCAACCGTATCTGTGGCACTTGTGTCGGGCAGTGGCTCTACGAGACGAGAAGGGCAACGTCGTCAGATGGTTTGGCACCTGGACGGAAATCGAAGACCAAAAGCGCGATCAGCTGCGATAAACGCATCTGGCCATCAAGTTTAGACGTGATTCTCTTGGCTGGAACTGGTTTGCAACGGTTGGGCTGCGGGTTGGACTGTGGTGGCGTCTGCCGGCTGGATGTTGTGGCTGCAGGTGTAATAAAGAACTCCGAAGCCGCAGGCGGCAACAAAGCTCATTGCCAGAATAATAGGACCGAGACCTACCGATTTTTCTCCTTGGTAATAACGCATGCACACCTCATCTTTATTGTGACAATAGAGACTGCTTTTCCACTGTTTGGCAAACTGGTCGAGGAACAGCTATATTTCTAGACTGCAAAATTCTAGCCAATGTTTCCAGAGGCTGACAGAAATTTGACCAAATTCACCCTGAAAAACGAAATACATGGAATGGTTCTTGCCAACCTGCCGGGTCAGAAAGCGGTCCGCCGCTTCGGCGTCTTGAAGGGGAAGTCGAAGGCGGTGTTGCCGACATAAACTCGCAAGAGCACGTGTTCGCAGCGGGGGTTCATATAAAACAGCTCGCCGGTGCGCGATTCGAACGGCTCGAGATTGACGGGAATCAAACCGGTCACCCTGGTGTTGTTTTTCCGAATAAGGCTTGGATCGACAACAACTTGAGCTTGGTCTTCCACATGTTCGGGTGAAGGTTCGAGGGCAAATCTATCTGGAAGCACGCGGTTGGTGGCGTTCCAATCGCCGTATACTCCGAAGACGTTCGGTCCGCGAAACAAGTCGTGTCCGTGCGCCGGCACGAGCCCGCGCACGTTGCGCGTTTTTTGCATATTGGCGAACCAGGGGCGGTTGGAGGTCATGCGCCAAATGTCCATTTCCCGCCTGATTCTGTCGATACGATTTACCGGCACTAGTTCGAGTTTTTCAGCTTTGGGATCGAAGGCATCATCTGTGGTGCGCCAGAAAACTACATCGCCAAGACCGAGATCCACCTTTTGATCGCCGACGTTGGTTACCGAAATGAGAACTCCGAACAGCTCCCACAGGTCAATGATTGCGCAAGCGACGCGCACGTTATTGGCGCAGATATATCGAAGAGGAACGGTGGCATCGGGGATTTCTTGCGATCTCGGTGAGCCTTCCCATTGGAAGTGCACCATTCCTTTAAGGTGAGCCGTTTCCGTATAGTCGATGCACTTATCTTTGATGGCGCCGCTTTTCTCGAACAGTGTTTCCGCCTCAGAGCTGCGTCCCTGGCTTTCATCGAACAAAGCCACCTGTCTCAGGGCGTCGGAGTAGTTGAGTTGCTTGTATCCAGGGTTCTTTTCCATCTGTTCCAAGCCGCTATTAAAGAACTTCTCCGCCTGGTCGTTCCAACCTTGTTTAGCGAGAATCCAGCCCATCGTGATGAGCTCTTTGCCGTGGTCGTCGTCGCCCGCCGCACCAACATTTTTATCGAGTCTTAGGGCTGATTTGCAAAGTTCTTGGGCTTCGACATACTTTCCCTTTCTCATCATGGTGGCAGCGAGACCGCCTTGGGCGTGAGCCACCACTTCGGAGTCTGTCCCGAAATTGTGTTTAGCGGCTCCGACGCACCATGAATAAAGCTTGTCCGCATCTTCGACTCGATCATTGTCTAAATAAAGGTCAGCAAGAAGATTGCGCGATAGAATCAGGCGCTTTTCATTGACCATGCCTTGCTTTACTTTCTTGATCGCCTCAAGCAGCTTGGCTTCTGCGACATCGTAAATACGCTTGTCGTAAGCGGCTTTGGCGGAGGCGTATAACGGACCCCAGCCTGCTGTATCAAGAGTTTCGGCTAAATCGTCTATGCTGCTGGGGGCCACTGATAGGGCTACGCGACCGTCTATAGTGGAATCAGCTTTCTTCTCTGCCGGCGCTTCACTCGGTTTGGTCTCATCTTGAGAGCTCGCGGCTGTTATGGCTGTATTGCCCAACAGAGTGGCCGCGATAAGCAATCGAAGGAGACGCATTTCTGGGACCTATTCCACCAACCTCTGGGTGGGTTATAGCACATGTCCAGGGCTTAATCTAGGGTAGTTCCCAGCCCATCTCATCGATGGCTTCTTCGAAAGTCATGCGACTGCGATGGCAGTAGTTGAGAAGAATCATGCACTGTTCAACTTTCATGCGTTCTTCGTGCATGAGGGTCTTGCATTTCTGGGCGGCTTCGAATGTCTTGCTGTCTACCTTTCCGGCAGCCAGTAGAATTTTGTATACGTTGCCGCCGTGCCGCTTTCTTACGGAACGCGCTGCTTCCAGGTCTTTCTCGCTGAGAAGACCGGCCTGGCGGATCAAATCGATGCCTTGTTCTTCATCGCGTTCTTTCTTGATTTCCGGTTTGTCGGCGGCGCCGAAATGCTCTTTGATAAAGCCGGCGAGAGCATCTTCTTTAGTCATGGCGCCTGTGCGCACTACATCTTGAAGGGTCAATGCCGCTTTGAGAGTGCTGGGAGCGATCAGTCCTGCTTCCACGAGAATCTGTCCCAGGGGCGGAGCGGCAGTGACCTTAACGTCTTTGTCAACGACTGAAGAGGCTGAGAAGTAAGCTGATTCGATATTGCCGCCTCTCTCGTGAGCCCGGCGAACCGCTTCGGCTGCCTGAGTCGTGCCCAGAGAGCCGTTCTTGACCATGTCTTGCAGCCTCAAGGCTGCTTGGAGAGTGCTCTCTGGTATCAACCCTGCTTCTGTAAGGAAGGCGCCGAGCAAAACGTTCGGGCGTTTACGGATCAGATCCGGATCCGTCTGCATTGGTGCCGGCGGCACCGGAGGTAGTGGCTGCTGGTGTGGTGGCGCCCCTGGCACCACTGGCACCGTTTGAGCAAGATACTGAGCCGGATCTTGCGGTGCTTGCGGATAGGGCGGATACGGTTGCCCCGGCTGTTGATAGTAGCGGGGGTCTACCGGATAACCTGGATAGCCCGGCGGATAGCCGTAACCGGGTGGTGGATAACCGTAGCCCGGGGGCGGATAGTTGGGCGGATAAGCATAGCCCGGAGGCGGCGCTTGTTGTTGAGGCTGTGGTGGTGGTGGCGCTGGCTGCTGCGGTGGTGGTGCCGGGGCTGGTGCCGGTTGCGGTGGTGGCGCAGGCGGTGCAGCCGGTCTGGAGGAGCGGAAGGTTGGAGGCGTCAATAAGTCTTGAGTGAGAAACTCGCTGCCGTCGTCGGGCTTGGGAATGGGTGCCGTCTGTTCCATGGGCGGGCCGTTCATGAACAGGGGCGCCGCTGGCTCTCCCGTGTTGGCGAAGTTGGCAGAGTTGGTGGGCTCAGCCGCCGGCATGCGATCCAGCTTTCCATCTGTTTGTTCTTCAGGCAATGAAAGCTGCAAGACATCGAACATCAAGTCGATGTCTTCGAAAGGCGAACTCCAGACCACGCGGGCCCGGTTGCCTTCGCCTTCATATAAAGTCCACAACGGCTCAGCGCTGCCAAGCTCGATTTTGGAGGTCAAGCTATAGCCTATATAGGTCGATTGCGAGCGCCACGGCAACTCGACAGTTGAGCCTTTCGATTTGTTGGCTTCGAATAGAAGGCGCTTGCAGTCAGCCACAGTTGGCATGGCGTAAAGCGCTTCTAGACGAATGTATCTTTTCGGTTTGAACATGTCAGTGGGGTTTTCGCCGCTCTCAGTTGGTTATGTACCCAGGAGTCGGCAATACACTCTATCACCAACGGCGCCCGCCGCCGAATGAATATCCGTAACCACCGCCCATGCCGTAACCACCAACCGAGTTGTAAGTTCCGTCATTCGGTGGTGAACCCCATCTGGCG
>Ga0206838_10296_pt1 | contig 11584 bp, 9 predicted proteins | sample Alteio_BWOrgCont_26_FD_152879 | JGI IMG/M metagenome (GOLD analysis project Ga0206838, IMG submission 152879) | Enriched cells from forest soil in Barre Woods Harvard Forest LTER site, Petersham, Massachusetts, United States -... | ecosystem: Environmental > Terrestrial > Soil > Temperate forest >...
ACTACAAGAGACATGGCGTCACCAGCCTGTTTGCCGCTCTCGATATCGCGACCGGCAACGTTCTTGGCAAGTGCTATCGACGCCATCGTTCGGTGGAGTTCCTCGACTTCCTGAAGAAAATCGACACCGCCGTTCCTGCCGATCTGGACATCCATCTGGTGCTGGACAACTACGGCACACACAAGACAGCGCTGGTCCGCCAGTGGTTACAAAAAAGATCACGGTATCACCTGCACTTCACTCCCACGCATGCCTCCTGGCTCAACCAGGTGGAACGCTGGTTCGCACTGCTTACCCAACGGCAGATCAAGCGCGGTTCACACACCAGCGTGCAGGAACTCGAAACGGCGATCCGCGAATTCATCGCTGTCCACAACCAACAGCCCAAACCCTTTCGATGGACCAAGTCCGCAGACCAGATCCTGGCCTCCATCGCTCGATTCGCTACTTCTACTCTCGCCGCGCACTCACCCACAACTTATACGAGAAATCAATGACTCAGGAGACTAGTTCGCCTCACCGAAGTCGTGATTCGACAATACACTCTGGATCTCGTCCCGGCTATTGCCAGCCCTGTGCTAGCTTAGGAGCATGCCGGTGGGTGAGCTGGAATCAAGAAGCGCAGCGGACGGCAGGTATCGAACCTTGCTCGAAGTGTCCGGCGCCATCGCATCCCAGCCCAACCTGAAGGCTGTCCTGCAGAGTTTGCGCCGTCTGTTATCGAGCGTTGTGGCTTTCGACTCGGTTAGCCTTTGCCTCCTGTCCGACAACGGGAACTCGGTCCGGCTCATAGCATTTGATCGAAGTCCGGAAGCTTATCAAGTCGAAGTTGGCACTGAGGTTCCGCATGTGGGGACTGCTGTTGGAAGAGCAATCGACGAACAAAAACCGATATACATTCCTGACCTGCAGGCCGAGCTTTCAAGGATTCCCCAACTAGCATCGCAAGCGAAGCTTCGGACTCCGTATAGCGCATACATATTTCCGATCTCGATATCCGGGAAGAAACTCGGGACTTTGACATTTGCGACCGCGCAGAGAGCACAATTCAGTCCTGAAGACATGGAACTTATGATCACCGTCTCGTCGCATGTAGCCGTTGCGCTTGAGAGCGCGATTGCCACCGATGCTGCAGAACTTTACCAACGGCAACTGGCACACGAGCGCGATCGGCTTCGACTGCTACTCGAGATCAATAATCAAGTTGTGACGCAGTTGGATATCAATGAGCTTTTCCGTTCCGCTTCGTCGTCGATTCGCAAATACTTTGCGAATGACTTCACCGGTTTCTGGCTTTTCGATAAGCACTCTAACCAGCTAGAATGCGCGGTTCTCGATTTTCCCGGCGGCAAGGGCTTTCTCGCGGATATTCCCGTCCGTGAGGTCACCGATCAGGAAGTTGAGAAGATGCGTACCCGGACCCCTGAGATCTGGTCGCAGCAGGATATCGAAAAGCTTCGGCCAGCGGTTCGCGAACGGCTGAAGGAAGAATCGATCGCCGCCTTAGCTGTAGTTCCTCTAGGAACCTCGAACGGACCGCTTGGGCATCTTGGCATGGGGAGCAAGCGGCCCAACAACTTTGGACAAGAAGACCTCGACATTTTGTCCCAAATCAGCGCACAGATCTCCCTGGCGTTGGACAACGCGCTCGCGTATGGACGACTTAACGTGACGAGAAATCGCCTGGAAGAGGAGCGCCTGTATCTCGAAGCCGAAATCCGTGCGGAATACAACTTCGAGAATCTCGTGGGCAAGAGCGCCGCTCTGCGCAAAGTGCTCGACCAGATCGAGATTGTCGCCCCAACCGGATCTACGGTTTTGTTACACGGCGAGACGGGCACCGGAAAAGAATTGATTGCACGCGCAGTCCATAGCCTCAGTCCAAGACGAGACCGAACGTTTGTCCGGCTCAATTGCGCTGCCATTCCAGCCGGGCTTGTCGAAAGCGAACTGTTCGGACACGAGAAGGGTGCATTCACTAGCGCTTTGATGCAGAAGCGCGGGCGTTTCGAGCTTGCTGATCGCGGCACTCTGTTCCTGGACGAAATCGGCGATATTAGTCTGGAGTTGCAGCCGAAGTTGCTGCGCGCGTTGCAGGAACAAGAGTTCGAGCGGCTGGGAAGCAACAAGACCATTCATGTTGACGTTCGCATTATCGCAGCGACGCATAGGGATCTGTCGCTGATGATCCGTTGCAATCAATTCCGGGAAGATCTGTTTTACAGGCTCAATGTTTTTCCAATTGAGATACCACCACTTCGCGAGCGACGGGAGGATATCCCGCTCCTAGTTCATTATTTTGTTTCGCGGTTGTCGGGCCGGATGCAGAAGCGTATCAAGTCAATCCCGAAGCCTGCAATGGATGCGTTAACCAATGCGGCATGGCCCGGCAATGTTCGAGAGTTGGAGAACTTCATTGAGCGGGCCGTCATTCTGACGCAGGGAGACGAGTTAAATGTCCCGTTCACTGAACTTAAGAAGTCATCCGTCCGATTTGCCTCTCCCGTATCGACATTCCAGGAAGCGGAAAGGCAAGCGATCATCGACGCATTAAAAACGGCGTCGGGACGAATCGCCGGTCCGGGAGCGGCTGCGGAACGTCTCGGGCTGAAGCGCACAACACTGCAAAACAAAATGCGGCGACTCAACATCACGAAAGCCGATTACTGAAGCCCGAATGCGCTCTCATGCTTGGGCGGTATGAAATAGGCCGGCGAGGTTGAAACGGACCGCATCATGGTTGGCGTTCGCCTGCAAAGGCGGTCTGAAATTTCGGGCCGCACTCGCTTTTGGCTGATACCCAGTCTGCCCACATTTGGGCACGGCCCGCTATAGGGCATGGCAAACACTCCGGCCACATCCGGATCTTCACAACTACAACAACTTACATCGCCCTCTGTTGGCATGCCAGTTGCACTATCTTATGCGGCGGGATTGAGAAGACCGGCCGCAAGAGATGGAACGAGGTTGTGTGTCGATTGGAGATCACTAATGCTGCGTGTCGAATTTCAGGACGTTGGGAGGACCGTGACTATACGACTGGAAGGCCGGTTCGTTGGGCCATATGCCGAGGACACAAGGGATCTGGTAACGCGCTGCAGGATTCGGCTACGACTTGTCGTGAACTTGTCGGAGGTGACATTCGTCGATGCGGTCGGTGAAGAGATGTTGTCGTGGTTAGCTCGAATTGAAGGGGAGTTTATTGCAGACAACTGCTATCCCCCTCCACGTCTGCGAACGCCTGCATTTGCCGATGGCGCCAAAACGTGCCGGGGCCGTCTCCCGGGCAATGTAGCGCGTTCGCGGACGTTTTAAAAGTTCATTCGCGCGTGAATGGTAAGGGAGAAACCAACATGAAAGACGACGCCGAAGACTATCCGGTCTCCTATCTGTTGTATGTGTCTTTTACATTAGTGGGGGTCGCTCTGGCAGCCGTAGTTGCATTCGTTTTCCTGCTTTAGCGTTTCGCTCATTCGTCCACGTCTGGAGTAGAAGAAGTCCAAGTTCTTACGATTTGGCGATGCTGTCCGGCAACGCAAGAGTGTGTGACCTGCCCTGCAAATACGAGGAAATCATGTCGGCGGTGGTTTAGCGCGTAGAGGGTTAATCGGAACAATCCACTATCGCTGGATACCACGATCCCACAAACCCTGCACTTGTTTGCCTGCCATCTGGAGGGACACCACTGGAGAAAATCTGGAGCTTATCAGACACTTGTTGACGCATCGGGCGACGATGACAACGGAATCCGCGAGATTGCGCGGCTGCTGCTTCGGCCTGCGCCCCGTCCGCAAAGGCAAAGCCGTGGCATTTTTCGGAGGTAAAAGGTCCGCCATGGACTGGTTTCATCCGACAGAACGAGACAAACCAGAACGGCCCCAAGACAGCCTTGCTTCGAGCCACGAGATCCAATCGGCTTTCGTCGAGCGATGCGATGATTTGAACTGGATAGCACTGATCATTACTGGAGACCACGCCCTCGCAGACCAAGCAGTTACAAACGTGACCGATTTGTCCACGAGCTATAGCAGTGTCTTTCGCAACTGGCTCATGGGGTGGGCGAATACTGTAACGGTGCGCGCGGCGGTAAGTGAAGTTCGCGACCTCATTTCTGCATCGGCGAGCCGCTATATCGATTCTTCCTGCGAGCACTCTGATAATGACGTGCTTTCCGACGATCAGATCGCGTCGCTTCGGCATGTCGATACACGAGACATCGTTGCGGCGCTTGACCCACTGGCCCGCGCCGCATTGGTGCTGCGGGGAATACAACATTTCTCGATTGCTGATAGCGCGCTCTTGTTGGATATGCCCCGACGAATTGTCGCGGCGGCGTATTGCCGGGCTGTCCGTTGGAATGGCGAACGTGCGGGTGCGCACGGAGCGCCGAATGAAGAAGGGGCGGCCTCTCGCCTTTAACTACACGTCCGCAGAAAACACAAGTCACGACAGGTGGAAAGAGAGAAAACGTGCAGAGAATAAACAAGCCCAAGATGAGAACAAGGCACCGGGCGGAATGGTAAATAGGAATCGCGCGGAGAGCGCTCGCCCCTTAGGCGGGAAATTGTGCAGCTTAATCCTGTTACTGGTCGTCGCGACGACTGCATCCTGGGCGCAAGTGATGTTACCAAATCACGGAAGTGTTCCCAGCGGCCCCGCCAGCAACTTGGTTCTACGGCTCACGCTGAGCGAAGCTATCAATCGGGCTGTGCGCTACAACCTGGGGGCAATCGAGAGTGACGAGAATACCAGGGCAGCGCGCGGGCAACGACTGCTCGCGTTAAGCCTTCTTCTTCCCCAGGTAAGTGCAGGGATTAATGAGAACGTCGACCAAGTGAATCTCACGGCCTTGGGCCTCGGAGCAGTCAACATACCCGGTATCCCTGCTGTCGTTGGCCCGTTCAGTTACAGCACGGCGAGTGCAAGCCTTAGCCAAAACCTGTTCAGCTACGAATCGATCCAGCGCTTTCGTGCTGCGCGCAGTTGCGAGCAGGCCGCCCAGCTCAGCTACAAAGACACGCTCGACGTAATTACGCTCACCGTGGGCAACGCTTATCTGCAAGTCATCGAAGCCAGCTCCCGGATTGAAGCCGAAGAGGCGCAAGTGCAGAATGCAAGGGCTCTCTACGATCAGGCGGTAAGCGAATTCCAGGCCGGTACAAGACCACGGATCGACGTGACTCGGACAGAAGTGCAGCTTCATACCGAGCAGTACAACCTGAGCATTGCCCGGAACAACTTCGCAGTCGCGAAACTCGCCCTCGGCCGCGCCATCGGATTACCTCTTGGCCAAAGCTTCGAGATCGCGGACCAACTTCCGTACGCGGACATCAATCCGCCTACCGTCGAAGACGCCCTCAAGATGGCTTATGACTCGCGCAGTGACTTCCGCTCGGCTCTCGATTCGGCAAAATCAGCCGAGCAGGCGCTGTCTGCCGCCAAGGGCGAACGTTACCCCGTCGTGGCTGTAAGTGGCGATTACGGCGACCAAGGACCCACGTTCGGTCAGTCCCACGGAATTTTCAGTTTCCAAGCAGGGATCAGTGTACCCATCTTTACTGGTGGCCGGATCAAGGGCGACATAACACAAGCGGAGGCGACTCTGCACAAGAGGAAGGCAGAAGCAGAAAACATCCGTGGGCAGATTGATTACGACATTCGCACTGCATTTCTCAATCTGAATGCCGCCAGGGAGCAAGTTGACGTCGCTCATCAGAATGTGGGCCTCGCCAACGACAACGTCGCTCGTTCCAAGGAACGCTTTGCGGCAGGCATCACCGACAGTGTCGAGGTAGTGCAGTCCGAGCAGTCCCTGGCCGGCGCCAACGACCAATACATCACCAGCCTCTACAGCCACAATCTCGCAAAACTGGCGCTCGCTCGTGCCCTCGGTATTGCACGAGACAGTTTTAGCCAATATCTCGGAGGACGCTAAATGTCTGCACAACAGACGGAGTTCAAGGGAACAAATTCCACTCCGCTGGCGACGGCGAAGCCAGAACTGCCCGACGAAAAGCGAAAGAAGCAGGGGATCCGTCGGATTTTTAACGAACATCCAGTGGGCGCACGGACCGCGGCGTTGCTGCTACTCGCCGTTGTGATCGTAGCTGGAGGGCTCTTCTTGCGGAATAGCCTGGCGTGGGAGTCGACTGACGACGCACAAGTGAATGGCCACATCATGCCGTTGAGCGCGCGGATCAATGGATACGTGCTCGAAGTTCCAGCGATCGAGGGACAGCTTGTGCATGCTGGTGACGTGCTCGTGACCATCGATCCTAAGGACTATAAGATCGCGCTAGAGCGGGCCCGGGCGACGCTCGAGGACGCGCAGGCCAGTGCCGCAAGTTCTCGCATCAACATACCGATCATCTCCGTTACCACGCAAAGCAACGTCGATTCAGCAAGCACCGCGGTGGCAAACGCAGAGGCGGGATTTAAGGCTGCCGAGCAGAATCTCGAGTCTGCGAAAGCCGTTGTGGAACAAGCCGAGGCGAATGCGGCGAAGAGCGACGCGGACCTGGTGCGCTACGAACAACTAGTCGCAAAGGAAGATATTTCACATCAGCAGTACGATCAAGCAGTCGCCGCGGCCAAAGCAAATCGATCCGGCGTCGTGTCAGGCCGAGCCAATGTACAGGTGGCTGAACAAGCAGTGCGCCAGGCACAAGGAAAGCTCTTGCAGGCGAGGGCCGATTTACGCAGCGCTCAGACCGCACCACAACAGGTTTCGATGACCCTCGCCAAGGCAGACGCAGCCGATGCCCAGGCGCGAGAACGTCAGGCAGAGCTCGATCAAGCAGACCTCAACCTCAGCTATACAGTCGTTCGTTCTCCAGTCACAGGAATTATCGGTAAGAGAACAGTCGAAGTAGGCCAGAACGTTGGCATCGGGCAGGAATTGGTAGAAGTAGTGCCGCTCGACGATGTCTGGGTTACGGCCAACTTTAAGGAAACACAACTTGCCCACATGCGGCCAGGGCAACCCGTCGAAATCAAGGTGGACGCCTACGGCCGCACATGGAAAGCACATGTAACCAACATGGGGGCCGGCGCAGGCTCGGTGTTCAGCCTGTTACCTCCCGAGAACGCCACTGGAAACTACGTAAAGGTTGTGCAGCGGGTACCAGTGCGCATCGATTTTGATCGCTCTGCGGGACCGGACTTCAACGTTGAAGGACTGCTGAAGCCCGGCTTGTCCGTTGAACCCGAGGTGAGGGTGCGATGAGAACTGCCGGATCTGGTGCCGCCGGAGAGGATCTCTGGCAGCCCAAAGTCAACCCCTGGATCATTGCGGCTGCGGTTTCACTGGCCGCGTTCATGGAGGTGCTTGATACCAGCATCGCCAATGTGGCCCTGCCACACATCGCTGGTGGGCTGGCGGCTAGCAATGACGAGAGCACGTGGGTGCTGACCAGCTATTTGGTCTCCAATGCAATCGTTCTACCGCTAAGTGGATGGCTGGTCGCATCGCTTGGGCGGAAGCGCTTCTTTTTGATCTGCATTACGTTTTTTACAGCGAGTTCCTTTCTTTGTGGGATCGCACCCAGCCTCGGGTTTCTGCTCCTGTTTCGCGTCATGCAAGGCGCGTTTGGAGGCGGTTTGCAGCCGATGGCGCAGTCCATCCTCGGCGATAGCTTTGCTCCCCAGAAGCGAGGGCTGGCCTTTTCGCTGTATGGAATTACGACCATCTGCGCTCCTGCCATTGGTCCGACGCTGGGAGGCTGGATCACCGACAACTACTCTTGGCGCTGGATTTTCTACATCAACGTTCCGGTTGGCATTCTGGCACTCATACTGGTCTATCAGCTTATCGAAGATCCACCCTACATAACCCGGCTGAAGGCCCGGACCTCCGGCTTCGACTTCATCGGATTTTCTCTCCTGACCCTAGGCGTAGGCGCATTGCAGATCGTCCTCGACAAGGGACAGGAAGACGACTGGTTCGGATCTCATTTCATTACCACTTTGGTTGTGATCGCCGGCGTGGGTCTCCTTTCCCTAGTCGTTTGGGAATGGTTTCAGAAGGAACCCATCGTTGATGTTCGTTTGTTCAAGAACTTCAACGTTGCCACCACCAATCTAATGTTCTTAATGCTGGGAGCGGCTTTATTCAGTTCCACCGTACTCATGCCGCAACTTCTGCAGACTCTTATGGGGTACACAGCACAAAAGGCGGGGACGGTGCTTTCCGCCGGCGCCTTGGTGGTGCTAGTCGTGCTCCCGATGGTAGGCAAACTCACCACCCGATTTCAAGCGCGTCATATCATCGCCTTTGGTTGGATGGGTCTGGCGGCAGCCATGTATATATCGAGCAAACAGGTTGATCTCCTGATGAGTTTCCGGTCGGCCACCCTTTTACGTGTGTGGCAGTACATTCCCGTGGCCTTTCTATTTGTCCCCCTCACGCTTGCCGGATATGTCGGCCTGGCCCCTGAAAAAACTAACGCTGCCGCCGGGCTGATGAATTTCTTTCGCAATATGGGGCAGAGCGTTGGAACATCGGCCGTCACAACCCTGATTGCTCGACGTAGTCAGTATCATCAATCCGTCTTGGCGGAATACACAGCTTCTGGCCGGTTTCACAGATCTATCAGAGTTCTTGCAATACGACTGACGCGCTCCGGCTTGAGTCCTCATGCTGCTCAACAACAGGCCCTGGGCCGACTATACGCTATGGTTCAGGCCCAAGCTGCAGTTCTCTCTTACGTCGATATCTACTGGCTGCTGGCAATGGGCTCGGTGATTATGTTTCTCGCCTCATTTCTGCTGAAGAGAAATGAACCAGGCAAAAGTGCGAAGGTATCGGTTCATTAGGATGATATTCGAAATGAGTTTCCTTTGTTGTCACGCTGCACTCAATTCGCGGAATCACGCTTGTTGGCTTTCAATCGTTTTCCGGGATTTAATGGATCTTCCGCACTTTCGGTGCAGGCCGGAAGGGGGAAAACTTGACATGTTCGATAAGTTGAAGGGGTGAGCCAACGTATTGACCTTGTTAGGAGTTCGCTGCCATCGTCAGCACGCCCTAACGCGGTGAAATTTGCCCTTTCCGTCTTTGTCCTTGCGACAACGTAGTAACGCTCGAATCAAGCGGCAATCCCGCAGAAAGAGGAAAAGCTTATGGCAAGCATCACCTTGGCGGCAACCCTGATCACCCCAATGTCCGAAGTGCGACCAACCACAATGGAGCGGATTTTGGTTATCGAGCACGATCGTGCTTTGCAGAAGATTCTGCAGCGGCTTTTCACCTCGGAAGGGTATGAGGTCGATGTCGTCCCAGGTGGCGTGGCTGGTCTGGAGATGCTTCGTCAAAGACAACCCTCCCTAGTGGTCCTCGATCTACCGTACGCAGAATCTTCGGGTGATCTTTGCCGGAAAATTGCGAATCTGATTCCTGGTCTGCCCCTTGTAATTCTTTGCGCGAGTTCAGATGTTGCACACAAAATCCTTCTCCTGGAAATGGGTGCCGCCGACTACGTGACCATACCGTTCAGCCCAAGGATACTTGTTGATCGTCTGCGCGCACTAATGAGGGGTAGACCCAACAACGATGACATCGGGGGCAATCTGAGGTAGGCTTTTGGAAGCCGCGGGGCTGTGCGGCGACGGCACCGGCTCGAACCGTGGACTTAAAGGCATCTCATTCGAACCGCGACGGGCCATTCGCAGGTTTGGCGGTATTCTCTCTACGCTTTTGGCCGGTCACAATGAGCCGAATTTTACGGTCCCTACACAAACGAAGAGAGGCGCTCGCGCCTGTCCGCGACAGAGTCGCTATCGCAACCGAATTTGGCTTCGACAATGGGCCTGCAAGTGACATCGGCTGCCGCCGCCGCCGCTTCCGGGTTTAACTTCTTTGGAGACTTACTATCGGGTGGCCAGAACGTCACCAATGCTGTCACCGGTACCCTGAACTCTCTAGCCGCGGCCGCAACGACCACCTCCTCCGTTCTGAACGCACAAGCCAGCCTGGAAGAAAAACAATCTGACTGGCAATTTGGATTAAGCCAAGCGCAAAACGACGTTGCCATCGCGCAGCACCAGATCGTTATCGCTCAAGATCAGCAGGCCACAGCGACGCAGCAACTCAACATCTCGATGCTGCAGCCTGCTCACGCTCAGGCAACAGTCAATTTCTTAGCTAACAAATTCACCAACGCCGATCTTTATCGATGGATGAGTGGAGTCCTGGGTGGCGTTTACGCGTACTTCCTGCAGCAGGCAACCGCGATGGCCCGCCTCGCTGAGAGGCAACTGGCGTTCGAGCGCCAACAACCCGCGCTCTCCGTGATCCGCCCATCGTATTGGCAGCCGTTGTCGAGTACAAATCTCCTCGGCAGCCAGGGCAGCCAGGGCCTTACAGGAGCAGAGACTCTGCTCGAAGACATTACCACCGTCGATCAGTATGCCTTTGCAACCGACCAGATCAAACTGCAAATCACGAAAGTCCTTTCGCTCGCGCTGCTTGACCCGGTTGCCTTTGAGCAGTTCACTCAAACCAGCATATTGCGCTTTGCAACTCCAATGTCGCTTTACGATCAGGACTTTCCCGGCCAGTATCTGCGGCTCATCAGCCAGGTGAGCGTTTCTGTAATTGCATTGGTTCCTCCGAGCCTGGGAATCAACGCCACGCTTGCGAACTCCGGCATCTCCCGTGTTGTTGTCGAAGACGATGCGGGCGGCTTTCAGAGCGTGATCGTGCAGCGCGATCCGCAGCTTATTGCCCTCAGCTCGCCGAGCTTTTCCACCGGTCTCTTCCCGCTAACAACCAGTACGCAGTCAGCCCTGTTGCTCCCGTTTGAGGATCTGGGCGTTGACACAACCTGGGAATTCACGATGGCTCAGGCAGCGAATTCCTTCGATTTCACAACCATCGCCGATGTACAGATTTCGATAAATTACACGGCCCTCGATAGCCCAGATTATCGCCAGCAGGTTATTCAGCAGCTGGCTAATTCTGTAAGCGCAGACCGCGCGTACAGCCTGCAGCAGCAATTCCCGATGCATGGTACGAACTGAACAACTCGACCCAGTCTTCGACGCCGTTCAGCGTGCAGCTGCAGACACAGTTATCTGATTTTCCTCCGAATCTGTCCAATCTCAGCATCGCTCAACTGCTTATCTATTTCGTTGCAGCCGAAGGGAAAAGCTTCCAACTACAGCCCACCCTAACATTCATGACAACGGGGTCGGGCACTTCGACTGGAGGGGCGGCCGGTGCAGCCAACCCGAATGCCGCGCCCACTTACGTCTTCAGCACCCGGAGAGGCAATGCAAGCGCCTGGATACCGATCCTGGGTCAAGGCGTGGCTGGAAACTGGACTCTGGCATTGCCGAACACTGCGGCCGCCGCGGCTGTTTTTTCGAACGAGCAGATCCAGGACATTCTCTTCGTCATAGCATACAGTGGCAATACCCCGGCATGGCCAAACTAGGTTCGCTGGGTCTGGAATGAAATGAGAGGTTAAATGAGAAATTCGAAATTCTCCGGAGCCAGCGAAATTGCTACAGTGGTGGGAATAGTTGAGGCTCAGGCTATCTCGAAGAAGCTTAGTGAAGGCCGTCGTATCTTCATGCACGATAA
>Ga0206838_10297_pt1 | contig 11561 bp, 12 predicted proteins | sample Alteio_BWOrgCont_26_FD_152879 | JGI IMG/M metagenome (GOLD analysis project Ga0206838, IMG submission 152879) | Enriched cells from forest soil in Barre Woods Harvard Forest LTER site, Petersham, Massachusetts, United States -... | ecosystem: Environmental > Terrestrial > Soil > Temperate forest >...
CGGTACCCCTGTTTCGCGCGTGTCGCTGGCGATGAATCGTCAGTGGACGGATTCAGACAAACAGGTGCACGAAGAGACGGATTGGATGTCCATCGTGATCTGGAACAAGGAAAACTTGGCCACGTACCTGACCAAAGGCACCAAGCTTTATGTAGAAGGTCGCCTGCAAACGCGCTCCTACGACGACAAGGAAGGCGTGAAGCGGTACGTCACAGAGGTCGTGGCGGAGAACCTCGTGTTGCTCGGTGGGAACGCAAGCAGCAACTCCAACGGCAACGGTGGAGGCGGGAGAGAAAGATCCGCACGTCGTCCGACCCCAGGCAAGCCCTCGAATGGTCACCGCGATCGCGCACCGGAGCCCGCAGAACAGGGCCTGCAAGACGACGATGTACCGTTCTAAAATGGGTACTCGCGCGCAGGTCGAGTCCGATTATTGGGTTTGAGCCTAGTGGGGAGACTCTCCAATGCGTGTCCGGAGTTCTTTGAGCCATTCGGCCTTGTTCTTTCCATGAACGACGCGGCCAAGGAACCCGAGCGATTCGGCAATATTGTCGCGGTTGAGCCGGATCTCCTGACGGGTCGTCTTAGCATACTGCCACACCCACTCCTTGACATCGTCTGGCTTTGTGAAGACGTAGGTCGCATGACCGGCCTGTGGCACCTCGACGACTACGGATTTCTCGAGATCGAAAATGTATTCGTCGCGGAACACGTACATCGCTCGCGTGCGCTTGGTTAGCTGCTCGTGATAATAGGAATCGTAATCCGGACGCCAGGTGATCTGCGCGACGTCAAAGTCGCCGGGCAGACCGAGATTCCAGCACAGCCGACTCAATTCGCCTCGCTCCGTGGGAATCTCTTGCACGTGGGCGCGGAGACGGTCGATCTGTTGCCAGTACTGACCGAAGCGCGTGTGAGTGCTCCGCGCCTTGAGGATATCTTCTTCGAGGCCTTCGGGCATTTCCAATTCGGTTCGGCTGGGGAGCGCGGTTTCCCATTCGATTAGTTTCCACTCATCGCTGCGTTTGCGATAGCGGCCCGTGTGAATGAAGTCGGCAGATATTTCGACAGTGGCAGTAATGAGATGGCGCCACTGGCTCCAAGTTGGATCCCATCGGAGCGGCAACAACTGGTGGTCGATGAGAACTTCGAGTTTGCGGCGGCGGTCGCGGAGGATCGCGTAGTCTTCGAAGTAATCGAGCTTGCGGAGAGGCACCGGGACGGTACGGCGCCGGCGCTCCGGCATGAAGGCCAGAATTCGGTTCGCAAAGAAAACGCCACTCTCCTCAGATCGTTCTCCCTGCACCAACAGAGACCCGAAACCGGAGTAGGGGAATGGAACAGGAATCGCAGAATCTTTTATCAGCGCGTCATATACGCCACGGATGTCGGGATCGGCCAACATGTTGTAGGCACGCTCAATCGTAGCCAGATCAGCTTTGGATGCGTTCTGCTTCTGAAACTCCAGGCGCCGGAGCCGATAGGCGAGACGTAGTTCCTTGTAAGTCACGTCCTGCGGCAGACGAAGCACATAGTAGAAAGTAGGCTGGCTTGGCCAAGACGCTCTCCGATTGGCGGAAAAGAAATAGTCCCGAATCACCTGGCACGGAATGTGGATGGCGTTGATGCCAAGTTGGCCTCCCGCGACTTGAACACGCACAAAAGGTTCTTCTCGCTTGTCCAACTTTGGTAATGCAGCATAACCGGCGTTGACTTGGTAGACATCGGCTCGCCGTAGCGACGGCTTCCGGATGTAGACCTCGGTGTCCGCAGTCGCAGTCCCGGTAGACGCCGGCACCAGGACCTCGTCACCGATCTGCACGTTCGAACCGACGAGGCGGGAGAGCGCGAACTCGCGGCCGTCGTCGCCTACGCAGACCAGTTTCGATTCTTCCGGTCTGATTTCGAGGACGCGAGAAGGCAATTGCGCTTCGGAGCTGGCGGGGGCCGCAACGATCGTGTCCACCACTGAGTTCATGGCTGCCTGAGCATAACCCGGATTCAGAAACCGCGCAAACGAACGCCGACAGAAAGTGTAAGCACATGACAGAGAAAGGTTTATCGGATTCTGGGCGCCGAGCGGCTGAATTACGGTACGAGTGGCAGTCATTCCTTGGCTTGCTACCGGTGCTGGACCTGCGGCCGGCGGATCCAGTTCTGTACCAGCGCTGTCTGACGGCCGTTTGGCTGTCACGAAAAAGCGGGATCAGTCGAACGGACTTGCACCAAGCTGCCGGCCTGGGTTTCCAGGCGGAAGCAGTGGATTTTGACCTGCTGTTAGCGCAGCTAGTCTGCGAAGAGATTCTTGAGCCGATCATTTCGAGACCATTCCACTTTCAAATCCGGCGCCGGAACTGGACGAATTCGGAGTCGGCCTATGCGGCCGACGACCGCCTGTCCCTGAGCGCGATCAGCCGAGAAGAACAGACGGCGCGCTTCCGGATGCTCGGACTGCTGGATGCTCGTATCCTCAACCCCCGCTTGCCGGAGCAGCGAGTTCAACAGATCCGCAAAGAGCGGGACGAGTTGGAGCGGATCTACGAGGCGACCTGGCTGGAACTCGAAAACGCGATCGGCAGCAAAGCGGCCGAAGCGATCCGAAAGAGCGTTGAAGAAACGACGGGGGCGGGCGCGGTCCAACTCGATCTGCCGCTGGAGAAGGAGAGACATTTCGATCTGGAAGGAGAAGCAAGATGCAACCAGTAAACGGGGTTGACCAAGCCCATGAAGCGGCGACAATCTCATCTCCGCCCACGGAACACTCCGAGGATTTGCCGCAGCTCCCGGAGGACCTGAAAGTGAAGCTCAAGGAGCCACTTCCGCGCGAGGCCGTGTCGCCCAACCCGCAGAAGCCCGGGCTCTCGGGAATCAAAGTCATCTACGTTGTCGAACGGCTGAACGATGTTTTCGGACTGAACGGCTGGCATATCGACAATGAAATCGTCGAAACCGGCCGGATGGTGGTGGTGAGAGCGACGTTGACGATCCCGAAATATTCCATTGCGATCGAGCAGTTCGGTGGGAACGACAATCCCGATCGCGGTGACGCTTACAAAGGCGCCTGCACCGATGCGCTCTCGAAGTGCGCGAGCTACTTGGGAATCGGCATGGACGTATACAAGGGGCTGCACGATGAGCGTACCCGAGACGGCAGCGGCGCTCACCAGAACGGATCGAGATCCACGGCGTCACAGCTCGCCTCGAGGCCACCATCGATGCCGAACAGCTCTCAGAGCCGGAACGCCGCGCCCACTGGCCTCACAAGTCGAAACATGGCTGCACGCTTCACCAGCATGCGGAGTGTCTTGGGAGTGCCTGAATACGGCGACATTCTCGGCCGGCACGGCTATCGCGAAGTGACCAACATCCCGAGTCTGGAAAAGGCGCGCGATGTCTACCGGATTATGGTGGACGCGTTCCGAGTGCACTTCGGAGAGGCAAAGCGAACCCTTGGGAACGCCGAGTACGTGAAGATCCTGAGCGAGTTGCGGCTCAACCCCAAGGCGAAGCTCAATCCTGACCAGGCGGTACGGGTTTTCAACCGCATGGAGGAGACTCTCAATGTCAGACAATGACAATGGCTGCGGAGCGGCAGTCGCCAAGGTCACGGCCTCAACAGAACTTGCAAAAGACTTCACGCTATTTCAGATCGAAGAGAGTCTGGTGCTTCTGGCGGAGTCGGCCGAAGAGGAAGGGCTTACGCCGGAGATCGAGCGGGCGTTGGCCGTTTACCTGGAGGGAGCGGCCGAGAAACGCGACCGCGTGGCCGAATTCATCCACTTCTGCGAAGGGATGGCCGAGTTCGCCAAGGCCGAAGGGAAGAGGCTGCAAGCCCGGCAGAAACACTTCGAAGCGACAGCCGAGCGCGTGAGCGCCATGGTGCTGCGCGTCCTGGACTACCTCGGGGTGAAGAAGTTGGAGGGTCGAACGAACACTCTCAAGAAGAGGAAGTGCCCGCCCTCGGTCAAGATCATTGACGACGCCAAGGTTCCCGCCGAGTTCAAACACATCACCGTAACGCTACCGCTGCCTCAATGGCAAGAACTTCTTGCAAGCAGCGGAGAGGAGTTTCGGAAAGCTGTTCTATCCGGCATCCGCAAGCAGGAGATATCCGTAGAGCTGGAGGCAATCAAGCAGGCGCTGAATCTTGAGAAGACGGTAGAAGGAGCGGACCTCGTCATTAATCGATTCAAGCTGCAGGTGATTTGAGCGATCGCGGAATGGCCGACCACCACCTGTCAGAAGGTAGCGTTACAGGTTCCGCAGAGGCATTTCTACGGGTTGGCGGCTACTCGTTCATCTGGATTGCTTCCGGATTGCCGATCCATGCAGGATCCAACGCATTCCGAAAACGTCATCGAGAGGAACTGCTGGACAAGATCCATGCGCGCGGGACGGTGCGCGCCAAGGCTCATTGCGCATCTGACAAGGCGCTAACGCGAGCGCCCACGTCTGCGCCTGAACATGCCGGGACCGGACCGCACATTACGACGTCGCAGCAAAAGACCTGATGCCTTCACCGAGTTTGCGAATATACTCCAACCCCGCGCTGGACTGGCAAAATGCGATTTGAGAGTTCCACGCCGAACCACCGTTCGCTCCCCAGATGGCCTCTGCGGTGGCCTTCGCTATTGACAGGAACCGGTCCCTTGTCATCCACGTTGTGAGAGCGGGTCGATTGTGCTTGCACCATCCCATAGCGTGTTCCATGGCGTAATTCAGCCTTGCTACCTGCGGCGGGTACGGGAGAGTGTAAATGTCCTTCTTGCCGATTTCGACCGGAGTGCGGGCAAAGAAAAATGCCGCTACCGCGACCGTAAAGCAGAATAGAAGCACTTCGTCCTGGTATGCAACGGGCTTGTCACTGGCCTGTAAGGCCGAAACGGCCAGCACACGTCTGTCGGTACCTATCAGGTTCCCGATAACCTGATAGGCTGCGTATCCGTCTGCATCGCACTCCATGATTTGATCTTTAAAGGTACCTCCGGCACTATCATCAGCAATTTCGTTGAAAGAGTTGGATTTCGCGCCGCGTCGTTCAGCATGCCCATGAACAATATGGGTAAATTCATGCGACACCACGAAGTGCAACGCGTAGTCCAGCAAAATCGCCTGTAGGCCCTTCCGTACGTCTGGCGTAATCTCTTTATAGAGGTGCGCTGTAATTGCGTCTGATTCACTGAGGCGCACGCACGAAACAGCCAACTGGTCAATCAGGCCCATAGTGAGACCGATAAACGAGTAGTCGGCGCGAGAGTAGGCGTGGGCGTTCGAGATGCCGGAGTTGATGTAGTCGAGATGAAATGGCGCGTGCTCTCTGTGCTCTGGAATGCCGCGGTTTTCATTGAGTAGCGCCAAATTGAGGGTTTGTTGAATCACGGTCAACAGTGAGCGCATTTCTGGGCTATCAAGCCGGTCCAGATCCTGCTTGCCATCTTTATACTCAGTCTGGCCACGAAGGAATCTATCGAACGTAACTTCCGGAGGAATTGCCATCATGTCCTTCATCCTGGTCAAGTTGACCTTTTTCGCCTGTGCTATTATCGCTCGAAGCTTGCACCCGCGATCCATATTGCTAAACCCGCGAAAGGGCCATTGCGCAGATTGGGCGCCCGCGTAAACGCGGGATAGAGAGACTGAAATCGCCATGGCGTTTAGGCGACGCGCCGCTCCTGATGCGTGATCAACCGGTTCAGCACACGGCCACAGGTACATCCGAGAAAATCTTGAAAAGCGGGCATGGCGTACCGCCGTCGTCGCCGGGCATCTCCGTGTAGTGAACATCTGACACGGCGGTCCTCCCGCCACAACGTGTGTAGGGCAGAAGAACCTGAATCGTTAGAAGAGGAGAATCGAGCATCAGGAAAATGGCTGTAGTGTCCGCCAGGACGTCCCGCTCGTCGGACTCGAACGGTCCCATTCGAACAGCCAGCGTAATCATCGCCGCCTGTGGATTCTTGATCCTCACCACAGTTCGCAAGTAGTCGAAACTCCGTGCGGTCCTGACGTCAAAGTGTTCCAAGACGGAGGGATCTTGAAACTCAACCTGCTCGATGTGGTCGTCGAAGTACAGCGCGACCAGAGGCTCTACGGTTCCCGTCCCGAGCAGTTGAGTCTTCAAGATTTCGGTCGCCTGGCGAGCCCTCGCTCGCATCGTGTTGGGGTCTGCGTGGTTCATATCTGCCTGGATTATATCCGGAGCCATGAAGCATGGCGTTTGGAATTGTTGATGGTTCGAGTTGGTTTCGTGGACCGATCCCCACGTTCAAAGAAGGAAGGAGAGTTAACACAGTGTTTGCAGAATTGATGCCGCTGCTCAGACAGCGCGCTGTCATGATCACCATTTCGGATGTCGGCCAGGGACTGTTGAGGGTGAATATCATCCCGCGCAAGCTCGTCGTCGATGGCAGTTCAGATGAGAATACGGCGCTCACCACGCCGCTCTCGATCACGGGCAAGGCCGAGGAACTGGACAGGGAATTGCCCGGCCAGCTCGCGACCTTTACAGAATCGATCGCCAGGACGGGGTCGAACTTGGATGAACTGAAAACGCAGCACGCTGCCGCAGTTAAGGCATTGGAAGCCGAGAACAAGAAGAAACTGGACGACAAGAAGAAGGTGAACGGTTCCAAGACGGCGAGCACCCCACCGAATCCGAATCCTGCGGCCGAGTTTAAGGACGGCAAACCGGTGTTCGGTAGCAAAGGGACGCCTCCTGCCGGCGAAAGCAGGAGCTTGTTCGATACGGCAACCGACCAGGCCGACGCCGTCGAGCAATCTGCTGAAGACGAAGAGACAACGGCGCCACCGCAACATCCGAGCGCATCCGCAAGTTCTCCCGCCTGTTGATTCTAAAGGGTCGCGCGCGAATGTCTGCCAGAAGTGTTGACAATTCGTGTCACAGTTCGTGGCATAATCCCACCCTTTTGTCATTGTTCGTGGCATAATCCTACCGAAGGTGCACGCCACTGGCCCGCCAGTGACGAGCTATTCTTGTACCTGGCACATCTCAGTGGACAGGCATCTCCCGCTCATGAGGAGCTGTCCTATAGCCGATGTTAGTAGTGGGCCAATCTGAACTTGCAAGGCTAATTGAGGTATCCCATGAGCATGGATCATCGGTCGCTCGTCCTGTTAACGGGAGCCTCGGGCTATATCGGAGGGCGGCTCCTCAAGGCGCTTGAGGCAGCAGGCCGGCCCGTCCGCTGCCTCGCTCGGCATCCTGAGTTCCTTGTGTCAAGAGTTTCTTCCTCCACAGAAGTTGTTCAGGCCGATTGCCTGGATCGTACTTCGCTCGCGCTGGCGCTCGAAGGGGTAGATACGGCGTATTATCTGGTGCATTCCATGGGTTCATCGGGACAATTCGAAGACGAAGACCGGCAAGCCGCGCGAAATTTCGCCGACGCGGCACGCGAACAAGGAGTGCGGCGGATTATCTACTTAGGCGGCTTGGGAAACCAGGATCAAGCGTTATCCGCACACTTGCGGAGTCGCCATGAGGTGGCGGACATCCTGCGAGGTTCCGGGGTTCCGACCGTTGAATTTCGCGCCTCGATCGTAATCGGCTCCGGAAGCCTCTCCTTCGAAATGATTCGTGCTTTGGTGCAACGCCTGCCGGTCATGATTTGCCCGCAATGGGTTGAGATCAAAGCCCAGCCAATCGCGATCGAAGATGTCGTCGCTTATCTTGTGGCGGCGCTAGAACTACGCCTGGAAGGGTCCGCGGTGTTCGAGATTGGCGGCCCGGACCAAGTCAGCTATGGCGAAATCATGCAAGAATACGCGCGCCAATGCGGCCTGCGGCGATGGATGATCCCGGTGCCCGTCCTGACGCCCCGCCTATCGAGTTTGTGGTTGGGCCTGGTCACTCCGATTTATGCTCGCGTAGGCCGCAAGCTGATCGAAAGCATGAGAAACCCGACGCTGGTCTGCGATCGGTCCGCGCTGACGACTTTTGGCATTAAGCCGAAGGGCCTGAGAGAATCCATCGAAAGAGCTCTGCATCACGAAAACCGGGAATTTGCCCTGACCTTCTGGTCCGATGCTCTCTCCTCCGGTGGGAAGACCCAATCGTGGGGTGGTGCGCGGTTTGGGACCAGGCTGGTCGATTCCCGAACCATACAAGTGTCCGTTCCACCGGCCTTGGCCTTTGCCCCAATCCAGCGGATTGGAGGCTCGAACGGATGGTACTTCGCCACTTTCCTGTGGCGAGTTCGAGGCTTCTTCGATCTTCTTATTGGCGGTGTGGGACTACGCCGGGGCCGCCGGGATCCTCATGCGGTGGCCGCTGGCGATGCTCTGGATTTCTGGCGCGTAGAGAGCTTTGAACCGAACCGCCTGCTCCGTTTGGTGGCGGAGATGAAGGTGCCCGGACGTGCGTGGCTTCAGTTCGAGGTTGAACCAAACAGCCGGGGAGCCGTGATTCGGCAGACCGCAATTTTCGATCCAGCTGGATTAGCGGGGCTTTTCTATTGGTACGCCCTATACCCGATACATTATTTCATCTTCAAAGGGATGCTCCACCAGCTTGCAGCAATAGCGGAGCGCGAGCCAGGCACAGCTTCGTTGCCAACATTAGACAAATCTTCGAAAATCACTGTTCGCTGATCGCCTGAGGTCTACCACTGAGGTGGCCGTATCGTGATTTGGTTCACCACACATTCTTTGGCGTGCCGATCACAAATCCTTTTCCCCCGGGGGGCAGCCAAAGTCACGGACGAGCGCGCCTCTCAGTGCGACTGCTGACCTGGATGACCACGATGTGGAAGAAGTCACGCTGTACGCCCATTTCAGAGACGCGTGGCATCGACGAAGAAGGCGTTCGGGTCCGGCTACCTATGATGATCGAGGCCGCAGGCGTTAACGCAAGCGCCGCCTTAGGTAGGATCTTGCCACATTCTGTGTCGAGTTTTGTCACTTTCTGCGTCAACATTTGTCAGCAATTCTATCAACCTACAGGAGGTTTGAAAATCATCATGACCATCGAAACCATGGTTCGAGAATTCCGTTACGACGAGATCCGGCTGCCGGATCCTAACCCACGACTTAGTGTGGACGAAGTCCGGACTGCGTTTTCGGCCACGTATCCGGAAATTGCGACGGCGGCTCTTACCGGCCCGGAGGCTGTCGGCAACAAGCTTGTCTATCACTTCGCCAAAGCGATCGGCACCAAGGGATGACCAAGAAGAAGGTCCTAGAAGGGCTTCGGCGAGTGATTGAAGGCAACACCGGTAAGACCAGCGAAGTCGTTCGGGAGTTTAAGCAATGTCCGCAGTTCCAGCAGTGCTGCTACATCCTCTCGCAAGCACTCCAGCACAACACCTACGGCCGAAAGAGGTCGGCCACGAAGGCACCGGCCGGGCTTGTGCCCCCTGGCTAATTGCACGAGGGCGCAGCCTGGACGTGCCACGGCTCGATAGGGTCGCTCTTCACCATTCGTCATTCGGCAGCGACGCGGCATCGGCTCGCTTTGCCACGATTCTGGTCGAACTCGGAATCGCGAATGCATCCGATTGGGAAGCAAGCGCCGGGGAACCCGCGAAGTTCCTCCGGTGCACGCTTGATCGCTTCGTACGGAGCCACGGAGAATCCGAGATCGACGAGGCCTTCGAACTTTCCGTGACTCTTTCCACGGACCCGCATGAATGGTGCGAGAGCGAAGACGAGCCCGATGGCTCGCAGATCTTTCTCTGCGTGGAGGCGTCCTCGTGCGGATTCGTGAATCTCGCGCCGGCCCTGGCCCTCTGTGAAAATGAACATCCTCGTTTGCCGGCGACGTTTGCTCGTATGTTCCTAAACAGCATCGGGAGTCACTTCCGGGTTTACGACGACCGCGACGCGGAAGAGCACATCTCAATTCTCGAAGACAATTACGAACCCGAGGCGGATGGCGAGGAGCGTGCGGCGCTACCGGATCGCAACAAGATTCTGCCTCCTTGCATGAAACGAAAGCCACTGGTCGGCAAGAGCCTGAAGGCCATGCTGTCGCGGATGACACCCAAGAGCCGAGCAGCACGTCTGCTGAGAGCAACTCTCGAACTCAAGCGGATATCCGACAGGGTAAAGCTTCCGGAGATCCCGGAGCCCGTCCGCGAACTGTTTTGCGATTGCAATCCACCAGTTCCGGTTCTGCTGGCGATCTACCAATTGGGCGATGCCATCGAGGCGTGTTTCGACGACGAGCGCCAATCGATGCTGGAGCTGACACCGGAGCCTTGGCCGCTGATTCCGCTCAATGGGACGGATCGGGAAAGCACGCGGAAGGCATTCGACTGTTTGGGTGGCGTTCTGGATACGCTCGTCGCCGCGCGGCGCGTGCTGAATTTGGTTCCGGGTTGGGAAGCAATCTGCGGAAACGAGGAGAAGAGATCATGACCAAGTCAGCGCACTTCGGTTCCAACTCAAGCTTTGGGCTTTCCAAGGCCATTCTGGTGTATTCGGACGGCCAGCAATTGTTCGCGACGATGCACGAGCCCAGGGACTCTCCCGATGGCGGTCCACCCTATCTTGACGCCGGCGAGGCTCTCACCATTGACTTTCTGAAGCAATTGGCGAAGGGACTTGGACGAAGCGTGCCGCGAGAGATTCTTCCGTCCACTGTTCTCGTTCGCACACCAGACATGCTCGTTTGGTGGACGAGACAGCAACACCGAGCGATGTTCTTCAGCGATTCGGGGGACGGTCGGACGCTGAACGGCAAGGTCTTTCCACAACCGGCGTTGGTGTTCAAAGTATGCGGATCCGAGCTTTCGGTGCGCGCGTTAGCCGAGCAGAGGCGGCCAAGACGGGACACGCCGTTGATGTTTGCCCCGTACTGGAACTGCGACGCGGCCGGCCGGGTGTGCCAAGGCAGTATGCGCGCACCGGGGAAACTGTGCCTCGAAGCGATGAAGGCGTGGGAAAAGGCGTTTTTCGAGAGCGAATTCACTCATGCCGCGATCGGCGCGCGTCTGACAGCACACCCAGAAGGTTTCCTGGGACTGTGGCGGGACTTGGCGGGGAGCGAGGTAGAGTTCCCTGGCGAGTTTCTGGTGAAGAGCGGTGATTCACTTGATAGGTTTGTGCAGGGCCGGGAGGACTGAATGCATACTATCCTTCCCCATTTGCTGCGGAGGACCGTGAAAGTCGCCGTGGTGGGCTGCGGCGGAACAGGGAGCGCGGTCATCAGCGGGCTACCGCACCTTCACCAGGCGCTCCTTGCGTATGGACACCCATCAGGCCTGTCTGTCACCGTAATGGACGGAGATCGGATTTCGGCGACTAACTGCGTCCGTCAACCTTTTTCGGCGAGCGAGATCGGGTTGTTCAAGTCCGTAGTCCTTATCAATCGGTTGAACCTGTTCTGGGGCCTGGAGTGGGAAGCAGTTCCACACCACGTCAACGCGAGCCACGACCTACGCAATGATTTCGATCTGGTGATCGGCTGTGTAGACTCGCGCGCCGCGCGAGCGAAGATTCACGAGACGGTTACGGGTTCTTGGTGCGGAATCCCGTACTGGCTGGACATAGGCAACAACGCAGACAGCGGCCAGTTCGTGCTGGGACAGCCCCTGAACCGCCTC
>Ga0206838_10042_pt1 | contig 11543 bp, 12 predicted proteins | sample Alteio_BWOrgCont_26_FD_152879 | JGI IMG/M metagenome (GOLD analysis project Ga0206838, IMG submission 152879) | Enriched cells from forest soil in Barre Woods Harvard Forest LTER site, Petersham, Massachusetts, United States -... | ecosystem: Environmental > Terrestrial > Soil > Temperate forest >...
GCCTCTCCGAGGTGATCGAGCACGAACGGCGCCGGCTGCTCAATTTCATCCGGACGCGGGTGAAAGACGATGAGGATGCGGAAGATATCCTGCAAGACGTCTTCTTCGAGCTGATTCAGGCGTACCGGCTGATGAAGCCGATCGAGCAGGCGGGCGCCTGGCTTTTCCGCGTGGCGCGAAATCGGATTATCGATCGTTTTCGCAAGAAAACGGCCGAGTCGCTGAGCGAGGTTCCCGAAGGTCAAGAGGACACGCTGGCGCTCGAAGCGTTATTGCCGTCGCCGGATGCGGGTCCTGAAGCGGCGTATGCGCGGAGCGTTCTATTGGAGGAGCTCGACGCCGCCATCGAGGAACTTCCAGAAGAGCAGCGCGAGGTTTTCGTCGCCCACGAAATCGATGGCCTGAGCTTCCATCAGATGGCTGAGCGGACGGGAGTGAACATCAACACGCTGCTTTCCCGAAAGCGCTACGCGGTTTTGCATCTGCGGCGTCGTCTGCAAGCGATTTACGAAGAGTTTACGAGGTTAAGAGGAGTAGAAAAATGAGACGTGTCAGGAGAGTGTTGAAAATCGGGATGATTGCGATCTTGGCCGCGGCCGTGTTCGGTTTCTTTGTCATGAGCCTGTGGAATTGGCTGGGCCCGGCTGTGTTCGGGCTGCGCGCGATTACGTTTTGGCAGGCGCTCGGCCTTTTGGTGTTGAGCAAGATCCTGTTCGGAGGATTCCGCGGCAGGCCGGGGTTCGGCGGTCACTGGCGGCAAAGGATGGACGAGCGCTGGCAGCAAATGACGCCTGAAGAACGGGAAAAATTCCGTCAGGGGATGGCGCGGCGCTGTGGCCACCGGCTCGCCGAGGAGGGTCAGAGTTCAACCCAGTAGCCGTTCGCGGCGAGTTCTTCGCCGCTCGCTTGCTTAGCCTTGCCGTTGTTTACGATGAGCCTATACTTAGCGTGTCGATCCAGCCCCGCGAATCGAACCAGAATGCGGCGAGGCTTCGCGGCGGCTTCCACGTTGAATGCCACCGTTTCGCCCGTCACCTTTACGTTGTTTACGTTGCACGCATTGAATCCTACGCCGTGTTGACGGGCCACGTTCACGAACGCATCGCCGAGCACAGGCGCCATCATTTCGACGGTGGCCATCTGGCTGCCGGTTCCCCAATGGAATCCAGTCAATGATCCGTGAACGTCGGCATAGCCTTGATGGGCCCAATTTTCCCAGGGCGCGACCGCGAACCCGGAACGAGCCGCGGCGACGGCACGCTCCAGATAATCGAAACGATTGTCCGCCTGGTAATAGTCGAGCAGCAGAGCCGCCAGATAGCATTGCCGCGCATCGCTCCATTCGGCGTCGGTGTTTTGCGTGGTCGTGCCGCCCACCAGCTTTGGCGAGACCAAGGGATGATTCCAGACCTGCTGCGTGAGCAACAGATAATCGACCACTTGCTCTCCCTGAGTTAGATACTGCGGGTCGCCGGTCATCTTGTAAATTTTGAGCAGCGCCTGCGCCGCTTGCATGGTGGAGAGATTGTTCTGCGGATACTGAGCGGTCCAACGATCGTAAAAATCGAACGGCTTTCGGGCGCAGGAGAGGAAGGTTTCAAAATCGAACCAGCGCTGCCTTGGAATCACCTGGTCCGCAATAAACTGCTGCGCCCGTTTGGCGCCTTCCAGGTACTTGGGGTCCTTTGAAAATTCGGAGAATTGGGCGAGGAACAGTGCCGATCCGGCGGTTTCGGCGTTGAAGTCGCGAAATTCGGCGCGCGCTTCGAGTCGTTCCGAAAACCAGGACGGAATATCGCCGTTCGGCTGCTGGACTTTCAACAGAAAATCCGCGTAGGGACGCAGGAACGCCATCACCTCGGCGGCGCGCGACGGCGCCAGGTCCGTTGTCCAACGGAGCATCCAGTATCCGGTCCAGGACATGCAGAAGGTGTGATAGTCGTCCGGAAATCCAGCCCATCCGTCCTCATGCAGCCATTGATTGCTGTCGTGAAGATAGATCGTCGAGAACACGCCTTCGTGGCGCGGACTCGACAACGCCAGATTGAGGATGTTTTCCGCTTTGCGGCTGATTTCCGGATTGTTGCTGTGTTGCGCGTAGAGCCGCCAGCCATAGGCGCTACGGAGATTTTGAAACCATGAGTTGAACCACGCGTCCTCTTTTGGAGCTTCATCCCATTTGCCCCACGGATTCCGGTTGCTGGTGAGCGCGCCGCAGCGGCGGCCGTCGCAATCGGTTTCCCAATATTTTTCGTCGGCGTAGCGGGTCCAGGCTTCGCGCCGCCAGTCATCGAAGAGAAACAGCTCGGGGCGGCGGTCGTTACGCTGCAAGTCGAGACTGCTGCGAAGAGCGGAACTCCCGAATTTCTCCCATTCAAATTGACTGACCCTTCGATACCCGAGCTTCGCCGGCTGCGCCGAAGCCAGGATCCAGTAGCGATACTCAATGGGACCGGCCGGATTGTCGAGTCGCGCGCCGGTTCTCAAGAAATAACTGTGACCGTATGGCTTGCTTTCCACGACTCCATAGGAGAACCATGCGTGATCTTCCGAAGTAACGTCGAGATCGAGAGCCGTGGGCTGATATCGAAGACTGTTAGATGTGAGCGAATCGAGCGCCGGAACGAGCGCCGTGAAAACAGGACCCTGTTGAAACATTACGGATGGAGACTTAAAGGTCCAGTGAGCTGCTACTTGATCCCGCTGAGCTTTAATACCGGGGCTCCATACGAAATCGAGGGGTCCGAGCACGGGCGTATCGGACTTGCGTGGGGCCGGCGCGAACGTCATGCGGTCTTCGATGCTCGAAATCGCGGCCCCGGCCGCCGGTGTGAACTGCACCGTCACGCTGATCGTATCCGAATCCCGTCCAAGTTCGAAAGTTCGAGAAAATGCGCCATTCGAACAAGACCCTTTGACGACGAGCTTGGAATTGACGACGTCCGCCGATTGAACGGTGCACTTGTCGGCTCCGCGGGCCTGTATGACGGCGCCGGATGTCTTCAGAGCATCGATCCATTCGCCGTTCTCGCGGATCTGGACGGTTTCGCTGGTCTCCGCGCCGGAGGTAATCGAAACACGAATTGAATTGCCCTCGATCGCCGCCGCGCCCGCGATCGCGGCTGTCAGAAAAATGGAAAAAGCAACTCCAGCTGCGAAATTCAGCATGCATCATCCTATACCACATACAATAAGAAAACATGTCTCGAATCGAGGGGAGAGTTTAGTGGAACCGATGTTCCTGCCGGATGTTGAAAAGCATCCGGAAAAGAGCCCCTGGCTGGCCGCCATTCAGTCGATGAGCAGTGCGGGCAAGGAGTATCCGCAGATCTGGCATCTATTCGGGTTCCTGCCCGCGGCGACCGAGCATCTTGCGAAATTCACACAAGCCATCATGCGCGGCCCGGCGCCGTTGAGTCCCGGATTTCGCGAATTGATCGCCGCGTTTACGTCGTACCGCAACGATTGTCCGTTTTGACTGAAGTCGCACGCCGCAGTTGCGGCGGAACTATTGGGGAGTGAGGAGCTGGTCTGGGGGGTTCTTCGCGACCTCGAGACGTCGCGGCTCAGCGAGGCGGAAAAGATTTTGCTGCGCTTCGTCGACAAGGTCAATCGCGAATCGCCGCGGATTTGCGCCGAAGACATGATGCCATTGCACGACGCGGGCTGGACGGATGAAGCGATCTATTTCGCCGTCACCGTTTGCGCGCTCTTCAATTTCTACAATCGATGGATCGACGCCACAGGCGTTCACGCGCTGTCGGACGAAGCGCATCGCGAAGGCGGCAAACGTTCCGCGGCTCACGGCTACGTCCGCTGATCATTTTGGATCTGTATCCGAAAATAACAATCGGTATCCTATGAGGATGAAACTCCCGATTGCCGTTGCCGCAATGATCGCCTCCGTTGCCTATGCTCAGGGCGGATTCGGCGGACCTGGCCGCTACGAAATCATGAACGAACGATCCGGCCGCGTGCTCGCCCTGGATCGCGGCGACCAAACTACGGTGGTGCAATTGGCGCCGCATGGCGCGGACTCGGAACAGTGGCTCGTCGAACCCGGACCCGGCGGCGCGCTGTTCATTCGCAGCGCTCTGGATGGCCGCGCGTTGACGATTACCCGGAATGCGCGGAGCGCTCAGGTCGTGTGCGGACGGCTGGACCGCGGCCCCGCGCAGCAGTGGCGCATCGACGCTGCTTCCGCGGACGGCAAGGCAGTCATCGTGTCTGTCGCAGGCGGACGAGTGATCGATATTCCGAACGGGTCGAATCAGGAGGGGCTAAAAATTCAAATTTATGATCGCAATGGCGATCCGAACCAGCGTTTCCTGTTCCGCCGTATCGATGAAGCTCGGGATCGAGAGCGCGATCGCCGCGACCGGTGGGATCGCTGGGAACGGGAGCATCACTAGAGATCTACTCCGGCTTTTCCTTGCGCGCTACTCCCGTGCGGTGGGCGGCTTCCGCCACGGCCTTTGCCACCAGCGGAGCGATGTTCCGATTGAAGACCGAAGGTACGATGTATTCGGCGTGCAGTTCGTCATCCGTAATCACGGAGGCGATGGCGTGCGCGGCCGCTAGTTTCATCTCTTCATTAATATCCGTGGCCCGGCAATCGATGGCTCCCCGGAAAATCCCCGGGAAGCACAACACGTTATTAATCTGGTTCGGGTAATCCGACCGGCCGGTCGCCATTACGGCAACATAGGGCGCGGCTTCCTCCGGCATGATCTCCGGAGTCGGGTTGGCGAGCGCGAATACGATCGGGTCGCGATTCATTTTTGTCAGCCACTCCGGCTTAACCAGTCCCGCCGAGGCCAAACCGAGGAACAAGTCCGCGCCTTCCAGGACCTGCTCAAGGGTCCCCTTGATCTGATCCGGATTGGTATTCTCGACATACCATCGGGTCTTGCCAGCGTCGCCGCCATCACGGCCCTTGTAAATCGCGCCCAGCCGGTCCACGCCGATCAGGTTGCGCACACCGGCGTTCTTCAGAATCTGCGAACAAGCCCTACCAGCGGCGCCCACGCCGGCGACGATTACCTTGATTTCATCGATTCTCTTGCCGACGACCTTTAACGCATTGATCAGCGCGGCCAGAACCACGACGGCAGTCCCGTGCTGATCGTCGTGAAACACCGGAATAGCTAACTCACGCTTCAAGCGGTCCTCGATTTCAAAACATCGCGGCGCGGAAATGTCTTCGAGGTTGATGCCCGCCAGACCCGGCGCGATGGCTTTCACCGTGCGCACGATCTCGTCCGGGTCCTTGGTATCGAGACACAGCGGAAACGCGTCCACGCCCGCGAATTCCTTGAACAGCACGGCTTTGCCTTCCATCACCGGCATCGCGGCCGCAGGTCCAATGTCGCCCAATCCAAGCACCGCCGTTCCGTCGCTCACCACTGCAATGCAGTTCCGCTTGATGGTCAGGTTGTAAACCTTTTCCGGACTGTCATGGATGGCCATGCACACGCGCGCGACACCCGGGGTATAGACCATGGACAGATCGGCACGTGTCGCAATCGGATGCTTGCTCTTGATCTCAATCTTGCCGCCCAGGTGCAACAGGAACGTCCGATCGGAGACGTTGATCAGAGTCAGGTCCGGTACGTTTTTGACCGCGGAGGAGATCTGCTCCGCATGCTCGACACTGCTTGCCGAGACCGTAATATCGCGAACCGTGTGAGTTGCGGTTGAGTCGACGATATCCACCGCTCCGATGATTCCGCCGACTTCTCCGATCGCGCCCGAGACGCGGCCCAACATGCCCGGCTGCTTCTTCACGCGCACCCGCATGGTGATGCTATAAGCCTCGTTCGGCGTGTTGGTGGTAGACATTTTGGTGTTCGGCCCTCACTCAGTTTACGTCGAAATATGGCGCATTACATCGAGTGCGACGCAAAAAGGTAAGATTGAATTGGTCGACTGGAGGCATGATGCGAGCCTTTCTACTTCTGGCATTCGGCGCGATTGTTTTCCTGGCTCCACCGGCGCATGCCCGGGAGCAGCACAACTTGGCTGAGCGAGTTCGCGATGGAGCTCAGCGAACGGATAATGACCTTGAAAGCCTGGTAAAGCGCGACAAACTTAACGCGGAACAACGGGAGCGTCTCGACGCGGCTCTAAAGGATCTGCGCCGCCTACGCGACGCCGTCGCGGCCGGAAAATTGGATGGCGAACGCCCGCGGCTCGAGCGTGCAGTCGAGAACATCGATTCCCTGATCAAGCAGGCGCCCATCGAAGAGGGAGATCGCCAAACTCTCGGAATCGACCTGTACTCGTTGCAGGTAATTCTCGATAGCTGGAAACCCTAAACACATCGGGGGCAGGCGGCGGCCGAGGTCACTCCGTCGCCCAGCTAGCCGGCGGCCAGGGCCGGATTCTGCATTGTCAGTTCCATCGGATCGCTCATACTTTCGATTCACGACTTTTTAGCCGACTGAGGCGGCCAGTTGGGCGCTTCGATGCCGAACTGCTTGGCGTACTCCGCGTTCAATCGCTGCCAGCCGAACTTCATCGCATCACCCCCAACCATGCGGCCGATAGGAGTTCCGTTCAGCAGCCGATCCAGCACATCGAAGCAAATGTGCCACCCGGCAGCGCCCATCGCGATGAACCGCCGGTCGATGCTGTGCCATAGCGTAAGGCGCGTGCCGCCCCCAGCCGCTTCAAGTTCCCACCGCATATCGCCGTACTCAAGTACATTGGGAGCGTCGGCTCGCGTCACTTTTGTGTCGATAGCCTGCCCCGTTCCCGACCAGGTAAGCTTCACGGTCCCCACCGTACCCAGGCGCCCGTCGGTCTCAAATGGCGCCCACTCGCGCAGCTCCGCCGGATCGGTTAACGCGTTCCAGACCTTCTCCGGCGACTGGCGCAGTTCTCTGACGAGAATCAGCGTCCACTTCTCTCCGTCCTTTCGTATTTGCGCCTCACGGGCCGGACCCGGTGTGTACTGATCACGATCACTCATCGTTTCCTCCTTGTCTTCTTCTTCATTGACTTCGCTGGTGTGAGGTGATCCATGCGGTCGAGATGGCGTTCGAGAGCATCAAACGCAGACTCCACCCTCTGTATATCCTGTCACACGCATATACATGTCAAGGGATGTGTTGCTTCCTGGTAGTGCATGGACCGTGCGACGCTCGCCAAGCCTTTCGGATAGTGGGCACAGACTTTTCGGACTATTTTCGGACCAGAAAGGTCCGCCCCCGGAAGGTCTATGCTTGCGTCTTGAATCATCCCGGAGAGCCGAATGAAACTGACCTCGATTCTCGCCGTTGCCGCGGCCATGGCTGCGTTTTCCCCGAATGCCGCTGCACAGGCTAACCAAAGCCTGGTTGGTACCTGGAAACTGGTGTCCGGCACGACCACAACCGTCAGCGGCAACGAAAGCACCGCCCTGTACGGGCAGCGCCCGGCAGGTTTGATCACCTACACGCCTGAAGGAAGAATGTCGGCGATCATTACCGCCGATGGACGAAAGCCGCTTTCGGTCGCCGATCGAATCGCGGCGCCGGTGGAGGAAAGAGCAGAGGCCTTCGCCACGTTGATCGCTTACGCGGGACGCTACACATTTTCCGCGGACCAGGTCACACACCACATTGAAGTTTCGTCTTTTCAGAATTGGGTAGGCACCGATCAGAGCCGCTTTGTCAGATTTGAGGGCGACCGGGTCAAGTTTCGAACTGCTCCGCTGATGTTGGGAGGAAAACTACAGATCGCTGAAGTCGTTTGGCAGCGGCTAAAGTAAGGAATCTGCGTCAACCGCACGGAAATCCTGCGACGAGCTCTCTGGAAACGCCATGCCACCGCGCCTCGAAATCAACTCTCTCGAGAACTGGAAAAACGTCTAATATTTAGGAGGCTTAATCCGGCCTTCCCACAAGCTCTTGTTATTTTCCTCGCAGGAGTATTCCATGATCTCCCAATCCGGCCGCAGCGTGAAGGTTCGCGTGTTCTTCCAAGGCTTCGTGAAGGTCTTGGGATCGTCGACGGTGATCTCGTACGAGATGTGGCCGCGATCGGGCCGGGAGAAGCGCTGGATCAAGTGCAACTGCTCGCTGTGCGGATGGCCCACCGTGTCAAGCCGGGTTTTGCCGTTGAAGTTGTCGGTGTCGATGACCAGCGTGTCGCCGTCCCAATGACCAACGGAGTCGCCGAACCACGTCGCGATGCCTTTGCGATGCGGCCGTCCGTCGATGGAAACCACTGTAAACCAGGAGTTCTGCTCGAACAGGAACGTGAAATACGTGTCGCTCTGCATGATCTGCATAGGTTCCGGCGTGTTGACGGCGCGCGTCATGCCGAAAGGCAGGCAAGCGCCCGTGTAGTCGCCTTCCGCTGCGTCATACCTTTTCCACTCCGCTTCTCCCCACTTTGTGAATGGAAGCTCCGCCAAGCCTTTTTGATCGTTGCCGTCCTTACTCATGTCCGGAACGTAGGGCTTCTGCCAAACCCCGCTAAAGTCCACCTTTCCTGAAGGGGTTCTGGGCGTCGGTCCGGCGGGCGCTTTAAATGTCTGCTGGGCGGTTGCCGGGACACTGAAAACGACCGTAAGGACAACGGCCACGCTGGTGCTCGAGATCCTCACCTTAAGCCTCCTTTTCTACTTGGAAGGGGTTTCTGGCGCCGAGGAGCCGGCGAATACGCTACGGCCGTCGCGGAGCTTCACCACGCGCGCGTTGCAAGTCTTCGAGCCGTCCTTGGCCAGGTAGCCGTCTATCGTGACCTGGTCACCCAGCTTCAAAGAATCCTTGCTCCAGCCGTTGCGCGTCAAAGTGTTGGGAGGGCCTCCCTCGCATTGCCAGTGCACCGCATTGCCCTGGTCGTCCTTGACCTCGAGATAAACCCAGATGTGCGGATTGGCCCACTCAACTTTCGTGACCACACCTTTCAGGACTACGGTTTGTTTCGAGTCGAATTCTGCCACGAAGGAGTGGTGAGCAAACGCGGGCATAGCCGCCAGCAAGAGCACACCCACGACAATCGTCAACGGCATCTTTTTCATCTTCGAGTCACCTCACATCTAACTTGGATTCCCACATGGAGTCCCGGCGCAATAAGTATACATACAAGCACGTTCGGTTGATAGGAGTGCGCGGGTCGACCTGGTGTAAGTGGGCCAAGTTTGACCTGTTACCCGGCGCGTAACACGTCCATCGGCCTGCGCCGGAGCAGCCCGTACACCGGCAGCCATCCGCCGGTAATCGTCAGTATCGTCGAGCCGAGAATCGTGATGGCAACCGCCTTCCATTCGATCATCCATTCCATGGTTTGAAAGATGATACTCAAGACGACGCTGGCGAACCCGCAGGCCAGCAACGCGGCGATCGTTCCAGCGAGAATGCCAAGCGCGGCGAACTCGATGGTGTAAATCATAAAAATCGTCCTGGGACGAGCCCCCAGGGACGATAACACTCCGATCTCATGAAGCCGCGCCGCCTGCGAGGCGGAAACCATGGCGACCAACACACATACGCCACTGCCGATCGCGCACCAGATCACAACTCGTAATAACAGCATGGCGTCATGGCTGGTTCGGATGATCATTTGATCGAGTTCCTCCGGCGTGATTACCGCAAGCGTCGGATACGCATTCAAAATCTCCCGCCGGACCACCGACGTCGCGCCCGGGCGAGTGCGGGCCGCGGCGTAATGGAAGAGGCTCGATTCTTCGATTCCGCTGCAATCCAGCTCGATCGTCGACCAGATCCGCTCGGATGGAGTCAGCTTTCGTATTTCGGTCAGAGTCGCGTGAATGATACGTGTCCCTGTGTCCAAGTCGAATCGCGAGCCGATGTTGGCGCCAATGTGACGCGCGATGTCATCGGCCATTACCAGCTTCGGTGGACCGATCCCGCCGCCTTGGGGAGCGGGATCGCACACGGCGAAATGCGGCATGCCGGGAACCGGGCCATCCGCGTCCCGCACGTTTAGACGCGCCTGGCTCAAGATGTTGACGCTCTCCACTCCCGGTTGGGCCTCGAGGAAAGCTCGCATCTTACCGCGCGCGGTTTCCTTAAAGCCAGCGACGTAAAGACTGTTTCGATCATATGAAACCACTTCCGCCGCCGCCCGGGAAGCGGCTCCGCCAGCTTCGAAGGTCGCGACCATCACTGTGAAGGCCACTGCAAGCGTGCCGACAATTGTGCGAGACCGATTGCTTTCGCGATGCATACTGGTCAACCCGCAACGCAAGAGAGGCGCTCCCCTTAAACGCCTGGGCAGCCGGGTTTTCGCCAGGCTGATAGCAGCAGTGCCGAGCAAAGAGGCGAGGAGCGCGGTTATCACGAGCGCGGCAACCATGAGAATTGCCGAGTTCCACGATTGAAACATCCGTGCGGCGAGAGCGCCAAAAGCGATGCAGGCGATACCCGCGGAGATCCATCCGGACGCCGTGCGAACGATGGGAAAAGCAAGCGTTCCAGATTCGGCGTCGCTACGCAATACCATCGCGGGCCGGAAATGCCGCAGATAATGGGCAGGTCGCACCAGAGCCGGTGCCAGTGATGCCAGTCCCGCACCCATGCTTCCGATGACTGCCAAGTAATCGAGTCCTTGCGCGAACCCGGCGCTCGACGGAAGAGTGAGATAGTTACCGGCTAGAGATAGAATGGACATCCGGATAGCCATCGCGAGCGGCACGGCGACCGCGATTGCAGCCGCGATCATCCAGCCAATCTGCAAGAAAAATACGCCGGCGATTTGCCCGCTGCGCGCGCCCAGAGTCCGCATGATGGCTAGGGTGGTCAAACGCTGCTGGGCATACTGCTGTATCGCAGCCGCGACGGCGATCGCGCCCAGCACCAGCGAGAGAAACGCGGCGACACTCAGAAATGAAATTGCTACCTCCGTCTGCCGCCTGTATGCCCCTCGAAAGTCGCGGGCGCTGCCACCGGCAAAGAGGTCGGCAAGCCAACGCCGTTCGTCGTCGAGGTTTGAACCGGGAGGCAGCCGGAGCAGAACGCGATTCTTGACGGAGTTTCCCGAAAACTCGATTCGCGTACGCGCATAACCTTCCTTCGAGAGAATGCAGCGCATTCCCACACCCACGCTGCCGGACAACCGGTCGGGCTCCACTCGAATCACTGCCGAGACACGGAAGGGTTGGCCGGCAACTCGAAGCGTATCTCCGATCTGAAGCTCAAACCGTTCGAGGAGTTCCTTTGAAACGGCAACCGTGTCCGGGCGCAGAGCCTGGACCAAGGTCTGGTCTGGCGTTAAGGCAATGGAGCCGTAGAACGGATACCGGTGCGGATCGACAACCTTCAGGGCGGCCATCACAGGATCGGGCGATTGGTCGGATGACGCGGTGGTGAGTGTGGTGATCACCAGCGTCCAGTCCAGTCCTTCCGGTTTTCGCTTATCCAGTTCCGCCAGTTGAGCGTCACGCACCGCATCGGTCAGGTCGACTGCCAAATCGCCACCAAGCCACGTTTTCGTGTCTGCCTGAAACGCTTCCCGCGCCACGCTCGCAGCGCTAAATACACCACCAACGCCAGCGATGCTGATGGCGATAGTGATCACGATCAGGAGAGACT
>Ga0206838_10051_pt1 | contig 11541 bp, 6 predicted proteins | sample Alteio_BWOrgCont_26_FD_152879 | JGI IMG/M metagenome (GOLD analysis project Ga0206838, IMG submission 152879) | Enriched cells from forest soil in Barre Woods Harvard Forest LTER site, Petersham, Massachusetts, United States -... | ecosystem: Environmental > Terrestrial > Soil > Temperate forest >...
CGGGCTGAAGTACCCGCACTGGAGAAACTGATGCTGCTGCCCAAGGGAGCGCTGTAAGGCCCATTGGGATTGGTAATCGGCGGTACAGTGGTCGGAAAAGTTGTGCCCGGCGCATGCCCCAGCTTATCTCCGAGTGCGGTGAAATCAGTGTATTGCGCATATATCTTCGGTGAAGCCCAGGTCTGTTGGGCGATAGTGCGCATCGAGTTACGCATACCCCAAGCCATGGAATATTGCTCGCATTGATTGTTGTCGAACCACAACTCTAATTTTGCGCCCAAAAGTCCAGTCGCATAAGGCGGTAAGGAGCCGGCACTGGTATAGGTCCATTGATTCGGGAGCCATTGCTGGTAGAGCTGCGTTTGCATGGGCTGCCAATCCGTGTACCACACATAGTACAAGGACGCCTGGGCGCTATTCACCAGCGAAAAGCCTTGATTAATTTCACTCTGGGCCGCAAATGTCCAAGAATCCAGCAGAAAATCTTTATTCAACGAAAATGCCGTACCACCGGTTTTATTATCGTCCCAAGCCCAAGTGGTTTTGCCATAGCTATGCACAATCCCGTCCACCCAATTTAGGAAGTTAAAATAAACATCTTTGGGGTTGGGGGAAACACCAGAAGCATATGTAAAATGGTTCTTCGCATAGGTTGTATATTGCGGATACTGCGTATAGTCGGTGATATATTCATCACTGCCCATGTGGAAATAAGGCCCTGGAATCAAGGGTAGCCATTCATTGAGCAAATCACTGATCAAGGTGTAAGAAGCAGGATTGGTCAGATCGATATTATCTGAACTGGCGGCACCCGCGCTATTCACCACCTGTAATTCAGGGTGTTTCCCCAAAGCCCAATTCATGTGTCCCGGCATTTCAAATTCGGGAATGATGATTACATGATACTGCGTCGCTAAGGTCATCATGGCTTTCACCTGCGCCTTGGTATAGTGCTGCGTCGCAACCACTTCGGGATGGGTGTCACTTTGAAAGCGGAAATTATTCCATTCGGCCAGATGCCAGTGAAAAACATTCATCTTGAGATAGGACAATTCTTTAATGTGGTTCTGCAACCAATCCACGGTCACAAACAAACGGCCGTTATCAACATGCAGGCCACGCAAGGGGTAACGCGGATAATCTCTTGCCGTGCCGTTTTGAATGGCCGTGCCCGGCTTCAAAAGCTGCAGGATGGTGCGCGTGCCATAAAATGCGCCGGCATCCGCTCGTGCGTTAATCACAATGCGGTCCGTGATGGTCATGCTATAGCCTTCCGTTCCTAAGCCGCTATCCGTTGAACTCAGGGAAAGAAAAATATCGCCGGGGTGCAGACTGCTTTGGGTACCGTTCACCACGGGATAAGTGACGCCGCGCAAGGCAAGAAGATCGCCCTGAAAAACTTGACCGGTGGTCGCGAGGGTGGTGGCATTTGCCGAATCTAAGACAATGCGACTGCCCGCAAGCAAACTAAAGGTGCCGCTGGTGCTCGCATCCGTCCATTCTTGAATTGCAGGAATGGTGTTTGGTTTCACTGCATACGCAGGCGCCATTGTACCCAGCAGTGTAAAGACGAAGAGGAAGAGGGAAAAACAACTGTGTGTAATTTTAGAAAGAACTGTACTATTGAATCCATTCATGATGAATACTCACCTTGTATAAGGCCTTGAGTAAATTTCTTAACTTTTCTCTGATTGCGTCTTTGTTATGCTAGCCAAGCAGATGAATGCCTTTGCGGGGCTGTCCGAAGCCTGGTGCCGCATGAGAGTTACTAAGGTAATACATCTTTTTATTCTTTACAAGGGTCTTCCCTCCGCCTCTCCCACGTGCTGAGAAATCATCGCAGAGGGTGTTAAATTTTGATCGCATTGCAGAGCAATTCACCATCCCTCGCTACACGAGTAAATTCATGAATGATCGAACGATGTTGTGGAAATTTCTTCACAAGTGCTTCTCGTTCCGCCAATTCATAATCTTTAAATTCAAATCCGGGAGTGACTGTACATCCAACAAGTGAAAACGACTGCTTGTCCATCACTTCTGCAGCAAAATAAGAACCTGCAGGAATACACACTTGAAAAGCAGCTAGCGGGTGTTCGCTGGGATTGCCCAAGATAAAGGTCGCCCGTTTCCCTTTGTCGTCAATCACGTGAATTTTCAGGAGACTGCCTTGATAGGCATGCCAAATTTCATCGGATTTTAAGCAATGCCAGGCTGAAAAATCATGGCCCTTTAAAAGATAGTAGATGGAAGATCCTGCGTAGCGCGGCTCATCGTTATATCGATTCGGATCCAGCGATTTCACTTGGTCAGAGGAGCAAAAAACGCGAACATACGCCCCACCCTCGGGATGTGGCTGCAACTTCAATTGCTGTGTATAAGCTGACACCTGGCGTTCAACATCGGCCGGTAGAGATGCGGGTGTTTGCAGTTGTTTATTGTTCGTGATCCAGGCCGCAAGAATTTTCAAAAGAAGTTGGGCTGCCGCCTGCGAACTGCCTTCAATATCAGAGGTCTGCAATTGGTCATCGCTGCCATCTGCCTGCAAGCAATTACTAATGCCGCGAATGGCGAGCACACGCATCTGTAATAACCAAGCCACCTGATAAAACGCTGATGTTTCCATATCGATGCAGAGTGGCTTTTCATGTTTAATGCGCGCATACAACTCCGGCGGCGCGGGAAAGGCATTCGAGGTGACACCGCGACCATAATGTATTTTAAGCGAGGGCGGTGCAACGGTTTTCGCAAGCTGCAACAATTCCGGATCTGCAGCGTAGCAGTGTGGAAAGGGTTTATGATGCAAGGGGTGCAACAAACAACCTGCAAAGGGTGTTCCTTTGACCTGCTCAAATAAACCTTGGATTTCTGCTTCAAATGCCTCTTCAATCACCACGGCGTCACCGATTTGCAAGGCCGGCTGTATACCTCCTGCGGTTCCCGAGAACAGCACAATGTCGGGAGCAAACCGTGCCTGGACCAGCGTCAGAACAGTGGCTGCAAAAGTGGTTCCTAAGCCCGTGGGCGCCACCAAAATTTGGCGATCTTGATACGCATAGATCTTGCATTCCAAATGAAGAAACCGCTCTATTTCGCAAGGCTGTTGCGCAAAAACAGCTTCTACAAATATTAACTCTTCAGGCAAGGCGGAGAAAATTGCACAATCCACTTTCAAACCATCTCCTCCGATAGAAGTTCCGTTTTATAAACCTGCACCGTATTTCTCCCCGCATGCTTTGCCGCATACAGTGCTTGATCCGCTTGATTTAAAAATGCATCCACCGTGATATCCCCCCCGGTAAAAAAAGCCATGCCGATACTGCTCGTAATTCGCAACTCACGATCTACCAAGGTATAGGGTTCGCGAATTTTCTGCAACAAATCCTCGATCCTTTGCAACGCTGTCTGCGGATTTTTCACTTGCCCCATCAATAAAACAAATTCATCACCACCAAAACGAGCCGCAAGACATTCGCCGGTGAGCCATTCCTTGAGACGTGAAGCAAACGCCTGCAAAAGAGCATCGCCAATGGAATGACCCAGAGTATCATTGATGCTCTTGAAGTGATCAATATCCATATAAATCACACTGAGCAACCCATTCTGTTGTTGTGTTTTGTGCATCGCCGTGATCAATTCATCTTGAAACAAAGCGCGATTGGGCAAATCAGTCAAATAATCATGGCTGGCCTGGTACTGCAGCTTGCGTTCTGCTTGAGTTAAAGCATGCAGCATCACTGTTTTTTCCGTCAATAACTGCTCGGTGGTCTCATAAAATATTTGATGGGCCAAGGCTGCGCCAATGAGACCCGCCATTAACTGAAGGATTTGGACATGCGAAGCATCAAAAGCACTCGCTCGCGAGGAAATAATTTTTAAAACACCCACCGGTTTGCCCTTGTCCTGCAAGGGCGCAACTACCATTGATCGCGCCTTGACTAAACGACAGGCCTCTCGATTGACACGGTCGTCTTTTTCCGTGTCTTTGGAATAAAGAACCTTATTGGATTTGATGCATAGGCCTGAAAAACTATTTTCGATGTTGAGACGCAACCCCAAGTGTTTTTTGACCGTGCCTGTCGCCGCACGGTAGACTAATTGACTACCCTCCATGAGCTCAAGAACGGTGCCTGTTGCCCGCGTTAATTTTTGCATTTCCTGAACAACCAACTTCATAAATGCATCCACATCAAAATGCGCCTCCGCCAAACGGGCTTGCAGAGAGATGATTTTATTTAACAATTGCGAAGTCGGTGCTTTTCGAAAGGCATTTTTTAAAGTTCTCGTACGCATTTTCGAATCTCCTTCATCCTTGAAAGCGTCCATAGCAGGTTACTCTATTATTATATCATGAACCCTATTGCTCACGCGTTTCAAGAACGCTAACATGGGGAAGCCGTCATTGCGAGCGCAGCGCGGCAATCCATACAGTGTCAGCACGCAGTCGTGGATTGCCGCGCTGCGCTCGCAATGACGGCTTCCTGGCCCTACACCATAAGCGAAAATTGCATGACCGACTCAATCCGAATACATCCCATACCCGCTCTCCAAGATAATTATATCTGGGTTATTTTAGACTCCCATCAAAAAAATGCTGTTATTGTCGACCCCGGCGCTGCAGAACCGGTCCTGGCGTTTTTGGAACAAGAAAAATGTTACTTGCAATCCATTTTAGTCACCCATCACCACAGGGACCATACGCAAGGCATTCATCACATAACAAAATTGTTTCCCGTTCCCGTCTATGGCTCTGAACACTCCCCATTGCCCGAAGTGACGCACCGCCTCGCGGAAGGCGGTCGCATCCCTCAGCAGCACTCCCCACTCCCTTTGCAAGCACTTGGCATTCCAGGCCACACCCATGATCATTTGGCATTTCACGGAGCGGGGCTTTTATTTTGCGGGGACACCTTGTTTGCCTGCGGCTGTGGTCGAATCTTTGAGGGCACTCCCGTGCAGATGTACACCAGCTTACAGAAACTGGCGGCATTACCGGATGACACGCGCATCTATTGCGGCCATGAATACACTTTAAAAAATTTACAGTTCGCAAAGCAAGTGGAACCAGAGAATCGCTTGATTGCACAGCGCCTCGAATATGTGACCCAGCTCCGAAATCAAAAGCAGCCCAGCTTGCCCTCGACGCTGGGGCTTGAAAAAGACACGAATCCTTTTTTACGCTGCACATTACCCCAAGTGCGTCACCAAGTGGCAAACTATGCGAATGCCGCACTCGATACGCCTCTCGATGTTTTTACCTGGCTCCGAAAATGGAAAGACAGTTACTAGACAGCTATTTTCCTGGCAGCGGCTGGAGGAGGCCCACCAGACAATGCTCCTTCGCTTCCGCCTCTTCAAAAGTCAAGGGTTTGGCATTCTTGAGCTGCTTAGCGAATTCTTGTACTTTCTGTTTCTGCTGATCACTTGGCGCTCGGCGAAAGAAACTAAACCCGCTATTCCCCATAGAGGTTTGAAGAGGCGCAATGATCTGATCAGCCACTTGTTGCAAATGCTTAGCATGTTTGTCCATTGCGATAGACTTGAGAACATTGACCTCTGGCAAGCTTCTGCGAACGGCCTGCAAAAAGAAAATTTTGCAGGCGTGTTGCCGGAGTTGCCCCCAAATACCGGTCACATTTTCTCGCTTGACCCGATATTGCTCTAAAGCGAGACCCTGAATCAAAGCAGGCCTGTGTTGATCGTCGTTGATTTGCGTGCCGGTTTTATCTACGCCATGGAAATAGGTATGGCATTTGTATTGCGCTTGAAAAAGATCGCTAAGATCCTCCAACACTTGGCGGGAGCCCTTCATATTACGGAAATATTTAATATATTTATCCTCAAAAAAATTGCGCTCTACTTGGTTCCCACGATAAAACACGAGCTCTTTAAGCAACTGACTCAAACGCTCAACGCGTTCACTGATCTTATCTGGATCCTTCTCTTCTGGATGCTCGTTCGCGAGAAGCAACTCTAACTCCTCCGTGGTATAACCGCTCAACGTGTTCTCCACAATACCCAGCAGCAGAGGATTCATCACTAAATCCAGCAAGGTTGAATAGCTTTTACAGGAACTAATATTCGCACTCGCACGCGCATCACTCTCGACGGTATTATCATCGATTTGCTCCTTCAACGCTTTCGCAAGCAGCGGCAGGTTCTCCGGTTTCATTTTCTTAAGCGCAGCCTTTGCTTTCGCATTCTTGCTTTCTTGCAACAACGTCATGACTTTCTCTTGGAGCACAGGCGCGGTCAGTTGATTGACTGGAAAAATCTCCTCCGCATCTTTTTGATCCTTTAGAGCAAGGATCAAGTCATCACAGGCCTCACCAAAATCAGAATCGTCGGATTGCTTCTTTTTCGCCTTTTTCAAAGCCGCTTCTGCATTTCGATTGACAGAAGCGGCCACTTCGTTCTGATCAATCAAGGCCTCGCCTTTCTCTTTGGCTTCTTTTTCAATTTTAGCCACTTCTGCTTTTAATAGATCACCCATCATGTTAAAAACCATCGCGTTCTTTTGCATCAAAGGAAAATCACGACCCACAATTTTATGATACAAATGTGCACGTCTTGCGTCCCACCTCTCTTCATTTTTCTCTTCTCCCATCGCCTGCACACGCGTCCCTAAATCCAGATAAGCCTGATTCATCACACCACCGTATGCCCGCCATGCTGCCCAATTCAATAGATTTCCAATCCAACAGACCATCCGTGACAATGTATAGGTATTCCGAAGTTGATACTGTGTCAACCGAATCTCATTTTGCACACCCTGTAAGACCCTCAAAAATTGCTGTCGGGAGCGCGCTAGATGATGATCATTGCCCTTATTCAATTCGAGAATAGCCTGACAGGAAAGGGAGAATACATACTGATTTAACTGCTCCGCGTCCACATGACCCTGTTTTTCAAGCTGCGCATAAATCCAGTCTTTCACCTGGCGTGCCATTTTACGGCCTTGATTGTCCAGGATTTTCTGATTGTACTTCTCTGTACCGCTCAGAAAATCAGGAATATAGTCGTCCTTATCTAAGGACTTTAGCGAGAATAACGTTTCCACGCCATCGTTCAAAATGTCGATGTTGATCGGGATTTTGTGCTTGTTAAGCGCCCGGGTACGACCGCAGGCCTGAATTTTTTTTGCTGGCTGATTGGAAACATCCGCGGTGCTGGATACTATATTCACGGTGACTTGCAGATTCACGTCATTGAAGCCTTCCACCATGGTGTTGCCGATCATATAAGGAATTAAGCCTCGCTTAAAAGCAGCTTTGGCTTGGTCCGGCGTCATGCTGACATCGGGCAGCGGTGCATAAGAATATTCCTGCGCTCGGGGATTCAAGGTTTCAATAGCGTTGCGAGCACGGTTCTTGGTTTGGGGATTCGAATCGCCATTCGGCAAGCGAAGTGGCGCTGCGGTTTCTTGCATGGCACTATAGACACAATTGTCTTCGACTTTTTCTTCTAGATTTTTTTCAAGATCTTTAAAAAGAAAACGTTTGTGATGTGAGCGCCAATTAAAATCAGAACCAAACAGTGCCCGTCGGTTTTGCGGCGCATCGTGATGCCAGTTGTCGACTAATTTTTTCATTTGCCAAGCATTTTTTTTGAACTGGGCAATGACAGTGAGAACATCTTTTGCTAAATGGGCTGCGGTAGCCAAATCGAGACCCTCCTTGATATACTGCGCTTCTAAAACTTCCTGTTTCTTCTCATAGGTATGCATTTTGTCATGAACATCTTGCACTAAATGCTGCATACCATGGCGCCGTCTTTCATCCAAAGTCAGTAAGTCGCACCCCAGAAGCTCCTGCAAAGCATTGTCGACCACACTCATGAAGATAATGTTTTCCGCACGGTTCGCCATACTATCCGGGAGGCCTTTACTTTCTTCTAGCGACGGAGGAGGCGGCGCCGCATGCTCTATAAATGACTGAAGCAATTGGTTTTCTTCAGTACTTTTTACTTCATATCCCGCTCGCCGCACACAATCCTGTAACTGCAACCGGAACATTTCCCGTTTTTTATTCGCATGCTCCTGCACGACCACATCTTCGACATTATCAATCACAAATGCATTATAAATATCGGTGCGGACCACCAAATTACCATCGCTATAAATCGACTGCGCCACGTCTTTATCTTCCAATCCACGATCCAGATTGATGAGCGTGTCATGGTCATGGGTGACAATCAGCATCTTCTCCGTCCCAGGAATAGCGACATGCCAGCGTAGAAAATCACGTAAGGAAGGCTTTTTTTCGCCCGGCTTCAGCGGCCGAGCCACAAAGCTATAACGAACCTGATGCAACATCTCACTCACAGGAGAAACGACTTCCGTGACCAAGGCATTTGCAAACGACGCTAAAAGACTGTAGATTTTTTTGGAGAACCACGATGCCCGAGACGAAGCAATTTTAGCATGCATGGTGGGCGCCACGGCTTCCATGCTTTCTGAAGGCACCGCCGTGCCATCCAACACTTTCTTCTTTTTGGATCCACTGATGACCGCCGCATTGCCTGCCAATTGAAAGCTATTGCGCGTGGGCGTCGCGGTTAAAAGCAGGGCATTGTATTTTTGTAAATAGCGTCGTAGCTTAATGTGCCAATTTTCTTTTTCTGAAATGACATGCTGTTCGTCGAAAGAAAGAAAAGTATCTTCCGGCATGAAATCTTTATTCAAACGCGCAGCGAAGGATGGCGAGAAAAAGCGGTCATGGGATACGAGGGTAATGGATTTATCCGCTTGCGGCTCCTGTCCAAGCACAAATCCCTTTTCCTCTTTTCCTTGGCTCTGACGTCCTGGCCCTTTTTTGACTTCAATGTCCGCCTCATCCCCTTCCTCTTTTTTCTTTTCACGGGCTTGCGCTTGTCCTGACAGGTTTCGTTCCAACCCGATCTCTCGAATCACCGATTCGGGCAACAAACGTCCCATATCCTGTCGCAGCTGTGTCACGAGAGTGGCGGGTGCCGCAAAAACGCCTTTCACGCCCGCAAGATGCAGAACCAGCGCCCAAAGGGCTTGCACAAAGCTCTTGCCTGAACCGGTTGCCAGCGCAGCCAACATCACCGGCTTTCTTCCGCGGCTCTTTTCTAACTCTTTAATCAAATACCCCAAACTGACGACATGTGCCGCGTATAAACTGATTTTATCCGGGCCGCCGATTTCAATTTTTTTGCCGTTATGCTCGAGGACGATGCCGAAGGCATAGGTATTGGTCTTACTGTTTTTTCGCACAAAGAAGGGGGTGCGTTTAAATATTTTTTTCTTTTGCGCAGGGCTGTATTGGGTCAGTGGCAAGATGGCTTCTGGCACTTTATCCTCTGGCATGAGGAAATCAGGAAACGCCACATCATAAGTGACGTCCTCTCCGTCTAAGTCTCTTGGAGTCAGTCGACAAGTGTATCCTTCACCGCCCAGGGAAGTGTTGATCTCAGTAGGCGACTTATCAGTGGCGCGCAATACTTTCTCTATTTGCGCCGCCAGTGATGATTCACCGTCTTGAAATCCTTTATTGACAAACTCCAAAGCCAAATAGTTATCATAAACCGCTCTTGCGGAGGCGACTAGTTTTCCAATGTTTGTCTGACTGAACATACAGTATTTCATCCCGTCTTTGTGCGCTTAAAAGCGATCCCAGTATTATAGGGGTACAACCTTAAACAAACATTAACGCTCAAAAAGAACCGAAACCTGTTACCTGACTGAATATACTGCATTTTTCATCCGTCATTGCGAGCGAAGCGCGGCAATCCATAATACGAAGGCGTATTTATTATCGTTATGGATTGCCGCGCTTCGCTCGCAATGACGGCGGGATAAAACCGATCGTCGCTGCACGTTTGCTGGACTTGATGAAAACTAAAAACCCTAGTTCTTCTTTTCATCATCCGGATTGGCCCACACTTTCTTGGCGAGCATGAAGTATTTCTCAATAAAGCCAAAGATCGTCTTCGTGATTTCCGCAGCATCTTCAGCAAACAATTGATCAATGTCATTATCAGAGAGACCGGTCAGCTTTTTGATCGCCCAATGGGTTTGCTGTTCAGGGCTAATGGCCTGCATTTCTTTGATATGACCGTAACGCATGCGCTCTACTTCGACAAAATCGCGCGCGAAGCTGTCTTCTTTCTCTTCTTTTTTGTTTAAATCGGGAAAAACAGTGGCCTGGGTGAGGTGAATACGAACTTTATCGGACATTCTTCTACTCCTTTGGTTAGTTAAAATAAATAGGAGAGGCAAGCGAACTGCATCCACTTTCCTCTACAATAGTCGCTGCTACCTGAAAAAACACTGTCGCCACACCAGGACACAGTCATTGCGAGCGCAGCGCGGCAATCCATACACCATGAGAGATATCAAGGAGATACCCCCATCAAACCAGGCTGCAAACCAGGCTGCAATGCATCCTCAATCATGCCTTTCAGAAAGGCTGCGATGCGATCAATGGAATCTTTGTCTGCTTTACTACTATAAGATCCTTTAATACGATCACACATGGCATTAAATGAAAAGCGCTTCTGATTGGCAAGACCCTGCAACAGCTCCACATTTTCTGTGAAAAAGGCGCTGAGCTCTGGCCTTGCACGTCCCTGTCGCACCGCTCGCTTACGCGCATTCACAAACTGCTCGAACTTATCTTCAAACTCCGCGAGAACACGCTCTTCCAGAGTATGCCCCAGAGAAATAATTTTGCGGCCCTCCGAGAATAAGATAAATCGGGCGCGCGCGAAGAAAGGCTGAGCGTCTTTCCGCTTCGCTTCGCTAGCAATATCAATCGGCCCGAGTTCACCTGGCGGAAAATGACCGTCTTCTTGCAAGGCTTTACTCAGGTCCGTGAATCGTTGACGAGCGAGAATAATTGGCATCTCTTTTTCTTCTTGACCGCTCCGTATAGCGGCACCCAGTATAGCGGGGAATATCCCGATAAGACGCGCCACAGTATAAATGACCGGCGCCACAACAAAGCGCGCCACTCCATAGCTTACTAGCGCAGCCAGGTTGAAAATGTTGACATGGCTAAAGGAGAATCCGGCACTCGTTTCTTCGCAACGCTGCAATGCCGCTTCATGATAATCTTGCTCCCCACGATCAACCTGTTTTCCACGGCGATCCTGGACACCATTTTTAATGGTGTAATGCCAATAGCAGAAACGGTGGTAATTGGATTTCGAAAAACCAATAAAGGCCAAAGGAAGCGCGGCCACCGTCACCACGCCCGCGAGCAGAGCCGTTAAAGCCGTCCCGATACAGTCCATCGCATCCATCCACGATTGAACAGGCGCCTTTACCGCTGTTATGTTTTCTTGCAAGTTCGCAGGATCGCTAACACCGAAAAAATTACCGCATTTTGCAAAGATCACGGCGATAGCTGCTTTTGAACGATCGGAAAAACCGATAGCTCGGACCAGGGATTCACCTGCCAGCATAAAACCCGCACCCAGCGTACCCACGGTGAGAATGGTGCCCGAGATCAGAAAACCACCCGTCGCAAGACCGATGCAATCCATCGCGCCCATCCATCCCTTACTCAACGAGGTTCG
>Ga0206838_10300_pt1 | contig 11520 bp, 11 predicted proteins | sample Alteio_BWOrgCont_26_FD_152879 | JGI IMG/M metagenome (GOLD analysis project Ga0206838, IMG submission 152879) | Enriched cells from forest soil in Barre Woods Harvard Forest LTER site, Petersham, Massachusetts, United States -... | ecosystem: Environmental > Terrestrial > Soil > Temperate forest >...
CTTTGAAGTATCTCAGGTTGGCGGTCTAAGATCCTCGGAAGCTAATCCCACTTTTTGTCGTTGGAGAAAACAGCCGCATGTTGCAAGTTGGTAAAAGAGCTCCTGAATTTGATATGCCCTCTACAAAAGATATGAAGGGCTTGAAAGAGAACGTACGCCTGAGCGATTACAAAGGCAAGTACCTCATCATGTTCTTCTATCCCCTCGATTTCACCTTCGTCTGCCCGACCGAACTGAAGGCGTTCGACGATAGATATGATGAACTGAAGAAAGCCGGCGCCGAAGTTCTCGCCGTTTCTACAGACAGCGTATTCAGCCATCGCGCCTGGATCAACACCACCGAAGACAAAGGTGGTCTGGGTCCCATCAAATACGTACTCGCTTCCGACATCACCAAAGATGTCAGCCGCGACTACGGCGTCCTCCTCGAAGATAAGGGCATCGCATTGCGCGGACTGTTCATCGTCGATCCGGAAGGCGTCCTTCAATATATGGTTGTCCACAGCCTCAACATCGGACGCAGCGTCGACGAAACGCTTCGCGTTCTGGAAGCCATCAAGACCGGCGGACTCTGCGGAGCCGATTGGAAACCAGGTCAAAAGCCTCTTTCCGTCTAATTGCAGACCGTAATAAAAATCAAACCGCCGGGTTCGCCCCCGGCGGTTTTGCTTTGTCAGCTACACTTCTTTAAATTCGAGCTCTAAGAGCTGTTCCCTAATACTCTCACCACAAGCGCGGCGCTAAAATATGCAAACGGGCTATGCCCGAGCTGTCACAGTCACCGACAGCCGCTTGATTGAATGAGGAGGTCCGCATGCCGCTTCGTATGGAGAGCCCACTGCCATCTTTAAAAGGCGGCACCGATTGGTTCAACTCCGCTCCCATTACAAATGAGGAGCTTCAGGGCAAAACGGTGCTCATTCACTTCTGGGCGATAAGCTGCGGAACATGCAAAGAGTCGCTGCCTGAAATCAACGAGTGGCAAAAAAAATACGCAGACCAGGGGCTGCGCATAATCTCCATTCACATGCCCCGGCAAGAGAGCGACACCAACCTCGAAGCTATCAAAGAAGCGGTCACCGAGTATGAGATTAAGCAGCCTTGCGTCGTCGACAACTGGCATGAAATTACTGATGCCTTCGAAAACAAGTACGTTCCCGCCTTCTACCTATTCGATTCGACCGGCAAAATGCGCGACTACAAAGCCGGCGAGAAGGCACCAAAGATGGTGGAACAAGCAATCGAGCGAATATTGAAAGAAACCAGCAGTTCGTCCAGCCCGGTCGCCTGAGCTCGAAAATTCTTACAAATCCGGCTAAAAGCTGAAGTTGTACGTTTTTTTCGCTCAATTCAATAAGGCTCCATCAAAATCAAAATTCCACCAAGACCAAAAAATGGCTCTGCATCTATCAAGATCACAGACATCCCAAACTGAACTGAAACCACGGAAGTAGTGACATGCCAATAGCAACTGCCCCAACGCGCTCGTCTCAACTGTTCGAGAAAGCAAAGATGGTCATGCCGGGAGGCGTCAACTCTCCCGCTCGCTCCTGCAAGGCAGTGGGCGCCGATCCCATTTTTATCGAGCGCGCCGACGGTCCCCACATGTTCGACATGGAAGGCAACCGCTACATCGATTATTGCGGCTCCTGGGGTCCGATGATTCTCGGACACCGCCACCCACGAGTCCTCGAAGCCATCGAAGATACACTTCGCCTGGGCACCAGCTTCGGTGCACCGTGCCGACAAGAAGTTGAGTTGGCTGAACTGATCTGCCAGATCATTCCCTCTATAGAAATGGTCCGCATGGTCAACTCCGGAACGGAAGCCTGCATGTCGGCGGCGAGACTGGCCAGAGCCTTTACGAAAAGACCGATGATCGTCAAATTCGACGGATGCTATCACGGTCACGCAGACAGCTTTCTGGTGAAAGCTGGTTCCGGATTGGCTACTCTGGGAATCTCGAGTTCTCCGGGCGTTCCCGAAGAGTTTACGAATCTGACAATCTCGGTTCCGTATAACGATCTTGATGCCCTGACCAAAGCTTTCGACAAGCACGGTGAGAAAATCGCCTGCGTCTTTATCGAACCCATCGTCGGCAATAGCGGATTGATTCTACCCAAGAACGATTTCCTCAAGGACGTTCGAGAACTGTGCACCAAAAATGGTGCCCTCCTCGTCTTCGATGAAGTGATGACAGGTTTCCGCGTCGCTCTGGGAGGAGCACAAGAGAAGTACAAAATAAAGCCGGATCTCACCTGCCTCGGCAAAATCATAGGGGCAGGTCTTCCGGTTGGCGCCTACGGTGGACGCAAAGAAATCATGGAGATGGTGGCACCATCGGGACCCGTCTATCAAGCTGGCACTCTCTCGGGAAATCCGCTCGCCATGGCCGCTGGAATCGCGCAACTGCGAACCTTACAAACGCCCGGAAGTTACGAACATCTGGAAGAGAAAACCAAGAAACTGGCTGATGGACTAACGGAACTAGCCAAGAAATCACCAGTTCCGTTCCATGTGCACGTCACCGGCATGATCTGCTTGTTTATGGCAAAAGATGAGGTCAACAACCTCGCTCAGACTCAACATTGCGATATCTCCGCCTTCTCGAAGTTGTGGCGCGGTTTGCTCGAAAGAGGAGTTTACTGGCCGCCATCCCAATTCGAAAGCGCCTTTGTTTCCCTGGAGCATTCAAAACGCACCACCGAAGAGACAATCGAAGCTTTCGAGCAGTCCATCAGCAAGCTAGGAGGATAGAATGCATCGCCGTAATTTACACTTGGGGCTGATCGCCGGAACACTGCTGGCGACAGTGTCGATTGCACCGAATGCGACGGCAGGAGAAGTAGAGAGCAAAGCTGACGCCGAGCTTAAACAGGGGCAGACTCTTTTCCAGAAGAAACAGTATACCGAGGCCATCACCTACTTCGATAAAGCCATCGAGCACGATAACAAGCTCAGACTGGGTTACCTCCTGCGAGGCGAGAGCAAAGAACAACTTAAACGTTACTCCGACGCAGTCGACGACTATATTGAGTGCCAGCATCTCGACGCGAAGGATCCCAGCATCTTTTTGAAACTGAGTCATGTCTACACCAGCCTGGGCAAAAACAACGTCGCCCTGGACTACATGAACAGGGCCTTAGTGATGAAACCGAAAGATGGCAATATGTATGCCCAACGTGCCACCATCTACGACAAGCTCGGAAACGCAGACATGGCGTCATCAGACCGTGACATTGCTGGCAAGCTTGGAGTTAAGACAGCGCCTACCGCGGCTGCAGCGAAACAAGCAACTAAGAAACCGATCCACCATGCGGTTAAGCATGCGGTTAAGCACTCGCCTAGAACGGCCCATTCTAAGTAACTTGGCAGATCGCAAGTCGAGCAATCCCCCATAGACTAGATAGGGGCGCGTACGACTTCTTTAAAGTATTTCGGGAACAGGGATAGGTTCATTTTCGAAACACCGTCGTTAAGCTGCTCGAAAAGCTTGTGCTCCGGATCTGTCTTCAGTCTGAATCGCCGCGAATTTTCACCATGTGGATCTTTAAGAGTGACCATTCCAGTAGCAGGTTCGAAACCGACGATCACGTAATCACGTTCTGCTTCAACTAGCGGCGTCAAAGATTCTAGATCTTCTTGTGACTCACACACAATCGCGCATTGGTTTTTTAAAGCATCGCCGATGAAGTCCGCCAGCGACTGTACGGTGGTGTTGGCAGCAAAGACCTTCTCTGGATTTTTTCCTGTCAGAAGAGTGAGCCCGTCTTCTATGGTGCCATGATAGTTATTATGCAATCTCAGAAGGAGAGCACAATGCAGAAGCGTCGCCCAGAGAGCCTTGTCCTTGATTCCAAACTGTTCCATCTTCTCAGCGGTGATAGTATATTCGGTGCCATCATGAGGAAATCGAACCGCATAGACTCCTGGTCCGCCGGCTGTCCGAATCATAGATGCGATTAGCTGTTGCCCTCGGGGCACGCCCGCCACAGCCGCCATTGAAGTTTCCAGGCACAAGTTAGGACGGCTGATGAACTGGCTCACTCCGTTCGCGCCGTCCTTGGCTATATCATCAACGCTGATCGCCTGACTGGAATCTTTGCTGGCGCCGGCGTGCACCACAGACGGTGCAGCAGCAGCGACCGCGGGTGACGAATTGCCCCCCGGGTGATGAAGAGCATCTCTGAGGGCTTTCCGGCCCTCTTCTGTCTGCATCAGCTCATCAAGACTCTTCCCCTTCAGGCTGGCTGGCAGGGAGTCGGCCACATTGGCAGTCGCCTTCGGTGCATCGACGGACAGGAGAACAAGCTTCCTCGCGTAATCAGCCTCGGGGCTGGTGGGAAACTTAGTGGTGATGTAATCGCACAACTGCCTGGCGCGAGCGAGCCTGTTGCATCCGTTGTTAGCGGCTGCGGCATAGTAGTAAAGCCTCGGGTTTGGCGTTGAAGTGGCAATCAAGTGTTCAAAAGCGTCCGCTGACGCGGCGTAGTTTTTCTGATTGTAGAGCGACCACGCCGCCCGCAGCGCATTCTCGTCAGAGGCGCCCGAGGCTATGGCAGCAAACTGCGATTGCGTGAGAAGAAAGAGGGACAGAGCTGCAGCAGTTCCAAAATGCCCGATCTGAAAACGACGGCTATAGTTGATATTGGTATTCATCTTCCTTGTCGCTGAGCTCTCCTCAATATTTATACAGATACTTTTCAGGGTGGATACTGTTCCAGTTGAATACGGCTTAGTAGAATATACGCACACTGGGGCTAAATAGGCGCGCTTGCGACTTGAGCGAATAGTACCTTGAACAAAGGCAGGCTAATCTTGAAGACACCGTCATCGAGTTGCTCGAACTGCAGATGATTCGGATCGCTCGGTAAGGAAAATCTTTGAGCGTTCATACCATGCGGATTTCTGATCTTCACCATATTGGTTGCCGGATCAAATCCAATAATCGTGTATGCGTGCGAGGGTACCACCAACTGCGGACTCGTGCTGTAATACTGGGAACCACAGACGATCGGTTGCTTAGAGCTAACGGCCGAGTATATAAACGAACTGAGTTCGGTATCGGCAGCGGAGGCCGGGATAATAGTTTTCGCCGGACGCCCGGTAAGACAGCTCAAACCATCAGCTAGTTGACCGCCGTTGTCGTTGGGAAACTTAAGGGTCTGGCCACACTCAATCAAAGTCGCCCACAATGACTTATCGTGAATGCCTGTCTTTTCGAGGCGCTCTTCGCTTATCTTGTATTCAGAACCGTCGTTCGGGAATCGCACCACATACGTTCCTTCTTTGTCTCCATATCGAATCATGTCGGACATCAAACTCTGCCCGCGCGGCAGCATTGCCAGAGCTGACATCGAACTTTCGAACCAGCAGTTCGGATAGTACATCTGGTCGATGCCTGCGGCACCTTCTGAGCCGATATCGGCAGCAGAAAATTCTCGTTCTCCGGGTCTGCCTCCTTTGCTCTTAGCCATCATGGGCGACACTCTCGCCGCCGCTGCAGCCTGTGCGGTCGCAGCAGAATCTTTTTTGTTCAGCGCCTCTTCAACGGCTTTTCGCCCTGCTTCTGTCTTCATCAATTCCTGGATGTTTTTGCCCTTCAAAGAATCGGGCAAAGAACCGCTCGCGCTTGCAGTCCTGGGAGCAATATCCGGAAAGAGTTTGGATGCATAAGAGGCCTCGCCGGAGCCAGGAAAGTTGCTAACAATATACTGACAAAGTTGCTTAGCGCGATTCATACGGTCGCAACCTCTGTTCGCGAGAGCGGCAAAATAATACAGCCTGGCATTAGGCGGCGACGTTCTGATCAAGCCTTCAAACGCATCAGCGGATGCAGCGAATTTCTGTTGGCCGTACAGAACAAAGGCATCAGGAGAATTCGTTTTCTCCGTCACGCCTCCGGCAATGGCCGCTGAAGGGCTGAGCATGAGGTTTGACGCCAAAAGGATCAAGGCCAAACCGGACACAGCGGTCAACAAGCTCACAGGCTCTCTCAAGCAAGATTTCACCTTCATCTCTACCCCACTCTCGACTGAAAAGTTAACAGAATTCGTTTCAGTTTTTCCACTTGTCAAGCAGCTTGCCATGAATTATCAGAATTCGGTCCAGTTTTCTTCGGTCATCTAACCTATTCGAGGGATCCCATAAAACACGATAGCACTACTGTTGTGCCCATTTTGGCAATCCATGGCTCGACCGAACCAAGTCCGGTTTCAATCTTTTACTTAGACCTAAGCTAATTGTGGTGTTGCTGAAACACGAACCGATATCCGTCGAACTTGTAAATCAAAAATTTGCCCGTAGAGATGCCGTCATCTTTAAGCAACGGAATTTTCAAAGTCTTGTTGTGATCAACGAGTTCGATGTCGTCATCTGAAGCGCTGTTGTCCTTAGACGGATTGTCATGCAAGTTGCAATTGATTTCGGAAAGAACCTTCTTTGTGGTTTGAAAGAACGGGGTCTTGACCAGCTGGCCCTTTTCTATTGAAAAGGCCTGTATACATGAGCCACGATCGATTGAAGAGTACTTGCCGTGGCCTGTAGCGAGGTAGACGGTCCTGCCGTCTGCCGTATGCATCTGGATAATCGACTTATAGAAGTAACCCGGATCGGGATCATCGGGTCCGTCATAGTTAGCCGGTCTTTGCTCCGGATAGAGAATGAAAACTTCCGATTGTTTTTTACCTGGTGCCTGATATTGGACGATGGCATCATTGAAGATCATGGTTCCGCCAGTTTGGGAATCCCAATCGTAGATTCGAACTTTTTTGTCTGGAGAAGTGGTCACGTCGAGCCCGCTTTTAATGGATCTTTTAAGCGGCGCCAAGAACATTTGCGGATTTCGGCAAACATTTTGAAGGTAATCAACTAACTTGTCGTTGGCTTTATCGGGTGCTTCACGCTGGTTCAAAGTATCCAGAAGCTTAGCGATTTTAACATCGACCTGCTCAACGGAATCATCAGCAGGAGCCGCAACGGTCGCACCAGATGAAGCTAGCGTGATCATGACAGCCATGATCATGATTCTCGAAAACGAACATGCCATTACCAAGTAATGTTTTCTATGAGTCGTGCACGCCGACATCTTCAATCTCCTAGAGCTAAGAGCCTTCATTATATTTGGATTCGAGGACTCACCCAAAGGCGCGGATCCGGAAACACTTTCAATAAACTGCTCCCTGAAGAACAATCCAACTATGCTTCTTCAGAACCATGCACCTGTGAATTGGACGGGAGTGATGTAAACACCGCGTAATCAGACAAATACATTTACTGATGCTGCTGATTTCGCATGTTACTTTGTTCCAATCCCCAAGCAGTGCATTCTCAGAACCATTATGACTAATCAAATTACATTGTGCGAGCTGACCGCCGCCGACAAAGATGACTGGAAATCGCTGTGGTTAGGCTATTTAGAGTTCTATAAAGCAACGCTACCCAACGACACCCTAGAATCAACCTGGCAGCGCATACTGACGCGGTCCGGATCTTTGAGATGCATCGGGGCGAGAGATCCAGTCACTGGAGAACTAGTAGGAATAACCCACTATCTTTTACATGAGAGCGCCTGGACGCCCAAACCCGTCTGTTATTTACAAGACTTGTTCGTCCTTCCCAGTCGCCGAGGCAGCGGCGTTGGAAGAATATTGATCGACGCAGTGGCGGAACAGGCACGAAAACTCAATTGCGGCAAATTGTACTGGCTTACCCAAGAAGGGAATGCTCAAGCAAGAGCCCTCTACGACAAACTCGCTCACCTGACCGAATTCGTTCGCTACGATTTCGAATTGACAAAAGCACCTACTAGTCGCTAAGACATCGATCGACCCTGCCTGACACACAAGAACTGATCTCGGGCGCCGAATAATGAACAGAATTCGGATAAAAACTCCGAGCCCCACTGGCGCCTAATTTTCAGAAATCGGCTTGACACGTGACCATTTGGTCACATATCATTAAGGGCATGGATGACGTATTCAAAGCACTAGCCGATCCAACACGTCGCGAACTGCTTGATGAGTTGTTTAAGGAAGATGGGCAAACGCTGAGCACTCTCGAAGCTCGGCTACCAATGACGCGTTTTGGAGTAATGAAACATCTCAAGGTCCTGGAGGAAGCCGGACTGGTTGTGACTAAGAAACGCGGTAGAGAGAAGCTCCACTTCTTAAATCCTGTCCCTATTCGACTCGTCCACGATAGGTGGGTGAGCAAGTATGCAGAACCATGGACCGCACTGTTGAGCGGCATCAAGCAGACACTGGAGAACAAAATGGAAAAGGTATTCGAAATCTATATAAAGACAACTCCCGAACTCCTCTGGAAAGCCATTACAGATCCGGAAATGCGAAGCAAATACAATTTCGGACTTTGGGTTACATCTGACTGGACTGCTGGCTCAAGCTTTCAAGGAGTGGTTCCGGAAGCAGGTTCGTCAATGCCGAAAGTACAGACACCGCATACGGTGGCGTGCGGAGGAGGCCTTCCCGAACCTAAATCGCCTGGAACAAGAATACTCGAGGGAGAGAATCTGGAGGTCGACCCACCAAGACGAATGGTTCAGAGTTTCCGAGCATTATGGAGCGACGAGGCTAAGGCAGAAGGGACCTCTCGAGTCACATGGGAAATTCAGCAAATAGGAGACTCTTGCCGACTGAGTGTTACTCACGATCAGCTTCGCGAAGGCGCGAATGCTCAGCTATACGGTGGCTGGCCGATGATACTATCCGGCTTGAAGACATTGCTGGAGACAGGTGAGCTGCTCACAACCCCAGGTTCGCTTCAGTTTATGGCGAGATAGAGATTTGTGGCACGCCTCTTTGGGTAAGCGCCACAATGTCGCTTCCGGGACGTCGTTAGTTCATTTAAGTGGTTGTATCATATAAACAGATTGCGAGAAATAGATCACAAGAGAACGTTGTTTTGCTGAAGATTCAATTCCGATGCGGCTGGCTGAACACACCATTTTATTAAATGGCAAGCTCGAATCCGTCTGGCAAAAGCTTGTCGATTGGGAACGCATGCCGGACTGGGACAAATTTCTAAAGACGGTTCACTTTGATGGACCGCTTGCTGCAGGAAGTATCGGCGAACTTGTTTTGCAAAACGGACAAAAAGTCCGTTTGCGCATAACGAGCTTCGCTCCCAACAAAAAGTATGTGGATGAGTTCTATACTCTTGGCAGCAGGTTTATCTTTTACCATGAACTCATAGAACACCAGGACAATCAAATCGAAGTGCATTTTTGGATCGATGCAGAAGGATTGTTCGCATTCCTGTTTCAGATCCCAATGTCTAACGATTTTCAAGCTAAGCTCCCCACAATTCTATCCAACTTTAAAACTCAATTCGAAGCGGCCTACTCATAGCGCTTCAAATTCGAGTCACAGTATCAAACCACTGCATGACCATTGCTTCTGCGAGTTCGGCGTCGGTCAGCACGACGTGCCGTTCTCTAGCGTGTCGGACTCATCTCCAAAAAGTAAAAAGAATTCGGTTTACTTGTCCCCGAAAAAACTTTCGATCTCCTTTGAACTTTTTTGATTAATCGAGCGTCTTAAGAACTGGGAGAGAGGAGGAAGTTGTGTGCGCACACTTGAAATCATGCCGCATAAAATGCGAAAACCATTTAACCGGGATAGAGCACGCTTCCTTGCTTTCTATGCGGTGTATCTCGGCTTGTATCCGACTGAGCAGAATTGTTTCGATGACATCATCAACTGGTTGAGAGCAGCTGGTGCCATCCGATGTCCACAATGCCATTCAACCGATGTAATGTGTGATTCGGATGCAACGGTAAGCAGAACCGGAACCTGCCAAATTTGCACAGCGACTGTCTGGTTAACAGCTGGAACGTTTTTCGACCACATGAAATCAATTCGCGCATGGCATGCCGCACTCTGGTTAAAGGAACACGGAGTTGTCTTTAATGCAAATCAGTTTGCAGAGCAGGTTGAAATCTCCGCATCTAGTGCGTGGAGCCTGTTAAAGCGAATTGACATGGTACTCCATGCCTATATGGAAGATGAGAATCGTTCTGTCGCATCGTCTTTATTCTTGAGCGTATTCGGCAGGCGCAGCCGCCTGACGCCTAGAGACGAGCATCCCATGATGGAAGAACAGGCACAAAGAGAGCAAGAGCTTCGAGAACAGGGAACCGCGTCGGAACAACAGCCACTCTCTGAAGAGCAGCCAAACACAGATTCACTAGCACCGCTCGAAAAGGAAATTTATGCTCAACTATCCGACAAAATAATCACCAGCGACCAATTAACCGCGAAATTGAACAGACCCATTTTCGAAATCTCGGCAGCACTGACAATGTTAGAAGTTGCCGGACTGGCGCACTCATTCAATGGATCTCGTATTGTGAAAGCGGATCCCACTCTTGAGCGGAGAAGCATAAACGCAGAGCAAGATACTGAAAGAGATTCCAACCCGAAAAACAAAGCCAGAGTTAAGCCGATCATCAAATTCATCAGACGTATTTTCCGGAGCGTGAGTCGAAAATATTTGCAACTATACACCGCAAAATACTGGTTCAGAACTCATCGAAAACAATGGCCAATTGGTTCTTTGTTTCTGGCTTGCGCCCGCTTCCACGACATTGCAGAACAAGAAATTGTCGATTTCGTTTCACCAACAATGGTCCTGATCTAGTTGGCTTAACAGCGTACTTCTACTCATTTGAAATATTTCGACGCCTGAAGACAGGCACATCTTCCGCGTCTTCGTGAGTTTGACGAACCAATCGTGTTGGCATCACTTGGACAGTCCATAATACTCACGAACTGCCACTGAGCCCCTCAATCATCCATCACTTGTTGCCGGCTTGGGCAATAAACTGAACAGAATTGGGTTAACTTTTTCGCTCGTACCACCCGGCTGTCGACAACAGGTTGAGCCGTTACTTTCGCGTGACTAAAGTGGCTCGAAGTAAAGTAAGAATAACTAATTATCCTGAGCGGAACTGGCACAGGATCCCACTCCACCCTTCCTAGTGGGAGCTATACGAAAGTCGCGCCACTGCAATGCCAAGGCCCAATGATAACATCAGCCCAAATCTGGACCAGGAGAAAGTAGCAATGGCAAATCCGAATCAAGGATTTAACACCAGGCTGGACGCAGCTGCTGAAGCACTCGAACACTCCGACAGCACAGCCTTCTCCAAAATCTTCAATGCCGAAGATATACTCGACCGAGCATATCTTGCCGACCTCACAAGGCAGAAAGTTGATCGCGATAGGGCAACACATCCAGACCTTCCGCAAGTCGATCTCACAGTTAGAACTGACATGCTTGGGAGGGATCTACTGGTTGACGTCAAAACCAAACAACCCGGTACCAATGAGCCGGCACTTGAATCCAGCGTTTATCACAGTGAGTTCAGCGAAGGAATTTACAATAGCCCATACTCATTTTCGCATCCGAAAATGACTACTTACGACACCATTGATCCGGTGTCGAAGAAACCAATTACAGAGGATCTGTCGCTTGCAGATGGCAGAACATCACACAATA
>Ga0206838_10301_pt1 | contig 11518 bp, 13 predicted proteins | sample Alteio_BWOrgCont_26_FD_152879 | JGI IMG/M metagenome (GOLD analysis project Ga0206838, IMG submission 152879) | Enriched cells from forest soil in Barre Woods Harvard Forest LTER site, Petersham, Massachusetts, United States -... | ecosystem: Environmental > Terrestrial > Soil > Temperate forest >...
GCGGCCGGCCACGGGATGGATGGCATATTTGACGCTAATGTTTTTGTTTTTCAATTTGTCTACAAATTCACGCAGCGCATGATGGGCTTGCGAGGCGGCCATGCCATAGCCTGGGACTACAATCACCGACTGGGCTTGTTCAAAAAATGCTAAGGCATCTTCTGCTGTTAATGATTTTACGGAAAATTCCTGGGCACCGCCGGCTGGATTTTTATCAGGACTATCCTCGGTCTTGCCAAAAGCCCCCAATAAAACATTGGCAATAGAACGGTTCATGGCTTTACACATCAGCATGGCAAGAATGAAACCGGAGGCACCGTCCAGAGCGCCGGTGATAATTTGAATGGGGTTGGCCAACATGAAACCCATGATGGCACTGACCAAGCCACCATAGGCGTTAAAGATAGCAATGACCACAGGCATGTCCGCAGCGCCAATGGGTGTGACGAGGAAAATACCGAATAAAAAGGAGAGACCGAGGAGTGTATAAAAAGTCACGTTGAGCGCCGGGTTGATGATCAGATACAACAACAAACCCAGCATAAGAGCAAAGAGAGCAAGGTTTACAACGTTTTGGCCTTTATAAGTGATAGGCCGCGCAGGTAAGATACCGTGTAGTTTGGCGGCAACCATCAAACTGCCCGTAAACGTGACCACACCGAGCAAGACTTCCGTGCCGATAATGCCAGCATTCATGCTATCGAGAGAAGCATGATAACGATAATATTCCGCGATGCCAATGAGAGAAGCAGCCAATGCGCCACCGGCGTGGGACAAAGCAATCCGTTGCGGAATTTTAGTCATCGGTACCCACAGTGAAATCGGCAGCGACAGCAACGTCCCGAGCAGCAAACCGCCGATGATCCAACGATAGGTGAGAATCGCGGGATGAAAGAGGGTGCCGATGATCGCAATCAGCATACCCAAAAGCGCCAGATGCATGCCGCGGCGCGCGGTTTCTGGCGAGCTTAAAAATTTGATGCCCAGAATGAAAGACAGGGCGGAAAGGAGATAGCAGCATTGAATCAGAGTCATGGCTTCTTTTTACCTTCTTTTTTAAACATTTTTAAAATGCGGTCGGTAATGATAAAACCACCCACGACGTTGATGGTGGAGCAGGTCACGGCGATAAACGCCAAGACATTCGTAAAGAGATCATAATTTTCTCCCGCAATGACAATCGAACCCACCAGCGCAATGCCCGAGATCGCATTGGTGGCGGCCATCAGCGGCGTATGCAACAACGGCGGAATGCGAGAAATCAACTGAAACCCGAGAAAACCGGCAAGCATAAAAAGATAAATATCTGAAATACGCAATACATTTTCCATCGTTTAGGCCCTCTCTGCTGGTTGCAAAGCGTTTTGCACCAAGGGATTCACTACGTGGCCTTGACGCAAAATCAATGCGCTTTTGATAATTTCATCGGTGAGATCAAATTCATTTTTCTCCCATTGAGGCTGAAGATAGGTCAGAAAATTGAAAAGATTGCGTGCATACAGCTGGCTCGCATGGACCGGCAAGGTACTCGGCAAATTTAAGAGTCCGATGAGGGTCACACCGTGCTGGCGGATGATGTTGCCAGGCTGAGAGAGTTCACAATTGCCTTGTTGCTCAGCCGCAAGATCCACGAGAACTGCGCCCGGTTTCATTTCTTTGACCATGGCTGCCGTGATTAACAGGGGCGCGCGCTTGCCGGGGATTAAAGCCGTGGTAATCACCACATCGGCATCTTTCAAGTAACGACGGAGGATGTCTTGTTCCTGACGATAAAATTCCGCCGTCTGTTCCTTGGCATAGCCACCGGCATCCTGGGCTTGTTCGTGTGAGACTTCGAGGCTGACAAAATCGGCGCCAAGACTTTTAACCTGCTCTCCAGCAGCAGGCCGCGTATCAAAGGCAAGGACGACAGCACCCAAGCGGCGCGCTGTGGCAATGGCCTGTAGTCCGGCAACGCCGGCGCCAATCACAATCACTTTTGCGGGTAGAATCGTACCTGCAGCCGTTGTCATCATCGGGAAAAGCTTGCCCAAATGATCAGCCGCCAAGAGAATACTCTTATAACCCGCAAGACTGCTCATGGAGCTTAAAACGTCCATGGACTGGGTACGCGCCAAACGTGGCAGTTGGTCGATGGAAAAAGCCGTGATTTTTTTCCCGACCAATTGCCGCAGCAAGTCGAGATGACGTAAAGGCGCAAGCGGCGCGATGAGTGTGGCTGACTCAGGGAACAAAGCCACTTCCTCGGACGAAGGAGGGTTCACTTTGAGGATGATTTCACTGTGCGCGTAGAGTGCACTGGCAGAGGGTTGTATTTGCGCACCCGCATTTTCATAGTCAGCATTTGAGATCGATGCCTGCTCACCAGCACCGGCTTCCACCCCGACGGAAATGCCCGCTTTGACCCATTTTGCAACAATTTCCGGCACCGTTGCGACCCGTCGTTCCGGCGCAAGCTCCTTGGGTATGCCTACCTTCATGGTAAAATCCTTATCAGGGTCCAATTTGCTTATCCTATCCTAACCGAAATCATATATAATCCTATACTCTATTTCTATAAAATAATTTGCCATGAATAAAGCCTTTACAAAAGAATCACCTGCGGAGGAGCCGGAAAAGCCCGAGCCCGCAGCCTTACCGACTAAAAAAAATTATGTGACGCCGGCCGGCTTTGCTGCACTGCGTGATGAATTGCGGCAATTATTGAGCGATGAGCGTCCCAAGGTGGTGGAAACCGTCTCGTGGGCCGCCGGTAATGGTGACCGCTCTGAAAATGGTGATTATATTTATGGGAAAAAACGCTTGCGTGAAATCGACAAGCGGGTGCGATATTTAACCAAACGCTTAGAAAGCGCCGAAGTGGTTGATCCCCAGCAGCAACAAAGTCTCACCAAAATTTATTTTGGCGCCACAGTGACCTATGAAGAGAAAAATAAAACACAAAAAACCGTTAAAATTGTCGGTGTGGATGAAGCGGAACTCACTCTCGGGAAAATCAGTTGGCTTTCACCTGTCGCGAAAGCCTTGTTGAAAGCAGACGTTGGCGATACCGTGGAAGTGGAGACCCCCCAGGGCCTGCAATCCTTGACCGTCTTGAAAATTAAATATGAAGTTCAGGAAATTTAAACCATGCCCTTATCTGAAAGAAAGCAACCGGACCCCTTAAGCAAATCCCAAGTGAAGCGCGATATGTTGGCCTTGCAAGCACTGGGCGCACTCTTGATTGAGCTGCCCGAAGTCCAGTTGCGCAAATTGCCGCTGCCGGATGATTTGTTGAAAGCATTGTTGTTCACCAAAACCTTGAAAGCCCATGAAGCCAAACGCCGTCAATTGCAGTACATCGGGAAAATGATGCGGTCCGTGGATCCACTGCCGATTCAAGCCGCCTTGAAAGCCTTGAAGCAAGACGATAAAAAAATTCGCGCGCTGTTTCTCAAAGCAGAAGCCTGGCGCGATCAATTGCTTGCGGAGGGCGATACCGGGGTACAGACGTTTCTGGAACAATTCCCCGCGGCTGATCGCCAGCTGCTCCGCCAATTGTTCCGCAGGGCCCAGCAAGATCGTTTAAAAGAAAAAAATACCGGGGCGGCCAAGGAGTTGTTTCATTATTTGCACGATTTGCTGCGGGATCATAGCCTCTTGGCGGACTCGCAAATAGATCGCGAACACCCTACCGAAGACGATTCTTGATAAAATGATATTTTTATGGATTGCCGCGCTGCGCTCGCAATGACGATGGTAATGGGCTCGCAATGACGGTGGTAATGGCTGCGCTCGCAATGACGGTGGTAATGGGCTCGCAATGACGATGGTAGTGGCTGCGCTCGCAGATCGATGGCCACATCAATAACATGACCGTAAAAGGCAAGGCGCTCATCAACAAAGGGGCGGCGCTGACGACCATCAGCGGCCAATTTTCCACACAAACGCCGGATTTAAAACGCAGGCTAAGAGCGAATACAGAGATCGATCTCAATAAAGCGCAGCCCAAGATCAAGGCCCAAGGCTCTTTGGAGAATATTCAAACGCAAGGCCTTCTAGCCGACCTCACGGGACCCACCGCCTTGAAATTAACCGGCAAGGGAAATCTGCAATTTCAAATCACGACCCTCGGAAATAGCGGACCGGGATTGCTGCAAAATTTAAATGGCTCGGGGAAATTAAATCTCGTCAATGGCTCCTTGAGCGGCCTCGACATGCTCTACCTGGTTTTCACAGCCTATGCGCTTATCAATCAGCAACCGCCGCCGGCCAAATCCTCGAACACCACCCCGTTCTCAAACCTCAGCGCGAGTTTCCTCCTGCGGAATGGGGTTTTATCGAATCACGATTTAAAATTGACCACTCCATTGTTGTTGGCGAAGGGCAGTGGCAGTCTGGATGCTACCCCATTGACAAAAACAAGCGCCGGCTTTCATAATGAAGCCTAGGGTTTTTTATACTTTTGCCTGGAGTTCAAGCCTCTGAAAAAATCAATTCAAGCGTTGGCCTTTCTTCTTTCCCTGGGCTTTTTTTTGCAAAGCCCTCCGGCTTTCTCGGATCAAGCTCCCTCCTGGAATGATTTTATCGCGCGACTGCGCGTGGAAGCCTTGGCAGAGGGCATTCAACCCGCGGTTTTTGACACCGCTTTTGAGCAAGTCCATGCACCCAGTCCCCGTGTTTTGCATTTTGACAAAACGCAGCCGGAAAAACGGCTGGGATTTTTGGAATACCGGGATAGCCGTGTGGATCACTATCGAATTCAGATGGGGCGCCAGGAATACCAACGCCGTCGTGAGGTGTTGAATGATATTAGCCGGCAATTCGGCGTTCCTGCCTGTTTTATCCTCTCGATTTGGGGTTTAGAGACTAGCTATGGCCATTTTAAAGGGAATTTCCCCGTGATCCAGTCCTTGGCAACCTTGGCTTACAATCCCCGACGCAGCCATTTTTTTCATCAAGAGTTGCTGCTCGCCTTGCACATGCTGAATGAGGGCCAGGTGAGCATGTCCGAATTTAAGGGAGAATGGGCAGGTGCAAGCGGCCATTGCCAATTTATGCCTTCCACCTGGTTTAAATACGCCTTGGACTATGACAACACGGGTCGCGCGGATATTTGGAATAATGTTAACGATGCCTTGGCCTCCATTGCTAATTTTTTAAAGCGCAATGGCTGGCATCCGAACGAGCCCTGGGCCATTCAAGTGCTACTACCGGAAAGCCTGGACAGCAACCTCGTGAAGATTAGCACCACAAAAACAGTGGAAGAATGGCTGCAACTGGGTGTGCAACCCACTATCAACAGTGAATCACTTCCCAAAAACTTACCCGCGTCACTCATTCATCCTGAGGGCGGACCTGCCTTGATGGTCTTTGATAATTTTAAAACGCTGTTGAAATGGAATCGCTCAAATTACTACGTGGGTGCTTTAGGATATTTGGCGGAAGAGATTTGCCAAGGGGAAGGGTAGTGGTTAGCACTGGGCAAGCAGATCACTGCTTGCCAGGCTAATTAGATAAGGGTGGAGACTAGTCGACCGCGGTAACTTCTTCGGCTTGTAGACCTTTTTGCCCTTTGGTCACGATGAACTCAACTCGCTGACCTTCGGTTAGAGATTTGTAACCATCACCGACAATTGCTTTGAAGTGGACAAAGACATCTTCGCCGGTATCGCGGGCAATAAATCCAAAACCTTTGCTATTGTTGAACCATTTAACGGTTCCTTTTTCACGTGCTGCCATAAAATTAAAACCTCTTTGATTGGTAAACTACAACATTTATTACTGCAAATGTACCTGCAATAAGACCCCTAGTTTATCAGAATTATTAGAAAATTATAATAGGGGAGGGCAGTTTGCTTGCGGGGGTGCTTTTTTGCCCACATTTGAGGCTGACTCTTCAGAACCGAACACGCTGTGGCTCGGGGATCATCTAGATAACTTATTGATATTTTTATGTTTTTATTTAAAACCAGCGACAAAGGATGGGGTGTATTAAACAACACTCTCCCGTTTCTCGCCATAAAACACCGCGCAATTTCTCCCTGCGAATTTTGCCCGGTACAACGCAAGATCGGCTTTTTTTAGTAAAACCTGCTTCTCGTGCCCATCTTGTGGAAACAAGCTGCCCCCAAAGCTGACAGACAGTAAAAGGGTCTGCTCGTCCAGCTGCAGAGGATACTCAAATGCTTTTTGGACTTGCTGAACAAAATGCCGCGCTGCGTTTTTGGCTTCGGGACCTGCCAGCAAAATAATAAACTCATCCCCGCCCACGCGTGCGATTCTGTCTTTCGGCCGCAGCGACTTCCGCAAACGCTCGGCCACTTCCAGAAGAATGCGGTCCCCTTGATCGTGGCCGTAGTTATCATTGATCTGCTTGAAATGATCGACATCCGCATAGAGCACACAAAACTGCCCGTGGGTGCTGCGCGCTGCTAAAAGCATTTTTTCAAAAGACACGTCGAAAGAATAACGATTGTCGAGCGCGGTTAAAAAATCATGCGTGGCCAAATAGCGCAGTTGATTTTTCGCCTTCTCGTGCTCACGAATTTCATCATGCAGTTCACTGTTCATGGCTTGCAACTGCTTCATCAACAGCGCATTCTCGTATTGCAAACGCAAAGAAGAAATAAATTGCAAATAACTTTTATTGGCCAAGCTCAACATGAAAAGAAGATAGCCCAAAATCGCCACACTTAAATAAGTGTAGAGCTCTTGATTTTGCAAAAGCGTCCACACCACCAACGGCAGCACCGAGGTGAGCATGAAAAGGCAATTGGCTGTGCGGCTGGCTTTTAAGGTTTGACAGCCGCCGGCATTTAAACCCGCAATAATCAGGATGATAAAAACGCGCGGTAACAGCACGTGGGGGGGGGGCAAGCACACTGCCCGCCAGCCCCCAAAGCATTCCCGACAAGACCGTGCCCACAGTGAATAATTTTAAATGCAGCCTTAAATGGCCCTGATCACGTTCATACCATTTCATGAAGCCAATGCGCAGACCGCTGACCAACAAAATCGCCGCATACCAACCGCGCAAGAGTGTATGCCCTTCCAAGGCATACAAGGCAAAGAAAACGGCCGTCGCGCAGAGCAGGGTGGCCGGAACACTGACCACCAATAAATGCTCATGCAAGGCAATGAGGCGATCTGCAAAAATTTTTTTGGCAATTTCCTTGCGGTCGGCAAGCTTCATCAAAGAGACAGCCATGTTTTCATCCTCTTGCAATCCTTTACAGGGATAAAACTGGAATTTCATTGATTATTTATTACATTATACGCTTGAGCAGCCCATTATTGTAGAATTTACCCGCTGTTGTTGCCTCTATTTTGAGCAGAATGCCTATAACCGCACCCAGGTTTGCGTCCTCCAAAAAGGTCCCCAGTAACCCCGCAACTCCAGTTTCCGACCGTGGTCAACGACCTTGAGTCTTCCCTTATAAATATGGCCCGAGACCGGATCCAAGACCTGGCCATTTTCCCAGGTTTGATTTTGATCCAGCACAAAACCCCATAAGAATTGCAAGCCAACAATCGGCTTGTTTTTAAAAGGCGCGGGACATTTGGAGCAGAGATCCGTTGGTTTAAAATGGGCGCCGGGAAGCAGTTGTAACACTTCACCAACCAAGACACCGTTTTGATTGGTGATTTTTACCAAGCTCGCGGGGGCTTGCGTGTCATCGTTGAAAGTCTGCCATCGCCCAACAGGCGAGGTGAAGTCCTCGGCAGTGGCTAAACTCGCAAGCGTTGTAAAAAGGATCGCCAGGAGGATTTTTTTAAACATTTTCAGTTCCTTATGATTTTAGAAGAAGCACCTATTAAACCCAGAAGTGGAAAGCTTTCGCAAGAGGGTTCCGGCCGGCCAGCAGCGGGCGTGACACCCCGCTTTTTGTTAAGCATCTGTTAATACAGAAAGGGTTTTTTAAGCGTAAAATAATAAAATAAGCCTTAAAAAATCTGGAACTCGAGGAGGGGGGATGAAGAAATTGAAGTTAATCATGGCCATTTTCGCAGCCTTGATTGTTTTTCTGATGGTTAAATTATCGGTTACAGAATCCACACCACTCGCTCTTCAAATTCAGCCTGTGGCCCATCCTCAACCCACCAACACCGCGTATCAAGCCTATCCCATGGAAGAAGAAATGGCTTTTCAAACGCAGAATACTTCCTCTTAAACAGCGCCTTCCTCTGCTCACGCCTGGATCTTTATAAAGTGCTGCATCTGTTGAAGCTGTCCTTCCAATTGTAATTTTTCTTTCATCGCCTGCCATTTTTCTTGTTCTAAGCATTTGTTTTGCTTTAAAAGCGTTTCCATTTGTCCATTCACTTGCTTGCCTTGCGAAGTCAAAACACCCAAGTCGGTTTGCAGAGCCAGCATAACCTTGGCCTGGGCCGTGTTTTTTTGTTTTTCTTCCAGATAGAGCGCTTTAAAATGTTGTGTTTTTTGCAGCTGTTCCTGACTGTGCTTTTCCAATTTAGTCCCTTCCACCTGCATCCGGCCTTGTTGACGGAGCAACTCTTTATTTTGCGCCAAGCAGGCTTTTTTCTCAGCATCATAACGCTGTTGCTCCACCAGGCGCTGCGTGCGAACGCTTTCACGAAAATGCTCCAGGTTGGTCTGCGCCTGTTGGTGTAAACGCTGCAACTCTTGAATGCGCTCTTGTTTTTCCCGCAATTGCTGCATCAAGGCCGCTTGTTTTTCTGCAAACGCAGCGCCTTCCCGTTGTTGCTGCTGTGCCAACACTTCCGCCGCCATTTTCTCTTTGTGCAGTAATTTTTTCTCCTCCTGCCACTGGCCATAAAGCTGCTGCCAACGTTGGTTATTGTTTTTATATTTTTGTAATTCCGGTAATAATTCCTGCAAGCGTGTTTGATGGTTTTTTTCGAGGATCGCGATCTTTTCTTCGGCCTCGCCCAGCACTCGTTCCCAGAGGCCTTTCATCAAAGCCAGCAACTCGTCGGGCAAGTGTTCTTTGGAAATGCCTTTCGGATTGGCATCGTGGGTCATCTTCCACTGGCGGAGGTGCTTGGCGAGAGTCGTACTGCTGCCGGTGCCCAAGAGGTGGCGGACGTGTTCAATGGTGGGGGATTTTCCTTGGCCCAATAAGTGGCTGGCTGCTTCCGCCACTTCGCTATAGGTCACTCCGGGTCGTGCCATGGCCTTGCTCCTTTCCTGGTTAATTGTCCTTTAAAATAGCGTAAGATATTACATAAAATAACGTAAATAATTTTGTGGAGCAAGTTTACTGATGGTTGATTCAACGGTATCTTCTTATAAATTTCGTTGGAAAATTTGCCGTTGTTTTTCTAAGATCAAAATTATGATAATCAAAAATAAACCGTGGTGGTCGCCGCTTGTGAAAGCAAAGCGTCTTCAAAACCTTATCAGCAGCCAAAATGTGTCTTTTGAATTCAAAATCAAAGACTTTGTTTTTTTATTAACCTATTTAATGCTGCTGCTCCTGATTGCTCTGCAATTGCCTGAGCAAATGATTGAACATTACGAAACCCAAACCGCCTTGATCTGTTTTGGATTTTTGGGGCTCTGGCGCTACAGTTGGTGGATGACGCATGTCGTGCGTTCTTTAATCTACAGTCATTGGGTTTTCCCGAAACGCCGCTCCAAAGCCGAAGCGTTATGGAAAACCGGCTGGCGCCCCCGGCAACTCTATTTTATGATGACCACCTTTAAGGAAGTCCGCGAAACCACAGAAAAAGTCTTGCAAACTTTGATCGCTGAATGCGCAGAAATCGGGGTGACCACGCGGCTCTTCATCGGCACGGGCTGTGAATCCGATGAAAAAATCATCGAAGAATTTTTTGCCAAGCAAACCCTCCCGTTTTCCCTACAGGTGGTTCTCGTTCGGCAGAAATTGCCCGGTAAACGCTATGCAATTGGCGACACCCTCCGGGTCATGGTGCGCCATGGGCTGCAAGCAGACGATCCTGTGGTTTTTATGGACGGCGACACTTTTTTTAGTCCAGGCTGCCTACGTCTCTGCCTGCCGTTTTTTCATTTATACCCCAAATTACAAGCCCTCACGACGCATGAACGCACGATCGTGCGCACCGGGCCGCGGTGGGTGAGGAAATGGCTGGAAATGCGTTTTGTCCAGCGGGATTTCACGATGAAATCCTATGCCTTATCCAACAAAGTCTTAAGCCTGACCGGAAGAATGTCTATTTTCCGTGGCAAACCCATCCTGGAGCCCGCATTTATTCGCATCATTGAAAATGACACCTTGAAACATTGGCTTTGGGGCCAATTTCGTTTTCTATCGGGCGACGATAAAAGCACTTGGTATTACCTATTGAAAGCAGGCGCGGACATGTTTTATGTCCCAGACGCATCGACCACGACCATTGAAGCCATCCACGGGAGTCCTTTTGGACGCATGAAAGAAAACCTGCGGCGCTGGACCGGCAACACCTTGCGCAACGGCGCACGCGCCCTGGATCTCGGGCCGCGGCGAGTGGGATTCTTTATTTGGTGGTGCTTGCTCGACCAACGCATTTCCATCTGGACCATGCTCTTTGGCCATCTCATTATTCTGGTCTTGGCTCTCCTGAAGTCAGCCGCTTTTTTTATGGTCTCCCTCCTGTGGCTGGCCTTTTCACGGCTGTGTGTGTCTGCCATCCTCTTTTACCATGCCGGTCGCATCGATATGAGCTTTCCTTTTTTGATTTATTTAAATCAGCTGATGACGGCACTCACCAAAATTTATCTGATTTTTCGCTTGCCTCAGCAACGCTGGAAGAACCGCGGCGATCAAAGTGCCGGGTTTCACACGGATAAAAATTGGCGGCTTAAAAACTGGACGGCGAGTTACTTAACAACTTTTTACTGCCTTTCGATCTTGCTGTTGGTGTTGCTCTATTTGGATGTCATTTCACTGCCCCGCATCGAGGACTTCAAAGTTTTGCTTGCTGACAGCGGAACAAGTTAAGAGGATCTCAGCCTGCTAGGCGGCCATAATTATCTTCATAACGAATAATGTCATCCTCTCCCAAATAACTCCCGGTTTGGGTTTCAATGATCACCAAGTCATCTTCGCCGGGGTTCGACAGGCGATGAACCGCCTGCGCGGGCACAAAGATGGACTCATTTTGATGAAGATAATCATCTTGATCATCAATCACCACTCTCGCCAAGCCGCTCACCACCACCCAGTGCTCGGAGCGATGCTTATGGGACTGTAGAGAAATCGCCGCCTGCGGTTTTAAGACCAAGCGCTTGACCTTAAAACACGCTCCTTCTTCGAGCACCGTATAAGAACCCCAGGGTTTAATGACTGTCCGATGGTGAACACAACTGGCATGCTCGCGGAGCTTCAGTTGTTGAACCACTTGATTGACTTGTTGCGCACGATCGCGCTTGGCAATCAGCAAGGCGTCTTCTGTATCAATAATCAATAAATTATCAACGCCCAAGGCTGCGATGAGGCGGTCTTTCCCCTGAATGAAATTATCCCGGGAATCAAGGACCAGCGCTTCCCCTATAAGAGTATTGCCATTTTCATCACTGGCATAGAGCTTGCGA
>Ga0206838_10302_pt1 | contig 11453 bp, 10 predicted proteins | sample Alteio_BWOrgCont_26_FD_152879 | JGI IMG/M metagenome (GOLD analysis project Ga0206838, IMG submission 152879) | Enriched cells from forest soil in Barre Woods Harvard Forest LTER site, Petersham, Massachusetts, United States -... | ecosystem: Environmental > Terrestrial > Soil > Temperate forest >...
CGGCAATTGCCGCAGGACGGCAAAACTTACGAGGGTGGAAATCATCACCCAGGCGAAAAATTCTTGATAACCGCCATAGGGATGGCGGGCCAGCAACGTCAGCGCAGCCCCGGCCACCAACGCCGCCAAAGCCATGCCTACGGCCATCAAGGCGCTGCAAATGGCGTAGTGCGCCGTGGGGTGTTCGCCACGCGACACATATAGCAAATACACCATGAAGGCGGCAAAACCGTAGCCGTAGCCAAATTGTTCGAGAAAAATAATCCCTCCAATCAGTGCGCGGCTGGCTGGCTGGGCCCACGCCATCCAAAGGTAGAGGATGTTCGGCAAATTCATCGCCGCCGCCATCAGCCATATCTGGCGCCCCAAGCCCGTGCGCGCAATGGCCAGACCGCCCGCAATGCCGCCAATGGTCAGCGCCAGCACACCGAGGGTTCCGTAGAGCAGACCGAGTTCGTCCACGCCCAGGCCCAGACCGCCATGGGCATGATCCGCCAGGAAAAACGCCTTGTTCCCTGCCTGCACCTGCCCTTCCGCAATTCGATACAAGAGAATGAAGGCCAGGATGCGCCAGAAACCGGGCTTTTGCACAAACGCCGACCACACCGTCAAAAAGCTGGGCGCAGTAGCGGTGCCGCTGATCGGCCCAGGTGCAGGAGATAATCTCGGCACCGCCCAGTAATCATACAGCGCGAACAACCCCATCGCCAGCGCCGCCAACCCAAACGCCACAGTCCAGGCCGGTCCGGAGCCATGGGTTTTCTTGTAATAACCCGCGAGCCACACCAGACCGCCGTTGCCGCCCAGATTGGCCATGCGATAAAACGTGTTGCGGAGGCCCGACCACTCCGCCTGCCGGTGCTCGTCCAATGCCTCGATATAAAAACCGTCCGCAGCGATATCATGGGTGGAAGAAATGAATCCAACGCCGGCGAGCAAAACCAGAGTCAATGGCAACCAGCTTTTTTCCGGCAAGACAAATGCCAATGCCATCAGCAACAAAGTCATCAGGCCCTGCATGGCGACAATCCAGCCCCGCCTCGTCCCATAGCGTTCGAGGGCAAACGCCCAGAGTGGTTTGAACGCCCACGGCAATGCGAGCAGGCCTGAATACATCGCCGTCTCCCCCGCCGAAAAACCAAAATCCAGCAACGCCACTGCCGCCATCCCCGTCACCACGGCATAGGGCAAACCCTCCGCAAAATATACGGTTGGAATCCATTTTGAGGGATGGCGGGTAAAACTAGACATGCCTGCGCCCAGCTAAAACGCACAACGTCCATCGCTCAATGTTTAACGCACAAGTCCTATTCCGCCTGCGGACTGGCCTGGCGGGGCCACGATTCCAGTTTGTTAGAAAAGTTTGAAATATCTAATCTGCCCCTTGTTGCCTGAGGGCAATGGAGTATAGTTAAGTGCAGGGATGCAATTCCAGATTGTCCATGAGACTTGCTATAATTACGGGGAGGCGGTCGGCTTCTCACCGCACTTCCTTTATCTGCATCCGCGGGAGGATCAGCTGCTACACCTGAACAGTTACCGTCTCGCCGTTTCACCGGAAGCTAAAATCCAATGGATGCGGGATGACTGCGATAACGTTTTTGCCTCGGCGCAGATTCTGCAAGCGGGAACAAGTCTCGATATACGCTCGGAGTTTGTCGTCACCGCCGCTGATGAAAAGCCTTTGGCGGTGGAGGTGAAAGATTATGCCAAATACTACCCTTTTCAGTATGAGCCATTGCATGCCTTTAACCTGGCGAGCTACCTGATTAAGCCCAGCGAGGAAGTCCAAACGGCCATCCGCCAGTGGCTGGCTAACCATTTTAGCAACCCGCCGACGGAAACCCTCCCCTTCCTCTACGCCCTGAATGACGCCATCCACCAGACGTTAAAACCCTGCCGACGCGATTGGCCGGGCATTCAGCCTTCATTGATAACCCTGGCGTCTCAATCGGGTGCTTGCCGCGATTATGCGGTGCTTCTCATCGAAATGTTGCGCACCCTGGGGCTCGCCGCGCGTTTTGTCAGCGGTTATTATTATGACCCGGTCGTTTCCAACACTTCTGATGCGGCCATGCATGCCTGGGCAGAAGTTTATGTGCCCGGCGCCGGCTGGAAAGGCCTCGATCCAACCGTTGGCTTATTTTGCTTCGACGCCTACGTGCCCGTGGCCCATGCCGCCGTGGCGGAAAGCGTCAATCCCATTCAAGGAAGTTTAATTCATAACGGTCAGGTGCAAACCGCCCTGAGTGTCAAGGTGCACATGGAAAAGATAACCTGAAGCGGCTCCACTCCTCACCCCTGCCAACTGCGAAATGGCAATTTTCTATATTTTCGCTAACGCCAGGGTCTTGACGATGAACGAAGCAGGCTCGCTTCACTTAATTTCCAGTAGAACCTTCACCGATGCCCGTGCTTTGACCCGTCTGCGGGTTACCCGCCTCCCCACCGGTAACCGGTCGGCTGGTCGAGTCAGTGGCCGGAGTAGCGTTGCTCACAGGAGTGGTGTTACCCGCCCCGGTTTGGCTATGGCTGCCCCCTGATTCAGTGGAACTGCTAGTCGTGGCAGGACCCGAGTCACAGCCCGTGAGGGATAAAAGCACCAGCGTAAAAAGTAGTGTGAAGCGTTTCATAATAATAATGAGGTTAAGGTTGAGTCGGCAATCTGTTTGCTCTCCTAGTCTGCCATGTATGCCGGTTTTTTTCCAGACTGGTGGCCGATTTTACAAATGATTAACTATCACACCACGCAATAAATGGCCGCCATAGCCCAAGCGTCAATGCTGGGATGGCGTCTAATCGAAACTTGCTTTTTCGCTAGAAAAATAAACTGTTCTGCCGTTAATCCGCTGGCTCTGATAAGAGCGCGCAACGTGCCGGGGCGACTTCGCGGTGATCCGGCACTGAAAGCGTTGCCCAATGGCCTTCTTTTACCAGGATAATGTGGCTGCCCTTTTGACGCGCGACCACCCACCCCTCCCGGCCAAAGGCTTTCACCACCACACGCCCACTCAAGTTTGGCAGCGTAGGCATTGCTTTAGACGGCGACTTCGACCTGCTTCGTCTCGATGGTCAAGGGCATCCCACGCTCCGCACGCACTTCCAGGCAAAGCTCAATGGCTTCACGAATATTTTTGAGCGACGCAGCCTTGCTGTCACCCTGGCTCACACAACCTGGTATCGCGGGACATCCGGCCACCCACGTCCCGCTTTCATCCCGGTCGATGGTCACGGTAAATTTCATGCATTAATATTATCCTTTCCTCGTGAATTGGGCAAGCAAGTTTGGGGTAGAAAAGATGCCATAAGAAGGGACCAGAAAGCATCATGCTTTACATTTCACCCATGCTTGATGAAATGGATCCGAAAGCCAATCATTGTAACGGCTTATCCTCCCGCAAACCTCGCAACTCCGGCAATTTTCAACTAACATGAAAAAATATAATTATATTTATATAATCTACGGACTTTTGTTTTTTACGTTACATGCAAAATGCCTCGCCGCCGCCGAATGGCCCAAGATCAAAGAATCCGACGTTAAAATCCATTTCGTTTCCGAGAAAAAGGAAGCATTGGAAGTAACTATTTACGACGAAAAAGGAGCCCCAGCCTATTATTTGAATGTTAAATTCAATGCCTGGAAATACGATGATCACGGTTTTAATTATTCCGGTATGTTAGATTGCCGAATGGTCTCAGCAGATAGCAAAACGATGGCTTACCCGAATTTATTTCAAAATGACAAAATGGCTACCGCAGACTGGCAGAGTGACGCTCGTTTTACCTATGAAGAATTGAGCAGTCTCATAGATACAAACCACGGTCGCTCAATTGTGCAAAAATGCAAATTTCGAGGCATGTCCATTACGCTTAATATAAGTAATGCAATTACAGCGACTAACTCTAGCCAAACCAATGCTGACAGAACAATCAATGAATTGGATTTTGAAATTCAATTTGTGAAGGACCCAACAGCCCACGGGGCTTACAGTTTTGATGAGAATGAAGGAAGTGGAGTTACCCACCAACCCTAGGCAACACCAGCGCAGTTCCATTCACCCCCTTTTTCCAAATAACGCCGTCCCCACCCGTACCAGTGTGCTGCCTTCTTTGACCGCGGTGTCCATATCGTCTGTCATGCCCATGGAGAGTTCGGGTAATTGAACATTAAACTGCTTCGCCAGCGCATTGCGCGTCTCCCTTAATCGCGCAAAACACTTTCGGACCACGTCGGGATTGTCCGGCGCCAGGGGCGCGATGGTCATCAATCCTTCGACTTTCAGTGCCGGGCATTTCAACGCCGCTTCCAACAACGCTGGCGCATCCGCGCAATTCGCGCCGAATTTCGCCGGGTCATCTCCGGCGTTGATTTGCAACAACACGGGCAACACTCGCCCAACCGCTGCCGCCGCCCTATCCAACTTCTGCGCCAGCTCAATCCTGTCCACCGACTGCACGCGCGCAAATACCGCCGCCGCTTTGTTCGCCTTGTTCGACTGCAAGTGCCCAATCAATTCCCACCGCACCGCCGGATCCGGGCATAAGGCGATTTTTTCCAACGCTTCCTGCACCCTGTTTTCCCCCGCCCCGGCCAAGCCCGCGCGCAGCGCAAATAACGCCGCCTCCATTGGGTGCGTCTTTGTCACCGCCAGAATGCGGACGGACTCCACTGGGCGCCCTGCCGCAGAGCAGACGGCAGCAATACGCTCCCGCACCCGGGCCAGATTAACCAAGAAGTCTTCATAGGAAATGTCCATGTATTAGTTATACTAATTAGGGGTTGCCTATTGGGCAAACTGATTTAAGTTTAACCATCTCCGCCATGCACCTCGAAAACTTTAAAATCTTCACCGATCTGGTGGACAGTCAGAGCTTCTCCCGCGCCGCAAAAATCAACGGCATTACCCAGTCCGCCGTCAGCCAGCAGATGCGCGCCATGGAGAAACATTTCGACGTCCTGATTGTCGACCGCGCCCAAAAACACTTCCGCCTGACCACGGAAGGGCAGAAAATCTACGACTCCGCCAAGCAGTTCCTCCAGCTCTATGACCAGTTGACGACCGAGTTGCAGGAAATGCGCAAAACGGTGAGCGGCGAAATCCATCTCTCAACCATTTACTCCATCGGGCTGCATGAGCTCCCGGCCTATGTGAAAACCTTCCTCAAGGAATACCCGGAGGTCAACGTCCGCGTCGAATACCGCCGCTCGAACATGGTTTATGAAGACGTGTTGCACAACGAAGTGGATCTCGGCCTGATCGCCTACCCCGTCAAAAATCGCCTGTTGGAAATCATCCCTTTCCATGAGGACCAGCTCGTCATCATCTGCTCGCCCAACCACCCGCTGGCCAGCCGCAAGGAAGTCTCCATCGAAGAGCTGCCCCAGTACGAATTTATTGGCTTTGATCAGGACATTCCCACCCGCAAGGCCACCGACATCGTCTTCAAAGAACAGAAAATTGACATCAAGCCGGTGCGTGAATTTGACAATATCGAGACAGTGAAGCGCGCGGTGGAAATCGGTGCCGGCATCGCCTTGGTGCCCGAGACGACTTGCATCCCCGAGTTGAAGCAAAAACTGCTCTGCCGCCTGCAAATCAAGGGCCGCAAACTCGTGCGCCCGCTGGCCATCATTTACCGCAAAGGCCGCGTCCTCACGCCCGCGCTGAAGCAATTCATCGAACTACTCACCACGCGTAACCTGCTGAAGGTCGTGGAAGAAAACGGTTCTTAGTCGGCCGCCCATCCAGGCCGTGTGGATGTGGGAAAACGCGTGCCTTCCGACAGTCATTCGTCCATTCTCTGCCGTCACCCATGCATCTTTGTCGCCTCACCCAGGCCGTAAGTATTGCCCTCACCATGGCGGCGCTTGCTTCGAGCAGTCCCGCGGCTGATGTAAATACGCCCGCGGACACCGACCCGTTGTTGCAACCGCTGGCCGAATACACCCGGCCCGCGCCCGGTCAGCCTTTGCCCACCAGCGAAGCCCAATTCGATCAATTGCTCGCGCTCGCGGCCACCGAATCACCCACGATGCTTGAACAAGCCGATACGGTCGCGCAAGTCGAGGCCTCCCGCTTTCGCAGTTGGGTTCGCCAAATGCCCATCATTTCCGCCAGCTACAGCCTCGGTGGCTATGGGGAGGCCAATGCCGGTGGTAGCGTCGCTAATTCACTGACGCCCGGCGGTTCCTTTTCCATCCAGGCGAGCCGGCCACTGTTTCATTGGGGCGGTTTCACTGCCGAAACGGCTCTTGGCATTCTCAAGGAACAGATGGCACAGAACGACGCTGTGCTCGCCTATGCCAAACTTTGCCTCGATCTGCGCACCCGCTACCTGGCGCTCGTTGTGCAAAAGGCGCAGGCTGCGCTCCTCGGCAATGAGGTGGATTTCGCCGCGCGTCGTCTGGAAAAAGAACGCCTCCTCCTCGGCCAGGGCCAAAGCACCGCCGCGAAAGTAAGCGACCTTGATCTCGAATCACAAAGCTTTGTGTTGAAAAAAATGGAGGCGGATTCCGAGTTCAACCATCAACTGGCTGAATTCCGCCGCCTCACCGGTTCGCATACTTTTTCCGGCGATGACGTGCCCGACCACATCTTCATGCCGGTGGTCGACCAGTCGGATTTGCAAACGCAACAACAGCAATTTACGCAAGGCGGCTTCAACCTCACCCCGACCGCCAATGGCGCGCAACTCAACCAGAACTCCCTCGATCAACAAATCCGCATCAACCGCGCCAACCAGCGCCCCCAGTTCAACCTCGCTGCCAGCGCCAGCGAGGAACCGTACATCAATTCCACTGGCACCGGCCTGAAATTCGGCACCATTTTCTTCGCCGGCATCAACGGCTCCTGGATAATCTATGACCGCGACGAAGCCTTTTCCCGCACCAACGCACTCCTGGCCCAGCAACGCGTGGTTGAAACGAAATTAACCGACAGCCGCGAACAAGCCTTCGACGACAGCGCCAGCGATCTTGACCAAATCGATCTGGGACTGCGCGCACTGGCCGTGCTTAAAAAACAACTCACCCAGCAGCAGGCCGACTATGGCCGTATTGAGGTGCAGGAATCCAACGGCCAAACCGAAACGACCGAAGTCGACACCGCACGCTCGACGCTGCTGGACACGCGCTTTCAAATTCTTCAGCGCCAGCAGCAGGTGGCCAACGGTTATTACAGTTACATTTCGCAGCTTTTTCGCGACCCGGCGATGGCCAATCTGCCGCCCTTTACCCAACCGCGCTGACATGAAACGCTCTCTCTGGCTCGGGTTGGCGACGCTGGCGGCGGGAACCGCCGTGTGGGGAATAGCCCGCGCCTTTACGCCAGTTGTGGCCGGCATACACGTGAGTCGTGGTGACGTGATTTATGTCGTCTCGGGTAGTGTGACTGTCTCCGCGTCCATGGAATCGCAGCTCAACAGCCCGCAGGATGGCACGGTCAAAATAAGCAATCTTGCCGAAGGCAAAGCCGTGCAAGCAGGCGATGTCTTGCTAAAACTTGATCCAGGTGACCTGCCCATCCGGCGGGCCCAGGACAATGACACCCTGGAGGATGTCGAAAAAAATCTGGCGGACAAATTACCCAGCGAAATCCAGCTCGAGATTATGCAAAGTGATTTGGCCAAAAACAAAGCCTTGCTCGACAAGGGCTTTTACCAACCCGCCAAATACGAAGACGATCAAAATGCCGAAAGGGCGCAGGAAATCACCGCGCGACAGGAGCGCAGCAGCTTGGAAACCCAGGACAAAACCCTGAAGGAATCCCTGCAGATGGACGATTATCAATTGAGCCTGTTTGAAATCGACGCGCCCTACGACGGCATCATCACCACCGTGAGCGCGCATGCCGGCGACCAGTTGAGCAAAGGCGCCCCCGTTGCCAACCTCATCAGCCGCGACTTGCGCATCGAGGCGCAAGTTGATCAGGACGACATTGCCGCCGTGCAGGAAAATGAGCGGGCAGACATTCAGTTTTTCGCCTACCCAGGCAAATCTTTCACCGCCAAAGTCACCCGCGTCCTGCCTAGCAGCGATAAATTAACCCAGCGCTTCACCGTCATGCTGGAGCTGGTCGACCCCGCCATCAACCTCGTGGCTGGACTGACTGGCGAAGTCGGTTTTACGGCCGGCAAACACGACAATACGCTGTGGATCCCCCGCCGGGCCTTGTACAACAACAGCGTGTTCGTCGCTACCAATGGCCGGGTCGAAATCCGTGCAGTCAAGCCAGGCTACGAAACCCTTACGCAAGCCGAAATCCTGCCGAGCTCCGACCCCCACGCCACCGTCAGCGAAGGTGAAGTGGTGCTGACTGAGGATCTCGATCTTTTCCATAATGGCGACCGGGTGCGCGTCAATTTGCCGGTTGATTCCACCAACAAGTAATTCATTGCCCCCATCTGCTCGTGGAAACTCATTGCCATATTGCCGTGCGTCTTTTGCTTTCCAAAAAGCGCGCCATGTTGATGAGCCTGAGTGGCATCGTCTTTGGGGTCGGACTGTTTATTATTACTCAGGCCCAGACCTCCGGGTTCGAGCAATTTTTCACCCGGACTGCGCTCGGCACCGATGGCGCCCTGCATATTGAAGACCGGGCCGATCAAGACACCGTCGGCGCCACCGTGATCAAAAACGCCCTGGGTACTCCCGAAGGAATTGTCTCTATGGCCAGACAGCGCAAGTATGTCGAAGGGGTCCAATTTCCCGGGCAAGTTTCTGCCGCGCTGAAGGAATTTGAAAATGTCTCCGCCGTCTCCCCCGTGCTGCGGGGCGACGCTGTTTTGGACAGTGATTTTCGCCAGATGCCCGCCGAGGTTCAGGGCATCGATCTCGACAACTTTCTCACGGTGTCCAATCTCGCGCAGCAAATAAAATTTGGCCGTCTGGATGACTTTCGCGCTGACCTCAAGGGCGTCATCCTCGGTTCGCAACTGGCTTCCCGCTCAAACCTCAATGTTGGCGACCCCGTGGTCATTTCTCGCGCGGGTCAAAGCGAACGCTATCGCGTTGAAGCGATATTTGAAAGCGGCGTTGAACATATCGACAAAGAGCGGGTCATCCTGCACCTGCCCGAAGCCCGCGCCATTCTCGATCAGCCTTTTGGCGTCACCTATCTCCAGGCCAGCCTCCGCGACAATAACCGCGCTGCGGCTGAAGCCCCGCGCATGCAGCAAGCCCTCGGTCAAATAGTGGTGCCATGGCAGGAGCGTGAAAAAATCTGGCTGGACGTTTTCCATGCCTTGCGCGCGTCGTCCGCGCTGACGGTTTCAACCATTATTTTAATCTCCGGCCTCGGCATGTTCAACACGCTCGGCGTCATCGTCCTCGAAAAAGCCAAGGAAATCGCCATCCTCCGCTCCATGGGTTATCAGCGAGGCGACATCACCCGGATTTTTCTTCTCCTTGGCGGATTGGTGCTGGTAGCAGGTTGCATCCTGGGTTGCGCGCTGGGGGCTGGCGGCACCTGGCTGGTGGCCAATATCCCCCTGCGCATTCGTGGTGTTTTTTCGACCGACTATTTCGTCGTCGCCTGGTCGCCCTGGCATTATGTCTGGGCCATTGCCGCCGCGACGATTGTCGTCCTCCTGGCCAGTTGGATTCCCGCCCGCCGCGCCGCGCGTCTCGAGCCCGGCGATGTCATTCGCGGCTTTAATCCCTAACCACCTGTGCCTTCAGTTGAACCCATTCTCCGGGCGGAGAACCTGCACCGCTACCTCGGTCAGGGTGAAAACCGCACCCATGTTTTGCGCGGCCTTAATTTGGCGCTGACACCGGGCCGGCTCTACGCCGTTTCCGGGCCTTCCGGCTGCGGGAAAAGCACGCTGTTATTTTTATTGGGTTTGTTGGATCGACAAGACACCGGTGACATCTGGATAAACGGCGAACTTATGTCCACGGCCTCCGATGCCGCCCGCACTGCCGCCCGCAGCCGCTTGCTCGGTTTCATTTTTCAATTCCACTTTCTGCTCCCGGAATTTTCCGCGCTGGAAAACGTGCTGCTGCCGATGCGCAAACTTGGCCGCCTCGATGCTGGTGCCATGCAGGCCCGGGCGACCCAGTTACTCGCGGATGTCGGCCTTGGCGACAAAGGTCACCGCCTTGCCCACCAGCTTTCTGGCGGCGAACAACAACGCGTCGCCATCGCCCGCGCCCTGGCCAACGACCCCGTATTGCTGCTTGCCGACGAACCCACCGGCAATCTCGATGTGGAAAACTCCCATCACATTTTCAATCTGCTCTCGGACTTGGCGCATAAACACGGCCACACGGTGTTGGCAGTTACGCACAACCCCGAACTGGCCGCCCGCACTGATCATATTTTGCGCATGAAGGACGGCGCATTTATCTCCTAGGTTTTTGTTAGCTAAGTCGCCCCCAGCTCCTTCAGTGCATTGCCTGCCGCAGCGAGATTTTCGGGTTTCATTTCCACATAATTGCGCGAAAGAATAATTCCCTTCGCACCCCCGGCAAACGCGCCTTTTACCGCAGCGCTGACGCTCTCCGGCGTGCAATGACTTGAATTGGCTGCCACGGGCACATCGATGTCGATACCCGGCCAGACCTGCACCGGCGTGCCCGCCAGATTGTCCACCGCGCGGCGTACTTCACGCCTGACATAGTCCGCCGAAAAGCCCGCTGCGGCCACCTGGTCGTAGGGAGCTTCCTGGAAATTTTGCATGCGATAGATCGTGTCCTGCACCTGCTCGACCGGCATATCACCCAGGATGCCCCGATGGACGCTGGTGGAGAAACTGCGCATGCGCTCACCCGCGCAATTGTTGTAAAGGGCGGGCCGGACAAAGTCCGAAAACGCGCTGGTGTCGGCGTAATCCATCTCCGCGCGGAGAAACGGGCAGAAGGTTGCATTCTGCCAGAGATGCCAGCCGACCGATAATTCGGGTTTGATGGATTTGATTTTATGGTAAATGTCCGCTTGCAACTGGTTGCGGCTTTGCGTCCAGAAATATTCCCACGCCAGCAATTCCGGATGCTTGAGCAACAGGCGAAAGAACGTGACGAAGTAACCGTCCGTCGGCCGTCCTTTGCGCATGGCGGTGACAAACTTGAACAGATCGAGGAATCCCGCACGGGCCCGGTCCGGGTCGATGCCCTGAGCTTTCCCTTTTGCCACACAGTATTCGCAAAAACACGTGACCAAGCTGGGGTCGCGACTACCATTGCCGCCTTCGAGACCAATCGCGTTATATAACGCACCCTGGCGCTCGGTGCCAAACATGATGCCGCCGATGTCGTAGGAGCGCGTGTAGTCTTCCATCAAGCCGAGGGTAAAATTCCGGTAATAGGGATTATTGGCACAAGGGCCCGCCGGATGAGCCGTGGCGCGCCGACCGTTAAAATCCACCTCGTAGAGCGCCTCCCAATTGGCAATCTTGGGCCGCGCATTCTCTTCCAGTACCCACGGAAACACCTTCATCCCCCGCTGCTTGGC
>Ga0206838_10151_pt3 | contig 11327 bp, 7 predicted proteins | sample Alteio_BWOrgCont_26_FD_152879 | JGI IMG/M metagenome (GOLD analysis project Ga0206838, IMG submission 152879) | Enriched cells from forest soil in Barre Woods Harvard Forest LTER site, Petersham, Massachusetts, United States -... | ecosystem: Environmental > Terrestrial > Soil > Temperate forest >...
TTTGGGAGAGAATCAGCAGGCAGCGGCCTCTTCACCGAGAAGTAATCAGTTGTCATCGCAGGGCGGTGGCATGCAGACGGCGAATCCAAATTCTTTAACTCCACAAACTGAGTTGAACAATGCTTTAACGCCACTGGATCTGGACCAGAATCAGATTCAGAATCAGAATCAGATTCAGAATCAGAATCAGATTCAGAACCAGAGCCAGGCGGTACCCCAACAGAGGGGTTCCAACACAGCGGTCGCTGCGGAGGTAGATCGACCCAACGAAGGAAGCTCGAACCAGGCACCGCAACGGAACCGGGTTACGTTGTCGAACAATCAGATTGACTGGAGCTACGCGGTCATTGAGCGCATCGATGCAAATTCTCTGAAGCCATCGCTCATCTCTTTTGATTTGGGAAAACTGGTACTCGATCACGACGCCTCGTCGAACCTGGAACTGCAACCCGGCGATACGGTGACCATCTTTTCCCAGGCCGATATCAAGGAATCGCTCGGCCGACAAGTCAAATACGTGGACTTGGAAGGGGAATTCGTGCACCCCGGTTACTACAGCGTCGGGCCGAACGAATCTTTGCGCGACATTGTGCGTGAGGCTGGGGGGCTGACGCGTGACTCGTATTTATATGGATCGGAATTCACGCGCGAGTCGACGCGAGTACTGCAACAGCAACGGCTCAATGAATACGTACGAAGCATGACCCTGGACGCTGAGCGGGGGACCCAGGCGCTGGCTCTTTCGCCAACCGCCTCGGCGGGGGGATCTACGGACCTGAACGCCTCGCGAAGTTTGGTTCAGGATATGATTTCGCGTCTTAGCCAGGTGACAGCCACTGGACGCATTGTTCTACGATTTGATCCCACTAGCTCGAAGATCGAGGACATTCCGGAAATCAGTCTTGAAAATGGAGACAAATTCGTTGTACCGTACGCTCCCGCAAATGTGAATGTAGTTGGCGCCGTGTACGACCAGAATTCGTTTCTATTTCAGCACGGACGAACTTTGGGGTTTTACCTGCGCCTTGCAGGCGGCGCAAATCGGAATGCTGACTGGCACCACGCCTTCCTGGTTAGAGCCGACGGTTCGGTCATAAGCCGTACACATCCGGGAGATGCCGGATTCTTTAAAGAATCGTTTAGCGACGTCAGACTTAACCCCGGCGATACTATCGTGGTGCCCGATAAGACGCTGCGTCCGACGGCACTGCGAGCGCTCATCGATTGGACGCAGGTCTTCTCGCAGCTTGCTTTAGGCGCGGCTGCAATCCAGGTCTTGAAGTGATACCTTGTTCCATCGAAGGTTGTACGCTCGTCTGTCTGAATCTTCGCTGTGGCCCTAATTTTGCAATGAGTGCAGTGTTCATGCACTTCTTCGCGCACCAATCATTGCCAGGCATTGACTATTTCACAGGCTTGAAAGACGGGGTAAAAGTTACTCCAAACGAAGCAGTAACGTTATGCTGCGGGGCAGGTTGAAGGATCGGGAAACGCCAGCGTTCAGCGGTGATCGAGCCCTCCAGATGCCACATTCCATGTAACTGCCACAGGGAATGAGCTGTGAAATCAGTCAAGTCTCCGCCTTCCAGCATATGCCTGTCGTTGAACTGGCGGCGCATTGACACATCAATCTTATTGACACCCGAGAACCAATAAGTGGATTGGGCAACGATTCCGATGCCGGCCCTTCCTACCCAGCTTCCTATAAGCTGTCCCGCGTTGCGATACCCATTGGCATAGTGACCGTTGTAATAAACTGATCCAACGCCATCTGCGTAGTTGGGAATGTTGGTGTAGACGCTTTCGACCCTCGCATCGACTTGATGAAGACGGGGTAGCCGGGCAATGTAGATGCCAGGGTTCAAGGCGGACCGCGTGGCGTAGATGATCGGGGTCGGCTCGTCATTCGCCATCGCATCGGTGAAGATTGAAACCTCGCGAAGGCCGGGGAGCCGATAGGAGAAGTGAAATCCTCCATATCGCTTGCCGGGATCGATTGGCTGAGCGTTTCCATGAAAACTGAAAGTGTGAAGCCAGGTGCCGACTGTTGCCGGCCGGCCATAACCTGCCCACATGCAGCTGATCTCGAACCCGAGCTCAAGGTTGGGAGACATTTTCAGATCGAGTTGCTCGCCCCAGATGAAAGGCTGCGGATTCAGTGTCTTTGTTGCAGAGCCCTCAAGGGCAAAGCTCTGGTAAGAGCAGCTCTGCTTGGGAGGGCAGTAAGGACCTCGGACATAATGATGGCCGCGCAATTCGCCTATAAAAAACGTATTGTTTATCTTGCCCAGGTAAGCAAAAATCGAGGGCAATTGTACCGGCTTGTCTTTTTGGATCAGCAGAACTACAGGAGCCTCGGCATTGTTCGACAAGATCAGCGAGTTTACGCGCGACTGGCCCCACCACTGACTTTGTTCTCCAAACGTGGCCTGCCATCCCAATAGCTTCAGAGAAACGGTGGCCTCAACGGGCCGGACTCGATCAAGTGCAGTAATTGCCGGCAGCGGCTGCACCGGCAGAATGTCCATTTCCGCAATGGCATTCAGTGCGTTTGGGTTATAAGCAAACAAGCTGCGGGATTGCTGGAACTCGCCTCTCAGCGCAATTGCAATTGGCCCGTACTCCGCATGCAACTGGGTTCCAGAGATGAAGTTGAATCCCTCACCATACGGTCTCCCAAAATCATCTGAGATGGTTTGGGCGAAGTAATAGGAATCGCGCAAAGGTGGGCCTGCGATCAGGGTGGCGCGTGAATAGGCGCTTGCGACTCCAGCCGCACGGTTAAATGATCCATGAAGCAGGTCGACTTCGTAGGAAAACTCCTGCGTCAGTATTTTTTCGAGCGTGAGCGCCTCAGGGTCGGCATCGGTTGCTTGAGAGTCGAGCCTCTGTCCCGCCTCTTCCACCAGCCTGGCGCACTGTAGCCGCGTCCACGGCCGCATCCCCTCAAGCGCGCTGGGCGAATATCCAAGTGCGTTCAACCGGTCGAACGCCGAATACACCCAACTATCGAGCGGAACAGCACTTGATGCAGCGAAGGATGCACTTTGTAGTTCATCGCCGTCTGAGGATTGAGCAAACAATGATGCTCGTTGCGTAAGGCAAATGGCCACGAGAAAACAGGTGGCGACAATAAGCCGCGGTCTCCGCACCGTCAATGACTCCTTGTCTTAGCAGCTGATTGTGGCAGCGTGTCCATCATTCATGAAGCTTACAGGACCGGTTTCCAGAATCTTAAGCGATGAAGAATCGACTCTTTGAATCGCCCCAGAAACATAGCGGGACTTCGTCATCGGCAACTGCACCAACAACGAATTCAAACAACTCCGGAATCCCTTGAACTCAATAATAAAATAGACGTTGTTCTCTAGGCGGGCGCGGCTACTGCCAGAGCGTTGCAGTCAGTACGCGCCTTTCTTTCTCAGAACAGCCGGGAAGGTCTTCGCGAGGATTGCGAAGTCCAGCATCAGGCTCCACTTTCTGCAGTAAGTCACGTCCATGCGAACCCGCGTCTTAAAGTTGACGTCGTTGCGGCCCGAAACCTGCCAGAGTCCACTTAAACCGGGAAGCACAAGCTTATAGAAAATTGCGTAACTCCCATAATGGGGCATCTCGGCATCTACCACTGGACGCGGGCCAACCAGCGACATTTCACCCTTCAAAATGTTGAAGAGCTGAGGCAACTCGTCGAGGCTGAACTTTCTCAGAATGTCGCCAATCCGGGTAATACGAGGATCGTAGACGTGTTTGCGCGCAACCCGCCGCAGCAACTGGTCGTGTTCGGTTTCACGATACTTCAGAACACGATGCAAATATTCGCGGGTGTACATTGAGCGGAATTTATAGATCGTGAAGTGTTTGCCGAAGCGGCCCACGCGCGATTCACGGTAGAATATCGAGCCTGGCGAACTGAGCCGCACCAGCGCTGCGATAAGCAGAAACAATGGAGCGAGAAGCACGAGTAGAAAAGATGATACCGCGATGTCGATGAATCGTTTGACTACTGTGTATCGAAACGAAGATGCGGCCACTCCCTCCTGATACATGCCATCGGAGGTGAGAATCTTAACTTCTTCCATCAGGACCGCGGTCGCTGGCGCCGGTCCACTTTGCTTAATTTCAGAAAAAATGAGTCCGCGGTCGTGCCCAGGCTCTTCCATCACAGTAAATAGCCTCGATTCTGCGCAAAATTCCGGCAGGTAAAAAGGTGTCACAGCCCAAAATTCTCGGCGGGTCCGTGCGCCTTGTGATTGAATAAATCGTCATCAATTAAACCTGTTTAGCGCAAGTATTTGTTCGAGCCAATAAACCTGGGCAACAAGAATGAGTGCATAAGACAGCGGCCTTGCCTACCTTGCACGACGACGCTCGAACGGCGCTGAATTTCTGCACGGCTTGCGGAGTGTATCGTCCTCAATTCACGCCTTGCCGATTCTGCGCATAACTCTGCGCTGCGCTACGCCTGATTAGAGTGTCATTAATTAGACGCACCCGATTCAGGATTCGTTGTCCCAATTCTAGTTGATTTCAAGCGAGTTGCGCGGCAATTCTTGACTCGGACGAAACGTATCGTAGTAATTCCTGCTCAGCTCTGTACGCGCCGCGATAATGATTTTTTTAAGCCGTTTAGATAGAGAGAGTTAACGTTACCATGAAGAGAGAAAATCAAATTCGTATATCAAATCCGTTGCTGGAAAATAAAATCGCAGTTAATAACTCGACAGCAATACCGATCGCAAGTAATAACAAGCGCAGAATTGACTTCATTTCGGCCTGCAATCGGTTGCATATAAGGTCCATTCATTCTTACTGGACTTATTTTATCCACAATCGACCACTTACTGCACTTGATTAGCACTCACAGCACTGTAGCTCCAATTGTTGTTCGAAAATGACAAATTCCTCTTCAATCATGGCTCGGCGTGCAGTGACTGTGTTTGCAATAAAGACAATAGTATTATTAGTATCTTCAAAGGCAGATAAATTACAAAACAGTAACTGGAAAGTTCATAAGTTTCAACTTGTAACTAAATAAATAGCATTGGCGCTCTGTGTAATTTGTCATCAACATGTAATATTTCTTGCAGTCTTCGCTTACAAAGCGCAGTCGTGCGGTCGCCGAAAACAATGCGCGTTGCCTTTGCAAACTCAAAACGCATACGGGTGCCAGTCCTGGGGACAGGGGAAGACGGCGCCGGACCGCATTCTCTGACGCGGCTCGGGCATCATGGGCGCAATCGCATCGCGCCATTTTGCGCAGGGAGCAGTTTTCTAATGCGCGGCAGTGACCCCATGCTGTCGGTAGACATCGATTCGCCGGAACCTCGCGGTATCGTCGTGCTGCTGCACCAGGTCGAAGCGTGCAATGCCGGGCTCCTGAGTGCTCGCCTTGGCATTTTCGATCGTGTCTTTCCTGAACTCCTCCGCCGTTTAGGGCTTCACTTGCACATCGATGTGAACAATAAGCATCGCACTTGCCTTTGCTGCTCCCTATCGTGCCGCCAAGCCTAGGCCGGAGTTGTTAACCCGTCGACTGCTGCGAAGTTGGGAAATTCCCTGAAGTAGCGACCCTATTCGGGATAGTTCCGTTGGCAAGTAAGGGATATCATTTAAGTGTCCCGCACTAAACGGATATGTCCACAATCCACCCGATTGATTCGAGACGCTCCAGTCCCGCAGAAAACACGACCGCGGCAATAGCTACTGGGCTGCTCAATGCGTATCTGGAGGAGAAGGACCTCAACCGAGCGGAATCGCTTCTAGGAGACCTGGTCGTTTCGCACGTCGAGCCGATCGCATTACGGGTCGCATCCTATCGTCTCCGGCGTCACAACGCCCTCCATCATAACCATGTTGAGGACGTAGCTTCAGAGGCGGTAGTGGCTTTCCTGCTGCATATGGGCAATCTCCGAAAAGGCCGCGCCGCTCTGGTTGGGAATCTCGACTCGTTTGTGGCAATGCTGGCTGCTCGCGCGTGCAATAACTATTTTCGCCGCGCAAACCCCGCGTTTCATTCACTGCGTAATAAACTTCGATACCTTTTCGAACGCTATCCCGATCTCTCTCGCTGGCGAGACCCTGATTCCGGCCTTTGGCTCTGCGGGTTGGCAGAATGGCAAACCTCGTCAACGCGGGGCCGCGCCCCAGTTTCAGACATCGATCGCCTGGCTGAACTGGCTATCCCGGCCGAGAATCTTCACCCGGCAGATCAGCTCGCCAACCTATTTCAAAGGGTTAACGCTCCTGTCCCCTTCAACGATCTTGCGGTGCTCATGGCGCGACTGTGGAATGTGCGGGATGGTGTCGCGGATCTGGAGGAAGAAAGGGAGATTGCGGATTCGAGCTGCCCTGTCGATGTGACTCTTTCTCAAAAGCAGTGGTTGGCGGCTCTCTGGAACCGAATTTGTGAACTCACCCGCGAACAGCGTGCCGCGCTCCTGCTCAACTTGAGAGGGCCCGATGGCGGATGCGGCGCCAGCCTTCTCGTTACAACTGGCACGGCAACCGTCAAGCAAATCGCCCAGACTGTGGGCATTCCCGATGTCGATTTTGCTCAAATGTGGGGGAGATTGCCACTGGGCGACCTTGAGATAGCCGGAATGTTGTCGCTTACACGACAACAAGTTATCAACCTGCGAAAATATGCGCGCGCAAAGCTGTCAAAACAATTGCAACGATGATTTTTTTGTACGCTTGGTAATTTCTTCTGGAAATTGGCGACATATCAAGTGAGACCAAATGGAACACATCTCCAATTCGGAACTTCGAGCCTTCATCGAGCGGCGTTTGCCGCCCGATCAACTGTTGATGGTCGACGATCACCTGGCCGTGTGTTCCGACTGCCGAGCGGTAATGGAGCGCGAGATACGGGTTCGGCGTACCGTTTCCGGGCTGCAAACGAGTTTTGCCGTTTCTGAGCCACATCTCGACTACGAACAGATTCTAAGTCTGGCCCTGGGGCGAAAGATCCCGCCCCCATTCGAACAACACGCAGCCAATTGCGCCTCATGCGCATTTGAAGCGGAGGATCTTCGCAATTTTGTCGCTGAAACGGGAGCACTTTCGCGACCCTTTCGCGAGGTGCAGCCAATTGCGCCAAAACCACGAATCCTAAGCTGGCGTCCGCGCCTGGTCTGGTCCGCGGTAGCCGCGGCAGTCATTCTTGGTGCGGGTTTCTACTGGCAGATTTCGCATCATACCTCCCGGTCGGGTGCAGAATTGGCCAGCCTGCGCGACGGCGGGACTCAACTGTCACTGGACAAGAACGGCAAATTGCATGGAGCCGAAGCATTGCAATCCGATCAGCGGGAAGCATTGCAGGCATCGCTTACGTCAGGTCGTCTCCCCGTCAACATACCTTCGAACCTTACCCCCAACCAGCAGGAAACCTTGCTGGGCGCTCCGACTGCCACCCGTCCCTTCAAGGTAATAGCGCCAGTGAGCCAGGTTGTGATCGATAACCAGCCAACCTTCACCTGGGAACGAATGCCGGCGGCAACGGGGTATCGGATCAGAGTTTACGCGGCTGGATATGAAAAAATTGCAGAGAGTCCGGTTCTTCAGGGCGATTCGTGGCAGGCAAACCGACCGCTTGCGCGCGGCCAGACCTATACGTGGACGGTGACAGCGGAAAGCCCGAAGGGCGAAGTGCGCGCGCCAGCTCCACCTCAACCGGAGGCCGCATTTGAAGTAGCCGATACCGGCACCGCCGCAAGACTCGAACAAGCCAGCGCGAGCCACGGAACAGATCATCTGCTACTGGCCATTCTCTACGCCCGCGACGGAGCCATCGACGAGGCGCGCGCGCAGCTCGATCTTCTTGCACTCCAGAACCCTGGCAGCAAGCTTGTTGACCAGCTAAGAGCATCGCTCAATCAGAGCGCGCCGTCGCCCATCAGCACGAACCCAGCCCAGTAAAACGGGTGTGTATGTTTGCCGGTGTGGATCAGATTGATCTCGGCCCTGCGCAATGACTCGGCTTTATCTGTACCGTGAAGGATTCCCTGGTGAAAGGCCAGCATCATTTCTGTCGTGCTCGATGCCTCAACCCTCCAGGAGCTTGCAAGTGACCCATGAGCGCCGGCGGCCAGGGCAGCCCAGCTCATTCCTACCAGGCCTTCTCCGTCTTCAAACGAACCTTTTCCGGTTTCGCAGCCTGAAAGCACAACCAACTCCGCATGAAGTTGCATCGATTGAATCTCACTCGCGCGCAACCAGCCAGCCCGGGGTTGCGAATTCTCAGGGGCCAGCTGCATATGCGACGACAGGGGTTCGTGGTCGTCAAAGATTCCGTGGGCAGCAATGTGAACCATGTCGGCATTTGGTGATTTCTCCCGGAACTGGCCCACAGTAGCGGCTTTGCCAACGAATATGCTCGCGTTCTCGTGCCCATACAGTTTTTCGAGCGCTGCGACCTCGTCGGCCTCCTCCTGCGTTTCGCCGCCAGGATTACCCATCGCCAGCAACGTCCGCGCGCCATGTCGATTCTGGGGCGTGGACTTGAGTGCACTGAGCACAGCCAACGACGGGACGTAGTCGATGGCCGCATCCTCTACCAAAAACCTTCCGTTGGCCTGTCGCAGAGCCTGAAATGGCACTTGCCAAAGCACGCCGTCCGGCACAATTACCAGCGTAGTCACATTTCTCATGTGGACTCGCGCCGGCCCAATCAATGTTGTATAAAGCCATCGCGCTTCTGCGCCAAATTCTGGATCGCGGCTCGCCAACTGCTCGTGAAAATGGCGCACATGCCGCTCAAGATCATTGGCATTGCCTGTCATTTTGTAGCCGTAAATTTCGGCGCTTTCTCCCGCCCCCCGCGTAACAACAAATAAATAATCTCCGCTCGCTGTCAGTTCGTATTCCAGCAGTGCCGTCGACCGGTCTGGAATCAAAGACTGGAGGTCTTTGGTCGTTAGTGTATTGAAATCGGCTCGCCTCAGCCTCAGATCGGGATGCCGCGCATAGAGCTGGTCGCGGAAATTTGCAAGGTTGATCTTTGCCTCTTTGAGGCGTCCCTCAAGCGAGTTTCTCTGCATTGGGTCAACACCGGGCTGGCTCGCTTGGCGATCGATTTGCATGTCGATTGAGTGATAGCGGCTGCGCAGGTTGGCTTCATTGGCTCGCTCCGCGTCAGTCAATGATGCGTCTGCGCTCAATCCATTGCCGGTAAAAAGATCCAGCAGCATACGCCCCTTGCCCCTATCCGAGCTGTCCAGCGCAATGGGCCACTCACCCTCCATTGCAGCAACCACCGCAAGCAGCCTATATGCGTCGCTCTTGGCGGCCATAAAGGTTTGCCGCCCCTTTGTTCCCCCACTCACGTTGTTGCGGAGTTGCTCGATCGCACTGATCGATTCCTCCAGGGCTTTTCTCGACTCTTTCAACTGCTTCAGCGCAAAGAAGGTCCGCCCCTTAACAAAGTCGTCGTCTGAAAGTTGATCCAGAAGCCCCGCGCTCTGGTCAATTGTCACGGCCTTCTGGCTGAATTCGAGCGCGTTGGGATAGTCCTTCAAATCAAAATAGGCCTCGGCCATCTTTCGCAGGTCGACCGCTTGTCCTCCCAGGTCTTCAGAATCCAAGCCCAGCTCGTAACCCTGCTGCAACAGCTTTAGAGCCTCTTGGGGATGATGATGTTCGAGTTTGAAGATTCCCATCGCTGCGGTTGCCTTGGCGACGCCCTGCTTATTGTTTATCTCCCGCGAGATTTGAGCGGCTTCAGTAAGTGCTCGGTTCGCGTCGGCATCCCGGCCCTCAATGTCGTAGAAATCCGCCAGGTTGATAAACGAAGTCACCAGGTTGGCTTTGCTGCCCACCTTTCGCTTGATTTCAAGGCTCTGCTCGCAAAATCGCACTGCTGTCGGAAGGTCGTTCTCGTCGGCGTGCAACATCGACAGGTTGTTTAGCACAAACGCTTCGCCCAGCTTCTCGCCATGCGCTCGCGCAATCTTCAGGGCCTCCGCAAATGTCTCTTCCGCCTCGCTGTAACTCCCTTCGGCCACATAGGCATTGCCCAGGCCGTTGTCTGCGCGAGCAACGGTCACTTCGTCTCCTAGTTGCTGGCCGATCCGTTTGACTTCCTTGTCGTCTGCAATCGCTGCCTGCAGGTCCCCCAGCCTGAGATAAACTATCGCGCGGCTCAGCATCACCCCGGCGGCCTTACTCAAAGGCGCATTAGACGCCTTGTACATTTCCAGCGCCTGCTCAAAGACGGCAATCGATTCAAATACCTCTCCCTCTTCAACCTTGCTTGAGGCTTGATTCAGGTGGGCATCCGCTGCCAGGATGGGCAGCCCGGCGCGAGTTGCCACGGCCTCGTCTTCCTTAAAAATCGCCTCCTCCCGGCGCGGGTCGCCATCCTTTGCCTTGGCTCCGATTTCATGCAAAGCGCGATACAGCCCCTCGTTCATTTTCGCGGCATCCGCTGCAGCGATCGCCTTCAGTGCATCGTCAATCGGGAGCGCCGCAATCTGCGTGGCAAAGGAGTGATCCGACTCTGAATATGCGGGAGGCGCTGGTGTGGCCGGCTGCGCCGTTTGAGCGCGCATGCACGGCGCCAATGCCGCGCACAGGATGAGACTGAACTCCGACCGCCGGCAGGTGATTTTCCACGGTTGCGATTCAGGATTCTTCTTAAACATGGCCCCTCAACGCGTCAGACACCACTGAGCTTCATCCACTCTTAGTGAGCGGGAATCAGAATCAAATGGATGTGGACGATGCCTACTGCTCGTGCCAGTGAGTTCAAGTGTGCACCTGGTGGAGTCAGACTGGTGACCTAAGCATACACGCCCGAAAGTTGCCGTTAAAGAGCGGCATCAATCGAGAGCGGTCTTGGATGGAGGCTTGAAAAGAACTCCGAGAGAATTCGAGGGACCAAAACAGGGAACCTTCGATCACATCGCAGCAACTCGGCGAGTGGTCAGCGAGCCATGAATGCAAGCAGTTTCCGGCGAATAGATGGGAATTCGCGAATGACCCGTGACGATCGACGTGATTCGGCAAAGTTCCTTCACTTCATCATTATCTTTCTATTGCCTTTATCATGTTTTGTGGGCATCAGATTCGCGCCCTGAACTGCGCTGTCAAGTGGCCGCTGTCTCCCCCGGGCATCGTTCCGCCAGGGGAAAGAATCACAGCGACTAGGCGACGGCATGGGATGGCGACACCTCTACTTGCCAACTATCGAATATCGTATTCATATTAATGATGATCAGTGCGGTATAGTCAGTGCAGCTTCTTCGAAGCACGTAGACCAAGATGTTTCATCCAGCCCGAATCTGGCGATTCTTCGTTCCGGTCCTGTTGATCGTGCTGCTGTTGGCAGC